>ERZ887851.436-NODE-436-length-42054-cov-6.333579_pt1 | contig 42054 bp, 36 predicted proteins | sample MGYA00521100_ERZ887851 | MGnify/ENA primary metagenome ERZ887851 (study PRJEB32303, sample SAMEA104408602) | aquatic metagenome | biome: Brackish water; feature: Pelagic; material: water | place: Baltic Sea | collected 2014-06-06T16:11:00 | depth 11,444 m ... | reverse complement strand
GCAACGCCAACCACAACGTCGTCATCACCAACACCCTCACCAACCAAACCTGGCGATCCCCACCGGCCACCAACCGCGAATGATGACGCTTATTGAAGATGGTGCGTTGACTGTCGGGCGAATTCGACCCGAGGTAAACGTTGCTAGCCCGACCCCTAGTATTAGGCGGCCGGGCCGCTAGCTCAATTGGCAGAGCTGCGGACTTTTAATCCGTAGGTTGTGGGTTCGAGTCCCACGCGGCCCACCTGCGCTCAGCCCCGCGGCCAGAAGGCCGCTCACCACAACACCCAGCACACCCCTGCGCCAACACCGGGCGAACGGAGGGTCAGTGTGCCGCGTCTTCCTACCCGGTTCCATATCGCACACGCTAAGGACGGTCTAGCGCCACAATCGGTCATCCAATCAGGCGTGACCGATCAAGGACCACTCGCCTGTGGCAGCATCGGGCTATGAATGCGACCGCGATGGCCCAGTCCGAACGTCACCAACTCGCAGACCTTTTTGAGGCAGTCGGACCAGATGCACCCACCCTGTGCGCCGGTTGGACTACGCGCGACCTCGTGGCCCACCTCTTAGTGCGTGAAAACCGACCCGATGCTGCCCTTGGTATTCTCGATGGACCGCTTGCCGGATACGCCGAGTCTGTTCAAGACAAAGTGGCGCGTGAGCCGTATGAGCCCAACGTCGACAAAGTCCGTTCGGGGCCTCGCGCCCTGTCGCCGTTTCGGCTTCCCGGCGTTGACGGTGCAGCCAACCTTTTCGAATACTTGATCCACCACGAAGACGTGCGTCGCGCAGTGCCCGGGTGGCAACCCCGTGACCTCACCATGGATCAGCAAAATCTGGTGTGGTCGCGCCTGAACCGAATGGCACGCATCCTGACCCGAAAGGCCACCGTGGGTGTGGTGTTGATGCGCCCAGACACCGGGGACTCCATCGTTGCGCGCAAGTCAACACCGGTGGTGCAATTAATTGGCGCACCGGTTGAACTCCTGCTGCGTCTGTATGGTCGCACCGACGTGCAACTCACCACCGAGGGCGCACCAGTCGCCATTGAGGCGTTCGAGGCCAGCACGTTTGGTGTGTAAGGGCACCGCGGTAGAAAACAAGGTCCGGACAAAGACAGTTCAGGTAGGCACATTTCGTTTCCAACTTTGCATGAGTTGATAGATAGTGGGATCTGGCGCTCCACCCCCCGGAGCGAAGCGCCCTAGTGGCGCCGGCAGACCCATCCGGTCCCCCCCGTCCGGGTGGGTCTGTCCCATTTTCCACGCGATGCTGGTCAGCGGTGCACAATGGCTTTATGGGGACGGGACACACCAATGTACCGATTGGCACCTTGCACATTCCACAACCCGATCTTTTTCTCGCCGCCATCGACCGTCTCTACCGAGATTCCAACCTCGGTGTTCTCATTGAAGATGCCGCCGGGAAAGTCATTTATGCCAATCAAGAACTGCACACCCTGCTGCGGATTCCCTTAGACACAGGCAGTGTGGGCCTTGGCATGGCCACCGATGACTATCTTCAACCCGCATTGAAATGGTTCACTCAGCCACAAGATGTCGCCGACACGATGGCCAGCGCACGTCATGGAGCAATCTCGCGAGTCGGCGACGACATTGAACTCGTTGACCATCGTTATCTTGAGCGGCACTACTCACCAATTTTTCAGGACGGCCGTACCCAGGGTTACCTGTGGATCTACCGAGAAATCACCCGGCGCGAAACTGACCGACGTGAGGCGCTAGAGGGTCGACGCCAACTTGCCGAAACCAACCGCACTCTCTTCGCTGCCAATACAAACCTTAATCGTGCAAATCACCTCCTGGAAGCTGTCGTTCATATCCAGGACCTATTGATCTCTACCGGCGACGAAACCATCGTTTTCAATGAGATCCTCAACGTGAGTCTTGCCCTCACCGATAGCGAGTTCGGTTTTCTTGCTGAGACTCAATACAACGCCGAAGGCGACCGCGAGGTCTTAGTGAATAGGGCTATCTCTGACATCGCCTGGGACCAGGCCACAGCGGAAGTCTACGCACAGCGAAACATCACGCCCATGATTTTCGACAGCGAAGAGAGCCTGTTTGGCTATGTGCAGCACACCGGACAGCCACTAATCACCAATACACCCGTGGCCCACCCCAGGGCCAGCGGGCTGCCGACTGGACACCCACCACTGTCTTCCTTTGCCGGGTTGCCGATTCTTGTACAGGACCGAGTCATTGGCGTCCTCGGACTTGCTAACAGCACGCACGGTTTTAGTCAGGACCTCAACGAATGGATGCAGCCGTTCTTGGCCACATGTGCCGCAGTGTTGGTCAACGTTCGGGCAATGCGGGAAAGACGCGTCGTGATGGAGCGCCTTCGAGTGATGTCGATTCGGGCAGAGCAGGCATCTACCGCAAAAAACACATTCCTATCGCGTATGAGTCACGAGGTGCGCACGCCGCTGAACGGCATTCTTGGCTTCGCACAACTCATGGCCATGCGAACCGAGAACGAGGTTGACCGAAACGATGCCCAGCGCATCGTTCTGGCGGGTAAACATCTGCTGGCGCTGTTCGACGATGTGATCGACCTCTCCGCGATTGAGGCTGGACGCATCACCGTGCGCCCCGAAGTCATCGACCTGCCCACAGTCATGGCCGGCTGCGCTGAACTCGCGCGCGAACTACAGGTAGAGCGGGGAAGCTCACTAACGTTTCATCTCCCCGACACAGCCGGATTGATCTACCTCGATCCACTGCGACTGCGTCAAATTTTGCTCAATCTCATCGCCAACTCGCTGAAGTACTCGCACGTCGGTTCGCATGTGAACGTCACAGTCACACGCGGCGATGGCAACCGATTGATCATAAATGTGTCCGACGACGGTCCAGGTATTCCCCAGGAAAAATGGCGCGATGTGTTCGAGCCCTTCTGGCGACACGAAACAACAGCGGCTTCGGTGTCTGGTCGTGGCCTCGGCCTTCCGGTTTCGCGCTCAATCGCTGAGGCGATGGAGGGCACCTTAGATCTCATCGAGTCTCAGCCCAGCCGCACTGTCTTCCAACTAAATCTTCCCGCCGTGCTGGCATCGATAGAAGAGGATCCCAGCGCCCAGCGCCGATCCGCCACCGATGCGCCGCTTCTTGGACGTGTGCTTTACGTGGAAGACATGGCAGATAACGCTGACATTGTTCGGGCCACGATCGCTCTCCTGCATCCACACGTTGATGTCGTGGTTGCCCGAACAGGTCAGCAAGCGCGCCAAATGTGGACTGAAGAACAACCGGATCTAGTACTGCTCGATCTTCACCTTCCTGATGTCGATGGCTTCACCCTGGAAAAGGAACTGCGCGAAGTGAACATCCCCGCGGTGTTGCTCACCGCAGACGCCACGGCTGAAACACAACATCGCACTGAGGAACTTCCTGCAACACGGCTGCTACTCAAACCAATTTCGGCGGACGATCTCGACCACGTACTGCACCAGCACCTAGTTAAGGGTTAGAACCGCAAGCGATAACCAAGGCCTGGCGCTGCCTGGAAGATGTCTTTGTCCAGCCCCGCGTTCTTCAAGCGCTGTCTGATCAGGCGGATCTGTTCATTCACGTTCCTCGGTGTCACGAAACGTGTGCCCCACACCGCATCGAGTACTTCTTCACGACTAAATGTCCGGCCCGGCGAGGCAGCGAAAAGTACCAGGACATCAAACTGTCGGCGGGTGAAATTTACTGGGACATCACGGAGAAATACTTCACGTGCGGTCAGGTTGAGGCGAAGGTCACCCACCGAGATGAACTGATCACTGCGCACGCGACGCAGGCGAGCATCAACACGGGCTAACAACTCTTCCGCATCGAAAGGCTTCACCAGATAGTCATCAGCACCCAGACGTAAACCATGAACCTTGTGCTGCGAATCGCTGAGACCAGAGAGAATAACGACCGGGATGTCCTCGAGTTCTCGCATGCGGCGCAGGACTTCATAGCCGCCGGTATCGGGAAGCATAAGGTCCAGGAGCACCAGGTCGATGTCGTCGGCCGCCAACACACTCAGCGCCTCTTCGCCCAGAGTTCGGGTCACCACGTGATAGCCAGCGAAGGCCAAGATACCGGCGATGGCATCGCGTGAGTCAGCATCATCTTCCACGACCAGGATCGTGTACTTCTGCGCTGACGTCACAGCATTCACCCGCCCCTAAATGCAACCCCCAACAAAGCTAACCTGCACCCGAACCCTACCGATAGACGTGCACCAGGGTTCCCATCGGGATTTGATAAAACAACCACCGGACAGCGGCAAGGTCAGCAACGTTGACGCACCCGTGTGAACCACCACCGGGGTAGTAGCCAGAGTTGGCGAACGTGGGGGAATAGTGAACGGCCACGTCACCGGCAAAGAACAGTGCCCAGGGCATGGGGGCACGGGGCTGGTCGGGACCATTGATGCCAGAGGTGGCATCGGCCCATTTCAGCCACACACGAAAAGTACCCGATGGCGTATCGAGCCCTGGCACCCCGAAGCGCACATCGATCGTCTTCACAACCTTGCCGTTGTTGACGTAGCGAATCACTTTGGCGCTTTTGTCTATGCACAGGGTCTTCGCTTCAGAGCGGCACTGTCTAGGTAACGCCCCCACTTCACCCGCCGCTGCATCAATGCGGTTCCACGTGTTGCGATCTACCGCACCATTTTCTTTCAGGTAGAACTTATCCTGCGCGGCAGTGACGGCTCGCTTCGTGCTTTTGCCGAATCGACGCAGGGTGTGGTCACGCCAGGAAATGTCATACCCGAGCCACTCCAGACGTTCCTGCAGCCTGCGAACGTAGCTGCCCTGATCATTGGCCTTCATCGGCAGCTGCAGGGAGTTCTGTGTTCCCGCATCGGGTTGATAACGCTCCTGGCGTTGCGCCGCCCCGGCAGTGCCGGTCAGCAGGCTGATCGACATTGCCAACACGGCACCAGCCGCCAACGCACGGCCCAGTAATGGAGTCATGGTGACCATCCTAGGTCGGTGCCCCTTCGCTGCGCACATGATCGCCCCCGGCAATTTGGTCAAGAGCATGTAAGAGCACCGGTGCCAGAGCCGCGATCGTGTCCCGCGCGCCCCCGGGAGATCCGGGCGCATTAATGATCAGCGTACCTTCGGCCAGGCCTGCTATGCCGCGCGAAAGAACCGCGGTGGGGACACCATGAGCGACGCCAAAGCTACGAATCGCTTCGGCGAGCCCAGGAGATTCCCGATCAATGACCTGTCGCGTCATCTCTGGTGTTAGATCACGCGGGGTGTGTCCGGTACCACCCGTTGTCAACACCACGTCAACGTCATCGGCGATTGCATCTCGCAGAGCCGCCAGAACGGGCTCTCCATCGGCGACGACTACTGGTTCGTTCACGTTGACGCCAAGTTGTTGCAGGCCCGCAACCAGAATTGGACCTGATGTGTCTTCCCAGACACCGGCGGCTCCTCGCGTGGAACAGGTGATGACACGTCCCTGATAGGTCATCGGGGCCGAGCCGTACAGGGTCGCTGGACCGAGCTGCAATTCATACCGAAACCTTAGTCGTGGTAGCCACCGGGGTGATGCGGTTGGTGGCGTTGCCGATCGCAGCCATTACTTCTTCCAGGGCCCGCAGTGAATGCCCTGAAATGAACGTATCGATGTACGGCATCGCAGCGGCCATGCCACCAACGAGGGGCTGAAATGATTCTGCCGCCTTGCGCGGATTAACCCACACGATGTGGTGTGCCAAGCGTGAGAGACGTTCCATCGCCTCGCCCACGAGGCCCGGACTGTCGACTTCCCAACCATCGGAAACGATCACGATCACCGCCCCACGGGCCAACCCTCGACGCCCGTACTCGTTCAAGAACTGTGTCAGTGTCTGCCCGATACGAGTGCCACCCGACCAATCAGGAGCGGCCGCGACAGCCTTGCGGTAGGCGACATCCGGGTGGGTCACACCCAGGGCCCGCGTCAGTCGTGTCAACCGCGTGGCAAATACGAAGGCTTCAGCACCCAGAGCTTGTACCGCCCCACGCATCAGGTGCAGGTACACCCGCGCATAGGGTTCCATCGATCCCGACACATCAGCGATGAGGACGACGCGTCGAGGTCGCTGGATTCTTTTTCGCATCACCATATCTACCGGGTCACCGCCATAGCGATGTGCGCGACGAAGCGTCGCGCGGATATCAATCTTTCGCCCGGAACTGTGGCGTTTCATGCGTCGCCCCACACGCGGCGGCGGCACAACGGGAAGTTGCTCGACCAGTCGACGAATCAGCGCCAACTCATCTTCGGTACATGATGCGAAATCCTTTTCGGCTAGCCGCTCAGTGTCGCTAACGGCAGCAAGAACCTGCGGATCTTCACTGTTTTGGTCATCAGTGTTGCTCTCCCCCGGTGTCGCGCTGGTGACATTGTTCGACGTCGATGACTCTCCACTTCGTTCATCCGCGTTGGGGCTGCGCTCGCCTGCTGGCGTGCTTTCGGGTGGGGCTGCATGCATGCTCTGACCTCGAGAGTCTGCGAAGTCGATAAGTCCCATGAAGACTTGGTTGAACACCGCATCGAAAATCTCGGTCTGGTTATGACCGGTCAGCAAGGTGACCCGGGCAATCCAATAGAGCTCATCCACCGTTTCTGGTTGCGCTGCAGAGATGGCGCGGGCAAAGCGAACAGACTGTTCCGGGGCCAGCGGCACCCCAGCTGAATGCAGCAATTGACCAAAGCCAGCAACAATGTCGCTGAACAGGTTGTCAGCTACTCCCCGGCCACCCACGCCAAGCCCTGCGTCCTTGCCACATCTTGGTCCTCGCGGTACTTCAACACTGAGCCAAGCGTCTGCTCCACCGCGGCACCATCAAGCCTGCCCACACCCAACAGCATGGCCGCATGGACCCAGTCGATGGCCTCAGCAACACCGGGTGGCTTTTGCACGTCGAGGCCTCTTAGCCGCTGCACCGCTTGGGTAACCTGCTCAACGAGATCCTTCGGCGCGAGCGGCACGCGCAATCGCACAATTGCGGTGGCGTGGGCGAGATCTGGGTAGTCGATCCAGTGATACAGACAGCGACGCTTCAGCGCATCGTGTAAGTCACGGGTGCGATTGGACGTGAGGATGACGATGGGTGAAATAACTGCCTTCAGGGTGCCCAACTCAGGAACCGTAACCGAACTCTCCGCCAGCATCTCGAACAAGAATGCTTCGAACTCTTCATCCGCCCGATCAACTTCATCGATCAGGAGTACGGCGGGATTGGGGCCGGGATGTTCCAGTGCCTGCAGCAGGGGTCGTTCGATCAGGAAGTCGCGGGAGAACAGAGAATCCTCGGCCAGGTGCGTCCCCTGCGCCTCAGCCACCCGAATCCCTAGGAGCTGGCGCGGGTAATTCCATTCGTACAGGGCCTCTGATGCATCAATCCCCTCGAAGCACTGCAGCCGAATTAGGGGTGTGTCGAGCAGTGAAGCAAGGGCTTTGGCGGCCTGGGTTTTACCCACTCCTGCTTCACCTTCGAGCAGAAGCGGCTGGGGCAAACGAACGGCACAAAAAAGCGCTGACGCCAGCCCGGGGTCCACCAGATAGTCATGCGTGGCAAGTTGTTCGGTGAGCGCGCCGATGGTGGGAATATGCTCGGTGATACTCACACTTACGCCTTCAGGTACTGAGCCGGGTCGGCAATAAAGGTGTCACGGCAGCCAGGACAGCAAAACCAGTAAGTCCCGCCGTTGATCTCAGCATGAATGCTGGCATCCACCATGGCAACCGTCATTTGACAGATGGGGTCAACCGCGGTTTGTGTCGACGGCGGTGCGTCCAGCGAAAGGGGCGGCGGGGCATTCATTGGGCTCGTCACAGACCCACTCCGTCGGTCAATGATTTCAGCGAAAACCGATACTGCGATCTCTTCTGGCGTGCGCGCCCCGATATCTAGTCCAGCGGGACTTTTCACACGTGAGCGTTCGTCGTCTGACAGGTCTAGTCCTGCCAACACAGCGCGTCCTCGTTTCGGGCTTGCCACGAGAGCAACATAGGGAATCTGGGCCTTCACCGCGTCGACAAGCGCACGCTCCTCATCCAAGCCATGTGTTGCCACAACAAGTGCGTCGGTCGTGCGCATGTCAGGCAACGACCAAGTGATCAGTTCATAACCCAGCGCAGTACCTACGCTCACCAAGGCGCGCGCAATCGGTGAGTCTCCGACAACGGCGACCCGCGGGGCCGGCAGCACAGGTTCCATAAAGATCTCCAGCGTCCCACCCGACAGGCACGGGTTGTGCACGGTTAACTTGCCCTGCTGATTCGCCTCGACGATTGGTGAAATACGCAGAAGCACGCTACAACCCGACTGCAGGGCGGCAATACCCTGAGACCGAACCGTCGCTTCTGCGCACTGGCCGCCAACAAAACCTTCAATCGTGCCGTCTAGCAGAATGATGGCTTCGTCTCCAGGCTTTGCAGACGTTGGGCGCTCAGCTAACACAACGCGGGCGTGCACGAACGGAACACCTTGCGCTCGTAAGCGTTCGGCTTGATCATGCACGCTCCGCGTTGCCATTGCGAAAGTATCCGTCTACTCAACGGCCATATCGACGCGAACCGGACGTCCCTGAATTGCCCGCCACACATTGGCCGGTGTCAACGGCATATCTGCGTGGCGGACCCCGAATGGACTGATGGCATCAATCACGGCGTTCACGACAGCCGGCGGAGAACCCACCGTGGCTGACTCGCCAACGCCTTTTGCGCCAATGGGGTGATGCGGAGAAGGAGTGACCGTTTCACCCAATTCATAATCGGGGCACTCCATTGACGTGGGCAGCAAATAGTCCATGAATGACCCGCCGAGGCAGTTGCCGTCCTCGTCAAAAGCGATGAGTTCCATCAGCGCCATGCCAATGCCATCGGCTATCCCACCGTGTACCTGGCCCTCCACCACCATCGGATTAATTCGTGTGCCGCAATCATCAACCGCGATGAACCGGCGAACCTTCACCTGACCGGTACCGGGGTCGACATCAACCACGCAGACGTAGCAGCCATACGGGTAGGTGAGGTTTGGCGGATTGTAGACGGTCGTGGCTTCAAGGTGTCCCTCAACACCGTCGGGCAATTCCAACGATCCATGCGAAAGTAGAGCAATTTCTTGAATGGTTTTCGCGCGCTCTGGATCGCCCTTAACGTGCCACTGACCCAACTGCCATTCCAGGTCGTCTGGGGAACACTCAAGAGCTGCAGCTGCAATCTGGCGTGCCTTGTCCTTAACCTTGCGGGACACCACGGCCGCCGCTGCGCCCGACACCGGAGTCGATCGCGATCCATAGGTCCCAAGACCAAAGGGTGTCTGGTCTGTGTCTCCATGCACGACCTCAATGTCCTCAGGCGGAATCCCCAACTCGTGCGCAACGATTTGCGCATACGTTGTTTCATGCGCCTGACCTTGAGACTGCACCGACAAACGCAACACGGCCTTGCCGGTTGGATGCACACGCAACTCGATGCCGTCAGCCATTCCTAGGCCCAAAATATCCATATCTTTACGCGGTCCAGCACCTACGCCCTCGGTAAAGAACGACAGGCCAATACCCATGTATTCCCCTCGGGCACGTTTCTCCGCTTGCTCCCGACGCAACTGGTCATAGTCGGCCATTTCCAGTGCGAGGCGCATTGTATTTTCATATTGGCCTGAGTCATAGACCCAGCCGGTGGGCGAGGTATAGGGGAACTGTTCGGGCCGGAGCAGGTTCTTCAGCCGAAGTTCTGCCGGATCCATGCCTAATTCCGCTGCGAGGCAATCGACGAGGCGCTCGATCAAATAGACCGCCTCGGTGATCCGGAACGAACAGGCATAGGCAACGCCACCGGGCGCCTTATTCGTGTACACCGGCGTGACCTTGCAGTGCGCGTTCGGATAGTCGTAGGAACCGGAAAAAATGTGAAAAAAGCCGGCCGGATAGTTTGTCGGCTGGGCCACCCCATTGAACGCACCGTGATCGGCGAGGACGTCGACGTCCACCGCCAAGATTTTACCCTCCTTGGTCGCCGCGATCGTGCCCGTCATGTGGTAATCGCGTGCGAAGGATGTCGAGGTGAGGTTCTCGTTGCGGTCCTCCATCCACTTCACCGGCTTACCGGTAACGATGGATCCCACAATCGACAGGACGTAGCCGGGATAAATGCCGACCTTGTTCCCGAAACCGCCGCCGATATCGGGGCTGATCACGCGAATTTTGTGCTCGGGTAGACCCGCCACCATCGCGTAAACCGTACGGTGGGCGTGGGGTGCCTGACTGGTGGTGTACAGCGTTAACTGCCCGGTCACCTTGTCCAGGAATGCAACTGAGCCACACGTCTCCATGGGTGCAGGGTGAACGCGTGGGTACATGACCTCCTGCGTCACAACCACGCAATCAGGGTCGGCCTGAGCTGCAGCGATCGCTTCGGCGGTGCCGATGGCATTGCCTGACTCCCAGTCCTTATGGCCATGAACGTCGGTGATGCTGTTGTCTTGCTGACCTTTGTCATCACGGATAATGGGCGCGCCAGGTTCCATGGCGCGCTTGGCATCCATCACCGGTTCAAGCGGTTCGTAGTCGACGTCAATGAGTTCTAGAGCATCCTTTGCAATGTAACGATCGGTGGCGATAACAAATGCCACCTCCTGACCCTGAAAACGCACCTTGTCGGTGGCCAGGACCGCCTGCGTGTCATAAGAAAGCGTGGGCATCCAGGCAAAGTTGTCGCCCAGCAGATCTGGTCGTGGGATCCCCTCGAGGACCTTTCCGGTGATCACGGCGAGAACACCTGGCAACTGCTCGGCTCTCGATGTGTCAATTCCATTTATTCGCGCATGGGCGAAAGGGCTACGCAAAATTGCTCCATGCACCATGCCGGGGAGGCTTACATCATCGACGTAGTTGCCCTGACCGCGCACAAAACGTTGATCCTCAACACGCTTCATGTTGCCGAAACCGATGGGGTTTCCAGCAGGGCTCAGGGGAACTTCCTCAACAGCGGTCATGCGGTTACCTCATTCGTCCGGGGATGCTCTGCAGCCCAATGGATCGCGTCAACAATGTTCTTGTAACCCGTGCACCGACAGATCTGGCCCGAGATTGCTTCGCGAATCTCATCTTTCGTCGGACTCGGATTCCGGTCAAGGAACCAACGTGCCGTCATCAGCATCCCCGGAGTGCAAAACCCACACTGCAGACCGTGACACTCGATGAATCCCTGCTGAACAGGATCAAGGCCATCGGCACCTTCAAGCCCTTCGACGGTTCGCACTTCGTGACCGTCTGCCTGCGCCGCCAAGACCGTGCAACTCTTCACCGCTTCGCCGTCAACCCACACAGTGCACGTCCCACAATTGGAGGTATCGCATCCCCAGTGAGTGCCACGCAGACCGGCATCCTCACGAATGAAGTGCACCAGTAGTTTACGTGCTTCAATATCGGCGGTGATCGGCTCGCCGTTTATGTTCATCGATACCTGCATGTCATGCTCCCTGGCTTGCAGCGGCGGCGCGGACTAAAGCGCGATACGTGAGTTCATTGGCAAGGTGCTTCTTGTAGTCAGCAGGTCCACGCTGATCTGAGGACGGATCAGCAGCGTCGGCGGCTAACTGGGCGGCTGAACGAAGATTGTCCTCCGTGGGGGCCTTGCCGATCAAGAACGCCTCGGCAGCAGGTGCACAGAAATGCTCAGCGCTGACGGCGGTGAGTCCGATTCCACAGTCGGTGACGAGTCCGTCAGAAACAACGACATAGACACCGGCCGAACAGACCGGCCAGTCACCGACTCGCCGCTCCACTTTCTCGTAGGCGCTTCCAGCGCCTGGACGAATAGGGAAGCGAACCTCCGTCATAATCTCAGCCGGTTCAACCTGTGTCTCATACGGTCCCTCGTGGAATTCCCGCAGCGGCACAGTCCGAGTCCCTGATGCCCCCTGGATCACCACGGATCCCCTCAGCGCAGACCCAACGGCAGAGAGATCTTCGGATGGATCTGCCTGGCACATAGATCCACCTACCGTGCCGCGGTTGCGCACGAGGGGATCAGCAATTACCTTTTCGCATTCGCGGAAGATCGCGTAGTGCTCGAACAGCACTGGTGACTCCAACACCTCGCGGTGGGTGACCATGGCGCCGAGCACGAGTTCATCGCCATCAACTCGAATGCCGCGTAGTTCATCAAGTTCATTGATGTCGATAAGCATCTCTGGACGGGCGATGCGCAACTTCATCATGGGCAGCAGACTGTGACCGCCGGCCAGAATTCGAGACTCCTCGCCATGTTCTTCGAGCAAACTAATGGCATGTGAAACCGAAGTTGCCCGCACATAGTCCGTGGGAGCTGGTGTTTGCATTCTTTTTCCCTTCTTCTGAAGTGTTCTACCTAACGTCGACGACGGGCGACCCACCAGATGACGACGCCCACGAACGCAACGCCGACCAGCACGGGAATCACTCTTTTCAGCACTGGAACCAAAGCCGCGTTGCCCAGATCTAGCGCGTCGTTATTCAATTGCGGAGCCGAACTGGCCGGGTTGGGAGCAGCCACCGGTTGACCCGCTGCCGGTGCTGCATCGGCTGGTTCTTCAACTGAGGGTGACTGACGAGCCACGATGACTTTCTCCAGGTTGTCAGCGAACTGGCCGATAAGTCGCTTGGACACATCAGCCATCACTCCTCGGCCAAACTGCGCGGCCTTACCGGTCACCGTCAAGTCCGTGATAATCGTTGCACGAGTGGTGGTAGGGCTCTCTTCGGTGAGTGTGGCGGTTACCTTCGCCCCGGCGGTGCCCGCCCCCTTGGTTTCCTTGCCCGTGGCATCAATCTTGGCGGTGTGAGTGGAGTCGTCGATCAAAACAAAAGAGCCTTCACCAGCGAAGTTCATGGTGACCGGACCAAGCTTCACCTTCACGGTCGCGGCAAAGTTATCGCCATCGAATGAGGTCAGCGTTGCCCCTGGCATGCACGGAGCGATGGCTTCCACGTCAAGAAGTGTTTTCCAGGCCGTGTCCATATCGGCGGGGACGACAAAGGTATTTTCTAGTTCCACAAATCCTCCGCGACAAGCAGTATGGGGTTAGGTGCTGCAGCAATGAAAAAATACATCGAACAATTTTTACTAACCCTACATGCGCTGACTAGACGTCGGGGGAGCATTAGCGAAATTGACCGATCCCACTTATCCGCAGTCGTACCGGGGCTTTCTCAAGGGCGTTGAGGGGTCTCAGCCACCGGCAAAGGGGGGCAGCACATCTAGCCGGGCCCCATCGTCCACGCTCTGCTCTGGATCTAACGAGGCGATGCCATCGATCAGGAAGGAACACTGGGGGCGCACCGTGGCGAAACCGGGATTTTCCGCCTCAACGCGATTGAGCACGTTGTTGAGAGTTCCTGGTGGCACCTGGAGAACCGAAGCTCCCACGGCGGCTCGGGCGGCTGCGAAGAAGTGCACCTCGGCCGACATTTCAGCCGCCAATCGCGCTCATGGGGCGATCCGGCTGAATAAATGAAGGGTCGTTGATGCCGTGGCCGGGCAATTTAGCCATTGTTGACTGCGCGAACAGCCCGGCGATGCGTTCCCTGCGGTCTGCCTCAGACATGGTTGCATCGCGCAGTGTAGCGCGGATGTCCGTTTCATCCCGGGCAAAAAGGCAGTTCCTGAGTTGGCCATCGGCGGTGAGTCGAAGACGGTCACACGCGGAGCAAAACGGTTTACTCACACTGGCAATGATGCCCACGGTGCCGGGGCCCTCATCAACCACGAACTCCTCTGCCGGGGCAGATCCGCGTCCGGGCTTCGGGGTCAAGGTGAACTCAGATTCGAGAAGTTCATGGATCTCTTCGGCCGTCACCATCTGTTCGCGATCCCAGGAACCTTGGGCGTCCAGCGGCATCTGCTCGATGAACCGAAGATGCCAGCCATTGTCGAGGGAGTGACGCAGCATGGCGATTGCTTCATCGTCATTGATGCCCCGCATCAGCACCGTGTTCACCTTGACCGGATTGAGGCCAGCGGCCAGGGCAGCATCGATTCCGGCGATCACATCGGTGAAGCGATTTCGAAATGTCAACTTGGTGAATCGATCGGCGTCGAGGGTGTCCAGACTGATGTTGACTCGCTCCAGCCCCGCGTCGGCAAGGGGTTGGGCCATGCTCGCCAGTCGCAGCGCATTGGTGGTCAAGGTGATGCGAGGCGGTTGCGGGAGTGCGTTGATGCGCGCGACGATGTCCACGATGTCGGGACGAACCAGCGGCTCACCGCCGGTGAGTCGAATACTTTCGATCCCCTGCGAGATAGCCACCTCAATCACCGTCATGAGTTCATCGATGCTGAGCAGGTGATCACCGGGCATCCAATCGGCGAAATCAGGTGGCATGCAATATGTGCACCGCAGGTTGCACCTATCGGTCACCGACACGCGCAGATCACGGTGGACACGTCCGTAGCTGTCCACGAGCGATCCGGTGGCCTCGCCAAGAGCCGGGGTGGGCATACCTAGGTCGGTACTCATGCGCAGTTCACCCATTCTTCAGTTCCATCGGTAAAGATTTGATGCTTCCACACCGGAAGTCTCTCTTTCACGGTGTTCACCAATTCTTCGCAGGCGGCAAACGCTTCACCCCGGTGGACGGTGGCCACGACCGCGACCAAGGCAGCCTCACCCATCGGGATTGGACCGATGCGGTGAGAAACGGCCAACCTGACCACATCGAATCGCGCTTCAATTTCGTCAGCAATCTCAGTAAGCACCGCTTGAGCAGAGGGGTGACCTTCATAGGAAAGGGTGCGCACGGATCGTCCGTGGTCATGATCACGGACATTGCCACTGAATGACACGATGGCTCCGGCCCTAGCGTCGACCACGAGGGCTTCCAAGAAAGTCGTTTCGATGACGCGCTCTGTTACCTCAGCCAACCGGATTCCGCCCCTGTCGTCATTCATGTCGTCATTATTGACACAAATTCCCTCACCTAACATCGCTCTGGCAACAATTAGGCGCGAGACTCAAACATGCCCAAGAGCGCCGCGATGCCAAGAATGGAGCGTGGAGCGTAGGCCACCCGCCACAATCCACCATGATTTGCCCCTTGAATGAACAGGTCTAGCGCATGATCGAGCACGACATCTGGATTAGCGGGCGCGTCGGGATTGCGCAGGTCATGAACGAGCAACGCCGCCATGAGGGTGGTCGAGGTGGCCGGTTCAAACACCTCCACCCCAAATCGGCCCGCACCGGCATAGGCAGCGGCAAGCGCCTTGTTCTTCACCACCGACTCTGTGCGGGTAGCCGGTGCGATATTGAGAGAAACTCGATGGCCTTGATCACGCAATGTCGTTGCTCGCCAGCGCTGAAATCGCTTGGCCAAGGCATAGTTGGGGCCCTGCTGACGCACGAGGGCATCGTTAACCCCCACGATGCGCCCGGTGGTGGTCGTCACCGTCGTTGGGTAGTTGGGCGCGAATTGTCGGGCCAACCGCAACGGTGCCTGCAGCATCCGCCCAGCGCCGCGATGCTGCCAACGTCGGCGAGATTCAATGACGGCCTCTTCAGGCACCATAAACACATCGGTCGGTGTGGCGAGATAGGCCATGGTGGAACCTAGGAAGCGTTGGGCCAGGTCGGTCATAATCGCGTCGGCCGCAACAGACAACCGAACGTGCGTCACGCCATCGGCGTACGTGTAGTTCCCCACCACCATGGGTCGCTGGATGCGGGCGAACCAGTCGCGCACCTGCGGTGCTTTGCCCAGTAGGTCTGCCCCCGCGAGGGCAGCCGCTTGTGCATCATCGTCAAGATTTAACCGATATCCGTCGCGCCATTTCGATGGCATGGTGCCTTGCTGGATGGGTAAATGCAAAGTGCCGGCCGTTACCCGGGTGGTGTCAAGAAGTCGTTGCCACAGAGCAGGTCTGGGCAGGTCCACGGCGTGAACGCGAGCACCCCAGCGCAGTAGTGAACGGGTAGGACCCATCTCAGCACCCGCACCCATGACCGCAACATCTACGTCGCTGAGGTCCAGCCAGTCTGGGTTATCCATCACCAACTCAACCGCTTCAGCAAAACTTGGTTCGGCAATGCCACGGTCGACCCAGCGATGCAACTGTGCGCGCAGTTCGTCGCCAAAGAGCCGCCGGCCTTGATAAGGCACTGAAAAATCGCGCTCTCGCATGGCCTGCCCACCGGCCACTAGCGTGTCGTACAGCGGCTCATTCGGACGGCTGAAACCTTCGGCAACCGAAACCATTTCGTCTTCGTCTTGAATTCCTGCTTGACGAATTAGCTCTTCAGCGCCGGCCTTGGACATCGCCGCGGCACCGTGAGCGTCGTGGGCGGCAGAGGTGAGCAATGCCCGGTAAGCCTCAATGTAGTCGCGGTGCCAGCGGGAATACCCGCGGACACAATCACTGAGATCCATATCCGCAGCCGCGGCGGCAACAGCCACAACATCTTGGCCGATGCGCGTAGAACTCACTCGCCCGTCAGAGCCGGGACGTAGAACAACCCCGAGGGACGGAGGTGGCGTTGCCGAGGTCATGGTCACTTTATTCTAGCGACCTGCGAACAATGTCGGCCAACGATCGTGATGCCTGCCATCCAAGCTGTGCGTTGATGCGTTCGACCGATGCCACAAGTTCAGGCGCATCACCTGCCCGACGTGGTGCGGCTTCGGCATTAACATCATGGCCCACCTGCGCAGATACGGCAGCCATCACTTCCCATACGGAAGCGCCATCGCCTCGGCCCACGTTGAACACGTCCTGGGCACGTTCGCGCAGGCAGTACTCAGCGGCCGCCACATGGGCATCAGCCAGATCCACCACATGAATGTAATCGCGAATACACGAGCCATCCGGGGTCGGATAGTCGGTGCCAAAAACCAGTGGCCGTTCCCCGGCATCAATGGCCGCGAATACCAGGGGAACCAGATTGGCCACGCTGGTATCGGCAAGATCTGCCGATACGGCACCCGCAACGTTGAAGTAGCGCAGGGCCACCCAGGACAGGTCAAGGGGTTCTGCTGCGGCACGCACCTGCCACTCGCCAATAAGTTTCGTTTCACCGTAGGGCGAAATCGGCGCACACGGAGTGTCCTCACGGATCGGTGACCATGGCGGTTCTCCGTAAACCGCGGCGGAGGAGGAATACACGATATGGCGAACGCCAACCTCAGCCATGGCGAGGAGAACTGTGTTGATGCCACCGACGTTTTCGCGGTAGTAACGCAACGGGTGTGCCACGGATTCACTTACCGACTTCTTTGCGGCCAGGTGGATCACACCGTCTACCTGATGGTCTCGCATTGCCCGCGTGAGTTCTGGGAGGTCTAACACGCTGGCGCAGATCATGGGAACGTCGCTGGGTACTCGCTGGGCCAGGCCGGTGGACAAATCGTCGTAGACAACAACATCATTGCCAGCTACCTGCAGCGCTCGCAGTACGTGCGCGCCGATGTAACCCGCACCACCGGTCAACAACCATCGGCTCAATGAAATTTCTCCTCGGTGAGCCGCTCGTAGACCTCAACATACTTTGCGCGCGTCTGCTCGATCACTTTTTCCGGCAGCGCAGGCGGGGGTTCTCCACTGTCTTTGTGCCACCCCGACTCCGGCGACATCAGCCAATCGCGAACAAACTGTTTATCAAAGGATGGCTGAGGTTGCCCCGGCTGCCAAACATCCTGGGGCCACCAACGCGAAGAGTCCGGGGTGAGCACCTCATCGGCCAGCACCATGTGCCCGCGATATCGACCCTCTTGGGCAATACCGAATTCGAATTTCGTATCGGCCAGGATTAAACCCCGACGTGCCCCAATTTCAGCAGCACGCTCATAGACATCAACCGATAGACGTTTTAAGTCCTGCGCCTCGTTTTGCCCCACCGTGGTGATCACTTCGTCGTAGGTAATGTTTTGGTCGTGATCACCGAGAGCCGCCTTAGTGGCCGGGGTGAAAATGGGTACGGGTAGCTGGGAGCCCTCCTTCAAACCGGGAGGTAGCCCTTTGCCACAGATCTGGCGGGTCGCGAGGTAGTCGGTGTACCCCGACCCGGCGAGATAGCCGCGCACGACACATTCGATGGGCATCATTTCCAGTTCTTGGCACAGCATCGCTCGCCCAGCAACGACAGCGGGAACGTGCGTGGACACCACATGGTTAGGCACCACTCCTTCGAACTGGTGAAACCACCACAGACTCAGGCTGGTGAGAATTTTGCCCTTGTCTGGAATCGTGGACGGCAACACCCAGTCGTAGGCAGAAATTCGGTCGGAGGCAACGAAAAGCAGCCGCCCCTCGGGCGACCGATAAAGGTCGCGCACCTTGCCTGAGTACAGATGTGTGTAGCCCTCGGGTAGTTGCACATCATCTGGGGTAATCGACACGTGTGCAGTCTCTCACTCAACTAAAGGATCGATGCCGGTGCGTACGCAGCAGCCTGGGGGTGGGCAGCCACGATCGCGCTGATCCGTTCGACCACTCGACCGACCTGACTCGTTGCCGCACCGGCGAAACTCATGGGGTCTGCCAACAAATGCACCCAGGTGTCCGGTGGCACGGTGGCAAGGCGGGGGTCGGTAGACAACCGATCAACCAGGTCATTCGTTGCCCCACCCTCACGCATGTTGAGTGCCACCGCCACCGCATGTTCCTTAATGGCTTCGTGTGCGGTCTCTCTGCCCACCCCTGCTTGCACCGCCGCCATCAGTGCTCGCGTTGTGGCCAGGAATGGCAGGTACCGCGCCAACTCTTTCTCGATGACAGCCGGATAGGCGCCGAACTCGTCGAGCACGGTCAAGAACGTCTCGAATAAACCGTCGACGGCGAAAAAGGCATCGGGCAGCGCCACACGTCGCACGACCGAGCAGGCAACGTCACCCTCATTCCATTGGCCACCGGCAAGTTCACCCACCATGGATGCGTATCCGCGCAGGATGACCGCGAAACCGTTGATGCGTTCACTGGAGCGGGAGTTCATTTTGTGCGGCATTGCACTGGAGCCAACCTGGCCGGGCCGAAACCCTTCGGTAACAAGTTCGCCGCCGGCCATCAGACGCACCGTCGTTGCCAAGCTACTGGGCCCTGCGGCTACCTGAACCAGCGTCGATACAACGTCGTAGTCCAGGGACCGCGGATACACCTGGCCGACACTGTCGAGGACGTCGGTGAACCCCAGATGTGTCATGACCGCGTGCTCAAGTTGAGCGAGCCGCTGTAGGTCATCACCCAGCAACGTGAGCATGTCTTGGGCCGTGCCTACCGGACCTTTAATTCCCCGAAGTGGGTACCGCTGCAAGAGTGTGGTTAGTCGGTCGTAGGCGGTAAGAAGTTCCTGAGCTGCACTGGCAAAGCGTTTACCCAGCGTGGTCATTTGAGCGGCGACGTTGTGCGACCGACCCGTCAGGGGTTGATCATTAAACCGGATAGAAAGGTCGCTGAGCCGAGCGAGCGCAGCAACACAGTTGTCTCGAACCACCTTTAAAGATGCACGGATCATCATTTGCTCGACGTTTTCGGTGAGGTCCCGACTCGTCATGCCTAGGTGAATCGACTCGAAACCAGCAAGAGCATTGAACTCCTCAATTCGGGCCTTCACGTCATGACGCGTTACCCGTTCGCGTGCGGAAATGGACGCAAGATCTACCTGCGCCGCCACTGCTTGATAAGCCTGGATCGCTCCAGCGGGAACCGACACCCCCAACTGCTCCTGCGCGGTGAGCACGGCCAGCCACAATTGCCGTTCGTTGCGCACCCGCTCCTCGGGCGACCAGATCAACCGCATGCGTGCTGAGGCATAGCGCTGCGCCAGCACATCGGGATATACCGAACTGTCTTCAGGCACCTGGCTCACTCCCTCATCAACCCCTGACTAATCCTTATTTAGTGCAATATCACGCCGAAACTGGCTGTCTGCCAGCGTGATGTGGTCGAGTGCCGCATATGCGCGCTCGCGTGCATCGGACAGGTTGGCACCGCAGCCCACCACCGTGAGTACCCGGCCGCCGGCTGAAAGGAGTCGACCATCAGCAACCTCGGTTCCGGCATGAAGCACCGCAACGTCAACGAGGGCGTCGGCCTGTTCCACTCCGCGCACTTCATCACCCAGGCGCGGCGCCTGCGGGTAGTTTGCTGCGGCAAGCACCACCACAACCGCGGCATCATTAGACCAGCGCGGTGGCACCACCTCGGCCAAAGTCCCGGTGGCCGCAGCGAACAGAAGCGGGCCCAGCGGTGACTCGAGGCGAGCCAGCACCGCCTGGGTTTCTGGGTCCCCAAACCGAGCGTTGAACTCCACTACCCGAAGTCCCCGCGAGGTGAGTGCGAGGCCGGCATAGAGAAGTCCTGCGAAGGGCACGCCGTCAAGACGCATCCGGTCGATGGTGGGTTGAATCACGCGCGCGACGATGTCGTCGACGAGACCCTCCGGTGCCCAGGGCAGCGGCGAATACGCACCCATACCGCCGGTGTTGGGGCCTGCGTCACCGTCACCGAGGCGCTTGTAATCCTGGGCCGGCTGCAGTGGCACGACGGTGACACCGTCGGTGATGGCAAACAGGGACACCTCAGGTCCGTCGAGGTATTCCTCAATGACCACCGCGGCTTCACCATGGCGCTGCAGGCACAGCGCTGCGTGCTCACCAGCGATCCTTCGGTCGTCGGTAACTACCACGCCCTTGCCGCCGGCCAAACCATCATCCTTAACAACGAACGGTGGGCCAAAAGCGTCAAGGGCAGACTCCACCTCGGTCAGGTTGGTGCACACTCTGGCCATCGCGGTGGGAACCCCGGCAGCGGCCATCACCTGCTTGGCAAAAGCTTTGCTGCCTTCAAGTAGCGCGGCTTCAGCTGATGGGCCAAAGCAGGCGATCCCACGCGCTCGGACAGCATCGGCTGCGCCGTTCACCAGGGGTAACTCTGGGCCGATCACGACCAGATCGACACTTTCGGTCTCCGCAAGGTCAGCAATTGCCTGCCCATCGGAGACATTCAGCGGAAATCGAGCAGCCGCCTCGGTCATTCCGACGTTGCCCGGGGCCACGACTACTTCGTCACCGCCGGCTATCAAGGCACGCAGCAACGCATGCTCACGTGCGCCAGAACCCACCAGGAGGATCTTCACGATGTTGAACACTATCGGGCGCCTATCCGATCTAAGGTGTTCGCATGCGTGGCTCGACCAACGCCGTCATCTTGACGCTGGTACTCCTCGGGGTGAGCGCCTGCACGGGCGAAAACTCCACGGTTGACCCCACCGACTCCACGAGCGCCAGTCCGATGCCAACTTTGTGCGCCGATGCCACCGCTGGGCAGCCACCCCAGATCTTCGGCTTGACCTTCGATCAGGTCAGCGCCGCCACCTTCGCCACCACGCTCACCGTGCCCTTCGCCGGGCTCACCGCCGGACCCCTTGATCGGCCCTCGGTAGTGCAGGTGAGCGTGCGGGCCAGTACCGCCAACGCACCGGTCACGTTCACCGCTCCCGGCGCACACTTCATCGAGCGGCTGGATGACCCCTGGTCGCAGGCGCCCGACCAGGTGACCGTGTTCACCGTGGCCGGGGGCGATGGCTGCGTGGCCAGTGTGTTCCTGCTGGGCACAACCGCAGGTCAGGTCACGGTGACCGCACGCGGGAAGAACAGCGAATCAGCCGATGTCACCGTCGTCACGAGCCCTGCCGCAGCGCGCAATGTGGAGGTGCGTACCGAGGTTGAGCGGGTGCGTGCGGGCAAGCCGGTGACCGCGATCGTTGCCGTGACCGATGCATTCAACAATCCGGTAGCCGGTGTTGCTGTCATTTTGACCACTCCAGAAGATGGCCCGGGCCGGTTTTTCAATGGCACCCGACGTGCTGTTTTACTCACCGACGACAGCGGTACCGCTGCCGCGGAGTTCGCAACGGTTCCTGGTGAAGGGTCCCGTCTTAACATCACCGCCCGTGGTGATCAACCTGCGTGCGACCCGCTCATTAACCAGTACGAATGTGCCGCCGGCGAGCCGGTGGCTTCGTTCGCCGCACCCATCGGGCGGGCGACAACGTCGGTAGGGGTGCGCCAGCCACGCGTTCGGGTGGAGTCGCCGGTGCCGTCAACTCAATTCAGCGCAGAGCAACCGTTCTCACTCACGGCCAATACAGCAGGCGTCGCATCGGGCACTCTCGCCCAGGTGCTGTGGGGGGATGAAGTGCTTGCGCTCGGCAGCGTTGATGAAAATGGATCTTTGCGGGTGGTCGACATTCGCGCGCGCATCACTTCTGCATCGAAAAACTATCAACTCGTGGTGGGCTCGCTACCTCGCAAGAAAATCGACATCACCGTGTTGCCCTTCGCTGTTACCGAGGCGAAACGACAGGGTCAAGATCTGCTGCTGACCATTGCGCCCGGGGCGTGGCCGGTGGGCACCACCCTCATCATTTTGCGCGACGGTAAGCGTGTCACCACCAGCACGGTGCGTGCAGTTGGCACCCAGATCTCGGTATCGGTGCCGAGCCGATCGGGGTTTTACAACGTTCGCGTGCGCGATTCCGGCACGGTGGTGCAGGGCGCAGACCCCTTACTGATTAATTAACCCTCGTAGTGGGCATCAATGACAGAGAAGACCTCATCCAAAATCGTCAAACCTGCCTTGGCTTCATCCACCGTCACCGTGCACGGAGGCACCACGTGCAACCGGTTGAAGTTGGTGAAGGGCATGAGCCCGCGAGCACGACATTCTGATACCAACTGGCCCATCGCGGCTGATGTTCCGCCGTAGGGGGCCAGGGGTTCACGCGTGGCCCGGTCTTTAACCAGGTCGAGCGCCCAAAACACACCGAGCCCGCGCACATCACCAATCACCGGGTGCTTTTCGGCAAGTTCGGCTAGGCCCGGTGCAAGTACATCGCGACCGATGGATGCTGCGTTCTCCACGATGCCCTCCTCCTTCATCGCATCGATGGAGGCAACAATGGATGCCGCAGCGATCGGATGGCCTGAATAGGTGAGGCCCCCGGGAAATACCTTGTCGCGGAACGTATCGGCAACCTCGCCTGAGATCACGACGCCACCCACCGGGATGTAGCCAGAATTAGAACCCTTCGCGAACGTGATGAGATCAGGTTCAACCGACCAGTTCTGCCAGGCGAACCACGCACCGGTGCGGCCAAATCCGCTCATCACCTCGTCGGCGATCCACAGAATTCCGTACTTGTCGCACAGGGCCCGGACACCTTCGAGATAGCCCGGCGGTGGCACCAGGACACCAGCGGTGCCCACCACCGATTCAATCAGGATCGCACCGATCGTTTGGGGACCCTCAAAAATAATGACCTGCTCAAGGTGCTCCAGCGCTCGAGCAGATTCTTGTTCGGGGGAATCAGACCAGAACGGGGAACGGTAGGCGTACGGGCCGAAGAAGTGCACCTGCTGCGCGGCATATTCATTGGGCCAGCGTCGGGGATCTCCAGTAGCTTGAATCGCTGCACCGGTGTTGCCGTGGTAGGAGCGGTAGAAGGACAGCACCTTGTGCTTATGGGTGTGAATGCGAGCCATACGGATAGCGTTTTCCACCGCATCGGCGCCACCGTTGGTGAAGAACACCATGCGATGGCGCTCCCCGGCTAGGTCAACGATGCGTCGGGCTGCTTCACCGCGCATGTCATTGGCGTGCTGGGGTGCGATCGTGGCCAGACGTTGTGCCTGCTCGGCAATGGCGGAAATAACTTTGGGATGCTGATGGCCAATATTGACGTTGACTAACTGACTGGAGAAGTCCAGGTATCGGTTGCCCTCGTAGTCCCAAAAATAACTGCCCTCAGCGCCCTGGATGGGCAGCGGCGTGATGGCACCCTGCGCGCTCCAAGAATGAAAGACGTACTCGCGATCAAGGGCATAAACCTCTGCACCACGGGCAGAGTCGGGTGAGACCACCATGAAGATCCTCCTTTGGACGTGCTCAGACTATGGGCTGCAATCCTCAACGCAGTTGCTCGACGCGGGCTTCGTGCCGTCCACCGTCGAAGGGCGTAGCGAGGAAGATACGCAATAGCTCCTTGGCGGTAGGAATCGGCGTTACCCGGGCACCGAGGCAGGCCACGTTTGCGTTGTTGTGGCGCCGCGTCATTTCAGCGTCGTAAAGATCGCGCAGAATGCCACCGCGAGCGTGATCAACCTTATTGACCGCCATACAAATACCCTGTCCGCTTCCGCACACAGCCACACCAAAGTCGGCCTCGCCATCGCCAACAAGTCGGCCTACTTCAGCACCGTAAATCGGGTAGTCGGTGCGTTCGAGCGAATCCGTACCGGCATCCAGCACCGTATGACCCTGTTCTTCTAACCACTGCATGAGTGGTTGCTTGAGCGGAAAGCCCGCGTGGTCGCTGCCGATGGCGATTCTCATGGCGCTGCCTTTCGTAGTCGGTCTAACGCTTCAACAAGGGTGGGTTCAGCCTTGCAGAAGGCCCACCGCAATGTTTGCGGGGTCGCAGGTGCACGACCGGCGTTGAGTAGCGGGATGACAGCGACACCGACATGCTCTGGCATCCACAGTGCTAGGTCATTGGCATCGGTCACGCCATAGGGCCCTAGGTCTGAAGTTAAGAAATATGTGCCGTGAGATGGGTTGACGGTGAAGCCAATGTCAGTCAGGCCCGCGGTAAGTAGATCGCGCCTGTGCTGCATAGACAATCGCAAACCCTCAAAGTATTCGTCTGGCAATGACAGTCCATAGGCGAAGGCATATTGGAATGGTCCGCCCGAAGCGAAAGAAAGGTGCTGGCGAATAGTGCGAACCGCGGCGATCAGGTGTGCCGGGCCACTCGCCCAACCGACCTTCCACCCGGTGAGGGAGAACATCTTCCCGCCGCTGCCAATGGTGATGGTGCGCTCAGCCATACCGGGGATGGTGGCCATGGGTACGTGCCGGTGCTGGTCGAACCATAGGTGCTCGTACACCTCATCGGAGATCACGATGAGGTCGTTGTCCATCGCGATCTGCGCAATGGCAGCCATTTCGTCTCTGGTGAATACCGCACCTGTTGGATTGTGCGGTGAGTTAACCAGGATAATTTTGGTGCGATCAGTGACCGCAGCTCGGACCGCATCTATGTTGGGGCGAAAATCTGGGGCACTTAAGGGCACATTGACCAAGGTGGCGCCAGCTAGATCGATACCGGCGCCATATAGGTCGAACCAGGGTTGAAAAACAACCACTTCATCGCCGGACTCACACAGTGCCAGCAGGGTGGACTGAATGGCTTCACTCGCCCCGGTCGTGACCACCACACCCAGATCTGGATCAACATCGATGTCGTAGAAGCGTTTCTGGTGATCTGCCACTGCTTGGCGAAGCTCTGGGATGCCCTGGGTTGGCGGATACTGGTTGCCGCGCCCCTCGCTGATGGCCTCGATCGCAGCCTCACGAATGTTTTCCGGGCCATCCTCATCGGGAAAACCCTGACCCAGATTAATCGCCCCGGCCGCACGGGCCAGACCCGACATTTCCGCGAAAATACTGCGCGCGTGTGGCCGCATGCGGAGAACAAGCGGATTAGCAGGAGCAGACATAGGCCCAGCGTAGTGGGATGAGGCAAGATAACCCCATGCCCTCGATTGAGTTCGTCTCCCTTGCCCACCACGCCGAAGCGATCAACGGTCTGCTCTACCTGCAGGGTGCGGGTTGGACCGATGTGGATCAGCCCTTCGATGCCAATGGGAATGCCGGCACTGTGCACCTCGGCATTGGCGTGAGTCTGCTTATCGGCTGGAACGACACCAATCGGAGTTTCCCCCTCACCATCATCGTTGAGCACGAAGATGGTGAGGAGCTATTCAAGGTCGAGGGAGAGGTTGAAGCTGGCCGCCCTGCTGGTTCAACACCCGGAGCCGACATTCGCAGTGTGTTGGCCGTCGGCGGAGAGGTCCAATTTGGCCGCCCCGGTGGCTACGTCGTACGGGCGACGGTGGGCGGTGACGACGGTGGCAGCACTCGCACCGTCCAATTCCGGGTGGCGTTTCCCGCCCATTTTGTGCCACCGGGGCAGGGCCCGGCGGATTTCACACTGCCGGAGTAACGATCGTGTAGGCGTCCGTGACGTGATCCCACACCAGGGTGCCCTGTTGGCGACTCGCCATCACAACTGTTTTCATCGTGACATCTTTACCACGGGTTCCGCACGCCAACGACATAGCCGTGTGTGCTTTGCGTCGTTGCGGAAACATTTCCACCGACCATACGGCCGGGCGTACTGTGCGAGTCGCGTGACAGGCAACATAGAGCCATACACCGTCAGGGTGCATCGCAATCGGATCCTGCCAGCTGGTTGCATCAACACGCTGCCAGGCAGGGTCTAGTTGCCACCGCTGCAGCCATCGCATCGCGAAACGACTCACACCAGAATCCTCCACCCGCAGCACGGGTTCGGTGAGCGATACAGACACTTGCCTAGTCCGTACAATGTCCTTGTACCGGGTCCTTAACCGGAACGAATCGACACCGTCAATCGAGGGTGTTCGACTAGCAATGGTGGGTGCGCGCATTGAGCGTCCTTCAGGCACGAACACGCTGTGTGATTCTGTGCCACGCGCCCGCGCAAATCGCTGATCGCGCTTCTTGTCAAACAGACCCGGGTCAGAAAGCACCGGAACTCCCAGGGCGTACCAGGTGAGTGAACCATGATCGTTATGTCCGTGCCCTTTGCGTCGAGGGCCGAATCGTAGGGTGTAGTGAATGTCGGAGTCATCAACCGATTCCTCCGCACCAACACTTCGGTTAGCCGCCCAACCTCGTGCCTTGCACCACAGTGACAAATCCGAAAGTTCATGTGAGGCAAGCCGTTGTGATTGATCGCTTTGATTTCCATCACCGATCGATTCCAGCACACCATCGGGTCGAGTGAGGGCGGAAATCGCTCGTTCGCCGGCAATAATTGCACCTCCCATGGCTTGTGCATCGGTGTCGTCCAGGCTGCGCATGGCACGCCGCCAGGTCTTCAGGTTGAGCAAGTGATAAGCGGTGGACTGCTCAACCGACATACCGCAGGCACTGAACACGAAATCCGCATCCGCCTTCATGCGGGCGATAGCCAGGTCACGCCACAGCGGCACATCAAATGTTTCGGCAGAGTCAAGCAGAACCAGATTGGCCAGCACGCCCAGATTGTGCGGTTGATCTAGGGGGCGGCCTCGGTAGCGCTCGGAGTCAAGATTTGCCGCAACGAGTTCATCCATCGCCGGACGCAGACGTTCATCTCCGGTGATTTCAAACAGACAATTGACCGCGCCCTGTCGAATCCGCAGCGCACCGGCGGTCCAGCCAGTCGCGCGGAGAGTGGCGTTGTCTACCAAACCACCAGCATCTGGCAGCGCCAGATCTCGCTTTAGCAGGAGGTCAACCGCGTCTACTCCGGCTAGCTGCGCTGGTATGAGCCACTGCATCCCGTGAAATCGATTATTCCACGTGTTGTCGACTTCATCGAACAACGCCCAGGTCGCCCCCGGCCCGTCCACAATCACTTCACGGTCATCAAGGAACAGCACACCCCGGGTCGTCAACTTACTTACATCCATGTCGAAGCGCTCAACGGCAGCGAGGCTGCTGCGACACATTGCAGGCAGCGAAACGGCAGCCGAAGACGAAACTGGCGATGCCAGCAGACCGGCACACATCGCCGCCGCCAACACACCCGCCTGGGACAACCTCACCCCTGTACGTTACGGGCGTGACCGGCGAAGCGTTACCGCTGGGTGGTCACCCGCAATCGCTCACCATCAGCGGCGGTGGAAATCTCAACCGTGTCGCCATCGTGCACGGCCCCGGCCAAAATCTCTTTGGCTAACGGATCACCAATCGCGGTCTGGACGAGTCGGCGCAGGGGTCGAGCGCCATAGGCCGGATCGAAACCCTTGTTTACCAGCCAAGCCTTGGCATCTGCACTCATCTGAAGACTGATCCGCCGATCTGCCAGCCGTTGCTGCAACTGATCGACCTGAAGGTCAGCGATCTTTTCTAGCTCGGCGCGGTCAAGTGGCTCGAACATGACCATGGCGTCTAGTCGGTTCAAAAACTCTGGTCGGAATTGTTGACGAACCACACTGAGCGCCTGTTCTTTGCGCTCATGGAACGGCACCGACACGTCGATGAGGTACTGGGAGCCAAGATTGGAGGTCAGGATCAAGATGGCGTTGCGAAAGTCGACCGTGCGACCCTGCCCGTCGGTGAGGCGGCCGTCGTCAAGCACCTGCAGCAAAATGTCGAACACCTCGGGGTGCGCCTTCTCCACCTCATCGAGAAGGATCACCGAATAGGGCCGACGGCGCACTGCTTCGGTGAGCTGACCCCCCTCTTCGTAGCCCACATAGCCGGGAGGAGCACCCACCAGACGCGACACGGAATGCTTCTCGGAGTATTCACTCATGTCGATGCGCACCATGGAACGCTCATCGTCGAATAGAAACTCTGCCAACGCTTTTGCCAGTTCGGTCTTTCCCACACCGGTGGGCCCGAGAAAGAGAAAGGACCCCGTCGGACGATTCGGGTCAGCGACTCCAGCCCTGCTTCGCCGGACCGCATCGCTTACTTCGCGTACGGCTTCGGCTTGGCCCACCACGCGCTGGTCGAGATAACTTTCCATCCGCAGTAACTTCTCCGACTCGCCCTCAAGCAGGCGTCCAGCCGGAATACCGGTCCACGTTGCAACAACCTCGGCGATGTCATCAGCGGTTACCTCTTCTTGCACCATGGACGATTCACGCGCATTGGTTTCCGCCGAGACTCGATGCAGTTCCTCTTCAAACTTCGGAATTTCGCCGTACAGGATGCGCGATGCCTGTTCAAAGTCGCCGGCGCGCTGGGCTTTATCGGCCACTGCGCGCAGATCATCGATGAGGACCTTCAGTTCACCGATGCGATCAAGCCCGGCCTTTTCGGTGTCCCACTTAGACCGCAGGCCACCAAGTTCTTCTTCCTTATCGGCTATCTCGGCACGCAGTTTGGCTAGTCGAGCCACCGAGGCCTCATCAGTTTCCTTCGACACCGCAAGTTCTTCCATGCGCAGGCGATCAACCTGGCGCTGCAGCACGTCAATTTCAACCGGAGAGGAATCGATCTCCATGCGCAGGCGAGCAGCCGATTCGTCCATCAGGTCGATGGCCTTATCGGGTAGGAAGCGCGCGGTGATGTAGCGGTCTGACAGCGTCGCGGCGGCCACCAGAGCGCTATCAGCAATGACCACCTTGTGGTGGGCCTCGTACTTTTCTTTGATGCCACGCAAGATTGCGATGGTGTCCTCGACACTGGGTTGATCGACAAGCACCTGCTGGAAACGACGCTCCAGTGCGGCATCTTTTTCGATGTACTCCCGATATTCATCGAGGGTGGTGGCACCAATCATGCGCAGTTCACCGCGAGCCAACATGGGCTTCAACATGTTTCCGGCATCCATTGCCGAATCCCCGCCAGCGCCTGCACCAACAACCGTGTGTAGCTCATCAATGAACGTGACTACCTGGCCGTCACTGTCTTTGATCTCGTCAAGCACCGCCTTCAGACGCTCTTCAAACTCGCCGCGATACTTTGCACCCGCCACCATGGCGCCAAGGTCAAGGGAAATCAGTGTTTTTCCCTGCAGGGAAGTGGGTACGTCGCCTTCCACCATGCGACGGGCCAAGCCTTCCACCACTGCGGTCTTGCCCACGCCGGGATCACCGATGAGCACCGGGTTGTTCTTAGTGCGCCTGGACAAGACCTGAACGGTGCGCCGAATCTCTTCGTCGCGACCAATAACCGGATCGATCTTGCCCTCCCGCGCCCGGGCGGTGAGATCAACGCCGTACTTTTCTAGTGCCTGGAAGGTGCCTTCTGGGTCAGGTGATGTCACGCGCGCTCCTCCTCGGAGTCGATTGAGTTCGTCAAGCAAAGCCTCAGGGGTTGCGCCCGCACGGATCAAGCGATCCGCACAGTCTGGCTTGCTCGCCAGGCCAATGAGTAGGTGTTCAGTACTCACGTATTCATCGCCGCGTTCACTGGCCACGGATCGAGCAACTTCGATTACGGCATACGACAGGGCGCTGAGTTGAGGTGCTGAAACGGTTGCACCACTGGCGCTGGGCAGCGCCTGCACCGCAGTTCGAACACTGTCAGTCATGGCTCGAACATCAACATCTACCGCTGCTAGGAGTGCCGTGGCGATGCCCTCGCCCTGTTGAAGCAGGGAATCAAGAATGTGTAGAGGCGCAACCTGGGCATTACCTTGCGCAGCAGCCAACCGCACCGAGGCGCCCAGGGCCTCCTGCGCCCGCGTCGTAAATTGAATATCCATGTTGTGCAACTACTTTCTTATACGTTTCGATCAGGCTAGGCCCGGCGGCGGCGCCTGGGGTTCCAGAGCACAAGAGCGGTTGAGGGTCGGTCCTCGCGTAGTTGGCTCAGTTCACCCTGAAGGCGATCACGTTCTGCCTCGAGCTGGAGGACACGTTGGATACCGGCGAGGTTAACTCCTTCAGCGGAGAGTTCAGCAATCTCGCGGAGTCGAAGAACATCACGCATGCTGTATAGCCGATTTCGGCCGTTGGCACGCTGCGGAGACACCAAACCTAATCGGTCGTACTGACGCAGGGTTTGCGGATGCAACTCACTGAGTTGAGACGCCACTGAGATTGCATACACCGGGGTTTCTTCGTTGTGTTCCATGCGTCTACTTCTTTTCCACCGAGGCGAGGAGTTGTTCGCGTGGATCACCCTGGTCGGACGCATCAGCGAATGCGATCAGCGCTGCGCGAGAAGCATCATCGAGGGCAGTAGGAACAACCACATCAACAGCAGCGAGGAGGTCGCCTTTTGTGCCGTCCTTGCGTGTTACGCCGCGCCCGCGCACCCGAAAGGTCCGGCCGTTGGCTGTGCCCGCAGGGATCTTCAAGGTGACGGTTGAGCCGTCAGTGTTGGGCACCTTGATGTTCGCCCCGAGCACCGCCTCGGCGAAGGTCAACGGGACGGTCACCGTGAGGTTATCGCCCTTGCGGGTGAACACCGGATGAGCCGTGACATGCACGACCACGAAGAGGTCTCCGTTGGGTCCGCCGCGTTCACCGGGTGCACCTTTTCCTTTGAGACGAATACGTGAACCGTCTTTTACCCCGGCCGGAATGCGTGCCTGCACTGTTCGCGACGACACTCCACGCCCAGATCCCTGACAGGTGGTGCAGGGATCGTCAACGATGAGTCCCCGACCATGGCAGGTAGGGCAAGGCTCCGCGAACGCAAAACCACCGGCATTTCGCGCTGTCTGACCAGAGCCCTCACACGTGGGGCACAGGTGTGGCACCGTGCCGGCTCGAGCACCGGTTCCGCTGCACACCGTGCAGGCACCATCGCTAGACAGCCGTAACGGCACGGTGACACCGTCGAGTGCCTCCTTGAAAGCCAGTGTGATTTCACTTTCCAAATCTGCTCCGCGACGGGGTGCAGCCTGGGCTCGGCGTCCACTTCGACCACCGCGACCACGCGAGAAAATATCGCCGAGCAGGTCGCCAAAGTCGGCGTCTTGACCACCGAACATGTCGGAGAAATCGTAATTTCCACCGCCGCCACGCGTGCCACCTGCGCCGCCACCGAAACCACCACCGGCAAACAGTTCCCGCGCCTCGTCGTATTCCTTGCGCGTTTTGTCGTCTGAGAGAACGTCGTATGCCTCAGACGCCTCTTTGAAACGATCCTCGGCAGTCTTGTTTCCGGGGTTCTTATCGGGGTGAAACTCCCGTGCAAGTTTGCGATAGGACTTCTTCAGTTCATCGCTGGATGCAGACTTCGATACACCAAGAACTTTGTAGAAATCCTTATCTACCCAATCCTTGTTCATGCATCACGCTCCAGCAACGGCCACTCGCGCCGGACGCAATACTCGCCCGCCATGTCGGTAGCCGGGTTGATAGACGCTGGCCACTGTGGGTTCACTGACGCCCTCGCGTTCTTCACTGGTTAATGCCTCATGTTCTTGGGGATCGAAGGGATCATCGACGGTCCCGTACCGCTCCAGACCGAGGCGTTCAACGATCTGCTCGAGGTTTTCGCTGACCGCCTTAAACGCACCGGTCAGTTCACCGTGTTCACGCGCTCGATCAATATCGTCAAGGACCGGAAGTAACTCGGCCAGCGTCATGCCAATAATGCTGATCCGAGCCGCTTCCCGATCTCGATCGACGCGCTTACGGTAGTTGGCATACTCCGCGTGAACGCGACGAAGATCATCGGTGAGTTCAGCAACTTTGGCTTCAACCTCATCGATTTCAACCTCGAGCTCTTCAGCTACGCCCTCCGGCGCGGAGTCGTTCATGTCTTCGCCCGTCACTTCTGTTCGTCAGTGGTTTCGTCGTCCACGATTTCTGCATCGACAACATCGTCTTCTGCCATATCGGCTTCAGCCTCGGCTGCACCTTCGCCACCCGCTGACTGCTGAGCCGTGGCATACATGGCTGCACCCAGTGTCTGACTTGCCTGTGCCACCTTGTCTGTGGCGCTCTTCATGCCCTCAAGATCATTGGCTTCAATAGCCTTCTTCAGTTCATCAAGTGGACCATCAACATTTGCCTTGGCATCGGCAGGGATCTGCTCCTCGTTGTCCTTGAGGAACTTCTCTGTCTGGTACACCAGCGCCTCAGCGGTGTTCTTGACCTCAATCTCTTCGCGTAGACGCTTGTCCTCGTCAGCGTGCTGCTCTGCTTCACGCATCATGCGGTCAATGTCATCTTTGCTCAGCGCACTTCCACCGCTGATGGTCATCGACTGTTCCTTGCCCGTGGCCGTGTCCTTGGCAGCGACGTGAACGATGCCGTTGGCATCAATATCGAAGGTCACCTCGATCTGCGGAATGCCGCGGGGTGCGGGAGGCAGGCCGGTGAGCTCGAAAGTGCCAAGCTGCTTGTTGTACGCCGCCATCTCACGCTCACCCTGGTACACCTGAATCAACACGCTGGGCTGATTGTCGTCGGCTGTGGTGAATGTTTCGCTGCGCTTCGTTGGGATAGTTGTGTTGCGCTCAATCAGTTTGGTCATCACTCCACCCTTGGTTTCGATGCCCAGGGAAAGCGGCGTGACGTCGAGAAGGAGAACGTCTTTTACCTCACCCTTGAGTACACCGGCCTGAAGTGCTGCACCGACGGCAACAACTTCGTCGGGGTTGACCCCCTTGTTGGGCTCTTTGCCAGTGAGTTCCTTCACCGATTCGGCAACGGCGGGCATGCGCGTGGAACCGCCAACGAGAACCACCTGGTCGATGTCGGCCAACTTAATGCCAGCATCGCGCACAACCGATTCGAAGGGCTTCTTCGTACGGTCAAGAAGATCGCGCGTCAACTGTTCGAACTGTGCACGACTGAGGCTTTCGTCGAGGTGCAGCGGGCCGTCAGCGCCGGCGGTGATGTAGGGCAGGTTGATGGAGGTTTGCATCGAGCTAGACAGTTCAATCTTGGCTTTCTCTGCAGCCTCACGAAGGCGCTGCATGGCCATTTTGTCTTTGCTCAGGTCAATGCCGTGGCCGTTCTTGAACTGGCCGACCATCCACTCGACAATCTTGTCGTCCCAGTCGTCGCCACCGAGGTTGTTGTCACCGCTGGTCGCTTTGACCTCAACGACGCCGTCGCCGATTTCTAGCAGTGACACGTCGAAGGTGCCACCACCAAGGTCGAAGACGAGAATTGTCTGCTCTTCGTCACCCTTATCTAAGCCATAGGCGAGTGCGGCTGAGGTGGGCTCGTTAATAATGCGCAGCACGTTCAGACCTGCGATTTCGCCGGCCTCCTTCGTGGCCTGACGCTGGGCGTCGGAGAAGTAGGCGGGCACGGTAATGACAGCGTCGTTGACGGTGTCGCCAAGGTAGGCCTCGGCATCACGCTTGAGTTTCATCAGCGTCCGTGCGCTGATTTCCTGAGCGGTGTAGGCCTTGCCATCAATGTCAGTGGTCCAGTTGGTGCCGATATGGCGCTTCACTGAACGAATGGTGCGGTCCACGTTGGTCACCGCTTGGCGCTTGGCAACCTCACCGACGAGCACCTCGCCGTTCTTCGCGAAGGCGACAACCGAGGGGGTGGTGCGGGCGCCTTCTGCGTTGGTGATGACGACGGGATCGCCGCCTTCTAGGACAGACACGACGGAGTTGGTCGTGCCTAGGTCGATGCCGACTGCTCGGGCCATCAGGGGTTTCCTTCTTTCTTGAGCTGTTAGGGATATCTTTAGTATGCACTTATTACTTACTTGAGTCAACTCGGCTCAAGTCTTATGCAATCGGGCGGATGAGTTACCTGACAGGAGCCGAGGACTTAAATATCGGACGTTAAATGACGGTGCGGGGAGCCGTCTTGGCAAACGAGCGTTACCCTGACCCCATGGATGCTGTGGATATCTTCCGTCTCAGCCTCGGCACGGCGATCATCGTCGTAGCCCTGGCCTTTGCCGTGCGCCGCGCACTTTTCCTCAATGCCCTCATTCGCTCCGGCCAGCCCGCGGTTGACCGCACCGGTCACCTGCCGCGTCGTGCCCGCGCCGAAGCTGTTGAGGTCCTCGGACAGAAGAAACTGCTGCAATGGTTCGTGCCCGGTATCGCACACGTCTTTGCCTTCTGGGGCTTCATCGTGCTCGGCATCACCGTCGTTGAAGCTTTCGGTGAAGTATTTATCCCCGGCTTCTGGTTCCCCGTCATCGGCACCTGGCCGATCGTGCTTTTCCTAGAAGACCTGTTCGTCATCTTGGTTCTCGTCGGCATCATTTTGTTCGCCCTCATCCGATTGACCAACAACCCCGTGAAGAAGGGGCGTCATTCACGCTTCTTCGGCTCTCACACCGGCCCGGCATGGATTGTCTTGCTGATGATCTTCCTGGTGCTGTTGACCCTGGAGATTTATCGTGGTGCAAAGTTGGCGCTCTACGGTGACTTCCCGGGCGCATTCCTGTCCAACACCATCGCCTCGTGGATGTCTCCACTGAGTGAGAACGCGCTTCAATGGATCGAAGTCTTCGGCATTCTTTCGCACATCGCTGTCATCCTCGGCTTCCTACTGCTGGTGCTGCACAGCAAGCACCTGCATATTTTTGTCGCCCCTATCAACGTGGCATTCTCTAGACGCCCCAATGGTTTAGGGCCACTGCTACCCATGTACTTCGATGGCAAGCCGCTGGACTTTGAAGATCCCCCTGACGATGCCACCTTCGGTGTGGGCCGCATCGAGGACTTCACCTGGAAAGACACCCTGGATTTTGCTACCTGCACCGAGTGTGGCCGATGCCAGTCGCAGTGCCCCGCCTGGAATACCGGAAAGCCATTGAGCCCAAAGCTCATGATTATGAACTTGCGTGAGGCATCTTTTGCCAAGGCGCCCTATGTCCTGGCTGCCCAAAAAGCTAATGGTGGCGCTAACCCACCCATGGGTGAGTTTGACGAAGCAGTACTTGCCGGACTTTCACCGGAACTGCGTGCCGAGGTTGAAATGCCTCTCGTTGGGTCCCGAGAAGGTATGGCCCACAAGGACACCGATGGCTACGATGCCTCCGGGCACCGCGCCCAGGATGGGCCAGCAATCGACGAGGATGCGCTGTGGTCGTGCACCACGTGTGGGGCTTGCGTCTACCAGTGCCCGGTCGATATCGAGCACATCGATCACTTCATCGACATGCGTCGCCATCAGGTTTTGATCGAAACTAACTTCCCTGCCGAACTCAATGGACTGTTCAAAAACATTGAAAACAAGGGCAATCCGTGGGGCATGAACGCATCCAGTCGCAACGCTTGGATCGAAGAGGTTGACTTTGATGTCCGCGTCTTTGGCACCGAGGGTGAAGATGAAATCCCCGAAGATGTGGAGTATCTCTTCTGGGTCGGGTGCGCCGGAGCTTTCGAAGATCGAGCCAAGCGCACCACCAAGGCAGTGGCGGAACTGCTCACCATTGCCGGGGTCAACTTCATGGTTCTCGGCGAGGGTGAAACCTGCACCGGTGACCCTGCACGTCGGGCCGGCAACGAATTCCTCTTCCAGATGCAGGGCATGCAAAACGTTGAGGTCCTTAATGAAATCAAGGCCAAGAAGATCGTGGTCACCTGCCCCCACTGCATGAACACGCTGGGTCGGGAGTACCCGCAAATCGGTGGCGACTACGAGGTTGTCCACCATTCGCAGTTGCTCGCCACCCTGGTCAGTGAGGGTCGACTCACCCCGGTCACATCGCCTGATTCTGGTATTGGCGAGAAAATTACCTACCACGATCCGTGCTATCTCGGCCGTCACAACAACGTCTATGTGCCACCACGTGATCTCGTGGCATCGGTGCCCGGTGTTGATCTGGTGGAGATGCCCCGCAGCGGTACCGAGTCGTTTTGTTGCGGCGCCGGTGGTGCGCGCATGTGGATGGAAGAAAAGATCGGTACGCGGGTCAATGTGAATCGCGCTGACGAAGCCATCGCTACCGGAGCCACCAAGGTTGCTGTCGCGTGTCCGTTCTGCAATGTCATGATCAACGACGGCGTCACCATGCGCCAGCAGGAAGGTGGCGCTGTGGGGGTTGAAGTGGTCGACGTCGCTTCGGTCCTACTTAACAGCGTCAAAGTCAAGGCCCTCCCTTAACCTGAACCCTCACCCATCTCCCCGCTCACCAAACATTTTGGGTTGCTATTCGGCCATTTTGACCACTAATAGCAACCCAAAATGTTTGGTGAGCGGTGTGTGTGGACGATGTCGGCCGCTGAAGTCGCCTTTGGCGCATCATGACCTATGCCCACTCCAGATCGGAGCCACATTACTGCCGCCGAAGCACTTGCTGCTTTCGGTACGCGACCCTTCACAATAGCTCAGGCACAACTAGCCGGCATCAACCGTGGGCGCGTGCGCCAGGCAGTAATCAGCGGCCAAATTGTCAGATCACGGCCCGGGATCTTCGTCTTACCAATGAGCGATCCCACATCCATTGCCGGTGTCAGTAATTCTCTAACGGCGATCAGATCAGCCCAAGCAGCCTTTCCGCACGCGGCTGTCGGTTATGAATCAGCCTTAACTGTCCACGGACTCCCGGTGCCGTATGTAGAAGACGATCAGATTCACCTCATTGCTTCTCAAGGTCGCTACCGGCGCGAAGGAAATGTCCATATTCATGGATCGCCATTGGCGCCACTCGACGTTCAAATCGTGGCAGGAATTCCAGTTACGCGCCCCATTCGTAGCGCCGTAGATGTCGCCCGCACAGTTCCACTCCCCCGAGGCCTCATCGCTATGGACGCACTTTTTCGACGCTGGTGCACTGATTCAATCACCGGAAACATCAATATTCGACAAATAGTGCACGACGAGGAACTCCGCGAGCGAGTGCGGGCGAGACTCATTGCTGCGTTGAAAGATCAGCGTGGATGGCAGGGTATTCGGCGGGCGGCGGAGGTGATTCAATGCGCCGATCCTGCAAGTGAGTCACCGCTTGAATCTCTGTCGCGCGGCACACTAGACCAATGGGGCGTGCCGAAACCGATTTGTGGCATGCATGTTCAGGGTGTTTCGGGTGAGAACTACTGGGCAGACCTAGGGTGGCCCGAGCAGAGAGTCCTTGGTGAATGTGACGGAATGATGAAGTATCACTCACCGGACACATTGCGCACGGAAAAGCGACGCCAGGAGGCCTTGGAACAGGCAGGCTGGATGGTGGTGCGATGGACTTGGGATGAAATTGTGCAATCACCGAAAGTTGTTGCCATGCGGCTCAAGAGCGCCCTACGTCGCGATCCACCCCACCTCCCCCGCTGATCAAACATTTTGGGTTGCTATTCGGCCATTTTGACCACCAATAGCAACCCAAAATGTTTGGTGAGCGGGGGGTTACTCGAGGGGGGTGCGGTGAAAATTAGCGTGAGACCGGCTGGGGGTGGGCCCGCGCTGGCCCTGGTAGCGGGACCCATAGACGCTGGAACCGTACGGGTGCTCGGCCGGTGAACTTAATCGGAAGAGGCACAGCTGACCGATTTTCATACCCGGCCACAATTTGATGGGCAACGTGGCCACATTGGACAGTTCCAACGTGACATGACCGGAGAAACCAGGGTCAATAAACCCCGCGGTGGAATGGGTGAGCAGGCCCAACCTGCCCAGGGATGATTTCCCTTCCAACCGACCGGCAATGTCATCGGGCAGGCTCACCACTTCGTAGGTGGACCCGAGCACGAACTCGCCCGGATGCAAAATGAATGCCTCATCACCGGCCTCAATGAGCCGGGTTAGATCCGTCTGTTCCTCCGCCGGATCAATATGGGGATAGCGGTGGTTTTCAAATACGCGGAAGAATTTATCGAGACGCACGTCGATGCTTGAGGGCTGAATCATGCCCGGGTCGTAGGGCTCAACCCGCACCCGCTCCGCAGCGATTTCGGCCTTCAGGTCACGATCAGACAGCAGCACGGCTAAAGGCTAGCGTTCGATTCACCCCGTAGGGTCAGGGCGTGCGTATTCACGATCCCGGCGGCGCTGCGTTCCGGCGTGGGGTCCAACTCGCGATCGCTGTTCCCCTCATTGCCTTTCTCGTTTCCCGCGTGGCCCTCGACCCCGAAGGTGTGGTCTACGGCGCCCTGCTAGCCACCACGATCCTGGCCAACTCGGACTTTTCCGGTCCCTGGCAGGTGCGTGTTTTCGGACCCATCGCCACCGCTGGGTTCGCCGGCATCGCCGTCGTCATTGGCATCTTGGCGAGCGTGAACCTTGTATCGGTCGTGCTCGTGACGCTTGTGGTGGGAACAGGTCTTGCTTTCGTGCCAACCCTGCGGGGTCTACCCGCAGCCGGTGCGCCCTCGGTTCTCCTCATGTATGCCATCGCTGTGACGACCGACGTTAAACTGGCCGACCTGCCCAAGGTTGTGCTCGGCCTCGCCATTGGCGTGGGTGTCACCGTTGTGGTGCTGCTGCTGGTCTTTCCGCGCGACGCACGTTCGCAAATCCGTATCGACATTGCGATCGCTATGCGCGCACAGGCCGACTATGTTTCTGCGCGTTGGCTGCGCCAAGGTAACCCTGACACCACTTACGAGCACTATCGCGAAACCATCGACACCTTGACCCGCGACTGGATCGGCAAACCATTTCGTCCGGCGGGCACAGCCGAAAGCAACCACGCCCTCATCCTGTTGGCATCACGCATGCGCGTCGTCTTTGATTCACTTCCCGGTATACCGATACCGGATGAAAGTGATGATGTTTCAGCTACCGCAACCATGGCCGTGGCAACAATGCGCGCCAATGCCGATGCACTCGATGGCATCTCACCGCCACCCTCACTCAATGACATTGATGATCAACGCGAAGACGCGCGTGATTTTGTGGTGCAGCAGATTCGCATGAATGTTCAACCCCGAATTGCTATTGAGAAAACGCGACGACGACACGGAGCGCAGATACTTCTCGCCCTCGCCGCCGATGCGTCGGTGATGGTGCAGCGTGTACTGGGCGACACGAGAAAAACGGATCAACGCACGCTTGAGACTCCGGAACGATGGTGGACCGATCTTGCGGTAAACGCGACGCTTCGATCACCGTGGGGGCGACACGCTGTTCGCACGGGTATCGCACTGGCCGCAGCCGCTGCCGTTGTTTCCATCGCTGATTTAAGTCACGGATACTGGGTGATCCTCGGTGTTATTTCTGTTCTGCGCATTGATGCTGCTGCTACGGGCAGGCAGGCAGCCCGGGCTTTGACGGGCACTCTTGTTGGTGTGGTTATTGGCTTCTTCGTTCTCCTCGCACTTAATCCATACCCTGCAGCCGTTTGGCTTCTCGCTCCGATCGCCGCTTTCATGGCCGCATGGTCCTCCCGCGCCATCGGTTTCGCCGTTGGTCAGGGGGCATTTAGCTTCTTTGTGCTGGTGCTCTTTGGTGCGCTGAGCTGGCCACCGCAATATGACACCGCTTTCGACCGACTACTCGACATTGGTGTTGGTGTTGGCGTGGCCCTTGTGGTGGGTCTTTTGATGTGGCCGAGCGGAATGGTGTCAGACATGCGACGTGCGCTGGCTGATGCACTCAACACCGGTGCAGCCGGCCTACAGCGTTCCGTTGATCACGCGCTGGGGCGTATATCGCGAGCGACGCTGAGTGAGCATTGGCCTGCTGATCGTGCTGTTATCCGACGCGCCAGCGAAGCTTTCGATTTATGTGTCGTGCAAAGGCGTGACATTGATGCTTCCCAGGGTCGGTGGGCGCGCATCGCGGGAGATACTCACGTGCTGGTTTTGGTGGGCTCGATGGTGGGGGCGCTACCCAAGGTTGCGCCGGTTCCGCTGCCTGAACACGCCCGCGTTGTCGATCAGCTGGGTCAGCACACCGAAGAGGTCTGGCAGGATTTGGCCCAACAGACCCAGGGTGGTTCGGGCGTAAAACCTTTGGCCCACTCGGCCGAAATCGAAGGCACGTTCGATCCGTTCGCCGCGCTTGCCCACGCGAGTGAAGCGATGGACCTAGACGACGAAACTGCAGCGGCATCGTTGGCCGTGAGCGTATGGCTATTGGACTGGCTTACGCTGGCCGAAATGGTTGCCGATCGAAGTTTTCGCTCTTGGCGGGTACCCTAGATCCATGACCACCGAAGCCTTAGATGCTGACCTGCGATTGCTCATCGAACTCGAGCCGGTGGCCGAGGCTGAACTGAGCAGACATATGAGCATGGCGAAGGAATGGTTCCCCCACGATTACATCCCGTGGAGTGAGGGCAAAGACTTCGCCCATCTGGGTGGCACCGATTGGACACCTGATGAGCAGCGCTACAGCGAGGCGGCTCGCACAAGCTTGATCATCAACCTGCTGACCGAGGACAACCTACCCAGTTATCACCATGAGATCGCCACTATTTTTGGCCGTGATGGTGCGTGGGGTACCTGGGTGGGCCGGTGGACGGCGGAGGAAAACCGGCACGGTATCGCCATTCGCGACTATCTCGTGGTGACTCGCGCGGTCGATCCCGTAGCGTTGGAACGTGCCCGCATGCAGCACATGGTGGCGGGTTTTTCGGCCACTCACCCGGGCCTTCTCGCTGGCCTGTCCTATGTGTCGTTCCAGGAATTGGCCACCCGGGTGTCTCACCGCAATACCGGCACAGCCACCGGCGACCCGCTTGCCGAAGCCCTGCTGTCTCGTATTGCCACCGACGAAAACCTGCACATGGTGTTTTATCGCAACGTATTAAACGCCGCGTTCGAGGTTTCCCCTGACGCCACGATGCAGGCTGTCACCAATAGTGTTCGAGATTTCGCGATGCCTGGCCATGGCATTGATGGCTTTACCCGCAAGGCCGTAGAAATCGCAGTGGCCGGAATCTACGATATTGGTCAGCATCGCAACGATGTGGTGATGCCGGTGTTGCGATACTGGAAGGTATTTGAGCGCAATAACTTTGGGCCTGATGGCGAGATCGCCCGGCAGGAACTTGCCGACATGCTCGACGTCATGGATGTTCAGGCTAAGCGGTTCGATGACAAGCGCGAGGCGCTCCGCGAGAGATTGCGCGCCCGCGACTAATGCGTTTCCCCGAGGTTCAGGGGCGTTCTCTATCGGGTGAGGAATTGAACCTTCCGAGTGATTTCCCCGCCGCGAAAACGCTGTGCCTCATTGCCTTTCAACAGAACCACCAGGGCTGTGTCGACCGGTGGATTGCATTGGCTGAGGCTTCGGGGGTGCCGGGGTCGCCTGTTGATATGGCCAGTGACGATCAAACCTGCGTGTTGGAAATTCCGGTGATTTCCACCAAGTGGAATCTGGGTCGGCGCTTCATCGATGGTGGAATGACCTCAAGCATCAAAGTGCCACGGGTGCTTGCCCGCACGGTAACGGTGTATACCGATGTTGGAGCACTGCAACGCGCGATGGGTATTGCCGACTCTGGTGTTGTGCAGGCATGCGTGATCGCCCGCGACGGGTCGGTGATGGTGCGTGTGCCGGGTGAGCCGACGCCGGGTGCGTGGGATGCAATTGCCGGGGCGCTTAACACGTAAACTGCACTTGTTTGGGGCGGCATTGCGCAGGTGGGGAGGCCCGGTCAAACCGGGTGATCATTCCGGCCGGGTGAGTGAAC
>ERZ887851.430-NODE-430-length-42367-cov-8.752812_pt1 | contig 42367 bp, 39 predicted proteins | sample MGYA00521100_ERZ887851 | MGnify/ENA primary metagenome ERZ887851 (study PRJEB32303, sample SAMEA104408602) | aquatic metagenome | biome: Brackish water; feature: Pelagic; material: water | place: Baltic Sea | collected 2014-06-06T16:11:00 | depth 11,444 m ... | reverse complement strand
ATTCCAGCACTCTATCGGGAAGGCACGTTTGAGATCTCGTTCAGTCTCCACCACATTGCGCCCGCGTGTGAGTCCCCAGCGTTGAGCCAGTCGGTGAATATGTGTGTCCACGGGAAAGGTAGGCATACCAAAGGCCTGTGCCATCACAACGCTGGCGGTTTTATGGCCCACACCGGGCAGCTGTTCAAGCGCTGCCATATCGGCAGGCACTTCGCCCTGATAGAGGTCGAGTAGCATTTGACTGAGACGATGAATCGCTTTCGATTTTTGGGGAGAAAGCCCGCAGGGGCGGATAATCGCGCGGATGGCCTCCACCGTTAATACAACCATTTGATCAGGCGAGTTGGCTCGCTTAAACAGCGCGGGTGTTACTTGGTTAACTCGCTCATCCGTGCATTGCGCACTCAGTAAAACGGCAATCAGTAGGGTGTAGGGGTCCTGATGATCGAGCGGCACCGGTGTCTCAGGATACAGTGATTGCAGTCGCTCACCAATGTACGAGATGCGCTCTGCTTTGCTCATATTTGACACGACCGCCGCCCTACCAATCGTGACGCAAGCACTCGGCAATGCGCTCCGCTGCTTCAACGCACTGCGAGAGTTCCGCGACTAAGGCGATCCTCACACGCATCGCACCTGGATTCCCTGCTGCGGTCTCGCGCGCGAGATATCGGCCGGGTAACACACTGACGCCTGCTTTTTCATAGACCGTCTGCGCAAAGCGTTCGTCATCAACAGGGGTTTGAGGCCACAGGTAAAAGCCTGCATTGGGTTTGGGTGTGGGTAAAACGGAAGACAGTATGGGTAGGACGGCTTCGAATTTTTCGCGATACCGCGCACGATTGGTGATGACGTGCTCTTCGTCACCCCATGCCCATTCACTCGCAATTTGATGATGCAGTGGCATGGCACAGCCATGATAGGTTCGATAGCGCCGAAAATGCGCGATCCACTCGGGATCGCCCGCCACAAAACCCGATCGCAGACCGGGCAAATTGGAGCGCTTGGATAAACTGTGAAAACACAGGCAATGCCGAAATGCCCCATTGCCCATGGCGGCAGCGGCTTCTAGTAGCCCCGTTGGGGGGGCATCTTCATCCGGGTAAATCTCGCTATAGCACTCATCACTGGCAATTAAAAAGTCATGCTCGTGAGCGAGCGCAATCAAACGCTGCAATTGATCGCTGGGCATCACGGCGCCACCTGGGTTGCCGGGGGTGCACAGGTAAACGAGTTGGCAGTTTTGCCACTGCGCTGCAGTGACCAGGTCAAGATCCGGTAGGAAGCCGTTGCGCTCATCGCAATTAAGCAGCAGTGGTTGGGTACCTGCGAGCAGCGCTGCGCCCTCATAAATTTGATAAAAGGGGTTAGGGCAAATGACGGCGCCCGCTTGATGCGTGCTGACTACTGCCTGCGCTAGCGCAAATAAACCCTCTCGAGTGCCATTAAGGGGAAGAACGTGACGCTCGGGGTCAACCGACGGCAGCGCAAAGCGCGATTTTAGCCACCGGGCAATCGCCTCCCTCAGCTGCGCTCGTCCCTGTGTCGCTGGATATTTTGCGACCAGCAGCGCGTGTTCCTGTAAGCGTGCGACGGCGCCTTCGGGTGGCGGATGCTGGGGCTCTCCCACCGTGAGCGGGATGACAGGGCTTAGGGCGGGCTCTATGGGGTTGAGTAGCGTCGCCAGCCGCTCAAACGGATAGGGCTGAAGCAGTGTGAGGCCAGCGTTCAAATGTCATGCTCGGACGGCAAACTATCGGGGTCTTGAGTCAAGCCATCTAGCTCGGCGATCAAGTCGCTTTTGAGTTGGTTAACTAGCGTTGTATCGGTCAGTTGGCCACCCGAGGCATCGGCCAGGAAAAAGATATCTTCGACTTTCTCACCCAGCGTTTGGATTTTTGCGCCCTGTATTGACACGGCGTAACGGGACAGCACCGAACCTAATCTCGCCATGAGCCCGGGTCGGTCTGCCGTGGTGACTTCTAAAATGGTAAATCCACCCGAGTCGTCCTGCGAAAACGCCACTGTGGTGGGGATCGTAAAAGCCTTGGTTGTTCGTGGCGTGTGTCGGGAAATGGTTTTTAGCGTGGCGTGCTGCAGACTATGTTGAATCGCTTGTTTGATGTCGACCGCGTTATCGGGATGCGCATCGAGGGATGAGCCATCATTTTTGAGGACAAAAAAGGTATCTAAGGTGCTGCCATCGGTATCGCTGTAGATGCGGGCATCATGAATGCTGAAGTCTAATGACTCCAATGCGGCACAGATCCGAGCAAAAGTATCCGGCGCGTCACGAGTATGGACAAAAATTTGTGTCGCATTTCCAATCGGTGAATCGCTGGCCTGACGCACTAATACCAGGGCACCGCTTTGGATGTCATGGTCAGCGATGGCCTCGGTATGCCACGCAATGTCCTCTGGCCGTTCGCGTAAAAAGTAATCGTCACCACGGGTGGACCAGGCAGTTAAGAGTTCATCGGGCAGAAAGCCTCGGTATTCGAGTGCCTCGGTAGCAGCTTGTTTGGTGTCTTCGATGACTTGCTCTCGTCCCAGTGGATTCTGCAATCCACGCGACAACGCTCTGCTGGTTTCGGTATAAAGTTGGCGCATCAGGGAGGAGCGCCACGCATTCCACAACTCGGGATTAGTGCCGGCAATGTCAGCCACGGTCAGCGTGTAGAGGTAGTCTAATCGTTCTTGGTCGGCAACCGTTTCAGCGAATCTCTGAATCTCGTCAGGATCTGATATATCGCGTTTTTGCGCGATTTGACTCATCAGTAGATGATTTTGAACGAGCCAGGTGACGAGATTGGCATCTGTGTTTGACAGCCCATGTGTTAAGCAAAAACACGTGGCATCGACTGCGCCTAATTCGGAATGATCACCGCCTCTGCCTTTGCCAATGTCATGAAAGAGTGCGGCGATGTAGAGTAGACGAGGGTCGCGTAACCGACGTGCTATCCGGGTCGAGACGGGAAATCGATCTGTATAGTCCGCCCGCATAAAGCGCCGGGTATTCGCAATGACCTCGGTGGTATGGGCGTCTACCGTGTAGGCGTGAAATAAATCAAACTGCATTTGACCAATGATGCGACCAAAGGCGGGCAGATACCGGCCCAATACGCCGTGGCGGGACATTCTCCGCAGCTGCTTGGTCATATTGTGAGGGACGCCCAATATCTCCAAAAATAAGGATCGATTCACTTCGGAAGCGCGAAAGTCCTCATCGATGAGATGTGCGTCACGGCGCAATAGTCGCTGTGTATTCGGCTCGATACGGTCGACCAGCTGATCATTGCCAATCAAAACGAATAGCCGCAAAAGATTGCTGGGGTTTTCAGTGAATACCGCATCATGACGCGCTCGGATGCGATGGTCACTGACCTCAAAATCGAGATCAATGACACGAACTTCCGAGTCGGAGGCTTCGGACAGACGGTGCTCAAAGACTTCTATTAGCAATTCATTGAGCTGGCTGAGCGTTTTCATCCAGCGGTAATACACCTGCATGAACTGCTCCACTGCCAGCTTGTCGCCGTCCACCATATCCCACAGCTCAGCCAATTTTTTTTGATGATCGAACAACAGCCGATCCTCGGCGCGGCCGGTCATGCTATGTAGTGCAAATCTAACTTGGCTCAAAAACTCTTTGCCGTCTCTCAATTGATCTAGCTCAGTGCGACTCAAAAAGTCTGGTTCGTCAATGTCGTCCAGCCCTACATCAAAACAACGCAGAGTAATCCATTCGATGACCTGCAGGTCTCTCAAGCCTCCGGGAGAGCGCTTTATGTTGGGTTCCAGCGCATATTCAGTATTGCTATATTTGTCATGGCGGCGCTGCTGTTCACCTAGTTTTCCCCGGATGAACGCATTGGGGGCCCACATGGTGGCAGGGTCCGTGATGCGTTTCAGGGCCTCTTCGAGTGCGTGATCACCGGCAATCAGTCGAGATTCCATCATTGTGGTGATCACAGTGAGATCTTCTTGGGCCAGCGCGGCGCACTCGTCGAGCGTCCTGACGCTGTGTCCAATTTGCAGGCCAATGTCCCACAAGATGGTGATAAAACCCTCGAGCTTAAGGGTGATCGCCTCAGCGGGAGTTGATCTTGTCAGGACCAGTATGTCGATGTCAGATTGCGGGAACAGTTCCCCGCGCCCATAGCCGCCCACCGCGATTAAGGCGACGTCGGCAGAGTCGCCTACCTGGGCCTCCCATAAGTGGCTGAGGGCGGTATCCACAGCGCCGCTGGCATCTCGCAAAAACGGGGTGATTGATTTGCCGGGGTGAAACGCCGCTGCTAGCGTCGCGCGAACCTCACTTAAGTAATCGCGCACCGCAGCGGTAGGCCCCGCTTCGGTGAGGCGGTCAGGACACAGGGACGGCAGCTGATGGTCTTGGCTAGCGTCAGAAAGGTAACTGCTCATCCCGCCTCCGGGTGAGTACTTCACAGCCCGTGTCGGTGACCGCTATCGTATGCTCCCATTGGGCAGACAAGCGGCCATCGCGAGTGGTCACGGTCCAGCCGTCGCGTGTATTCAATTTCGTGTAGCGCTTTCCCGCGTTGATCATCGGCTCGACGGTAAAGGTCATCCCCGATTCCAGTCGAAGACCCGTCCCTGGTTTGCCGTAATGCAAAACTTGTGGCTCCTCATGAAACACCTGGCCGATGCCATGTCCGCAATATTCTCTGACCACAGAATAGTACTTGGACTCGGCATGCTGCTGAATCACATGTCCTAGATCTCCCAATGCTGCGCCCGGTTTAACCAGTGCTAATGCTTGATAAAGGCACTCTTGTGTTGTGCGCATCAGGCGTTCCGCGTGGGGTGCGACATCGCCCACACCGAGCATGATGCTTGTGTCGCCATGCCAGCCATCTTTGATCACTGTGACGTCGATATTGATAATGTCGCCGTCGCGTAATTTTTTAGTGTCAGAGGGAATGCCGTGGCAAATGACCTCATTGACCGACGTGCAAATCGACTTTGGGAATCCCTTGTAATGCAATGGCGCCGGAATGGCGTGCTGAACATCGACAATATAGTCATGACAGATTTGATCAATGTCACCGGTCGTCATACCGGCGTGCACCTTGGGTGCAATCATTTCCAGCACTTCGGCTGCTAGGCGGCCGGCGACGCGCATGCCGGCGAGCTCGGATTCGGTTTTTGGCTTGACAGCGTTCATCGTAGAGGGGAAAGGTCTGAGTAGGGGCTCGGGTAAATTGTAACCGACTCTTGCCCTTGATGGGGGCCGCTTTCACTGTTGTCAGTCCTGTGGTATAAAGCGCGGCGCTGGGAGATCCTCAGCGATAGCCAGATTGGCAAATAGCACGCCTTTCCTACATTGCGAACCCGGGTGCCGACATGTCGGTTGGAGTCGTAAGGAAGGGCGGAAGAGTAACCCAAACAGAGAGTTTGATTATGACGCAAGTAAGCATGCGTGACTTGCTGCAGGCCGGCGCGCACTTCGGGCACCAGACCCGTTTTTGGAACCCCAAGATGGATCAGTATATCTTTGGGGCCCGCAATAAAATCCACATTATTAACCTTGAGCACACTGTGCCTGCGTTTAATGACGCGTTATCGACGGTACAGCGGCTCGCGGAAAGTAAGAATAAGGTGATGTTCGTCGGCACTAAAAGAGCGGCCGGGAAGATCATCGAGGAGCAGGCCCGTCGCTGTGGCATGCCCTTTGTCAGCCACCGTTGGTTGGGTGGCATGCTCACCAACTACAAGACCATCCGATCTTCAGTCAAGCGGCTACGTGAGCTAGAGGATCAGGAGCGCGATGGCACCTTCGCCAAGCTGACGAAAAAAGAAGCGCTGATGCGGTCTCGCATGAAGGAAAAGTTAGAGCGTTCTATTGGTGGCATTAAAGAGATGACGGGATTGCCAGACGTGCTGTTTGTCGTCGATGTTGATCACGAGCGCATTGCGGTGACGGAAGCCAATAAGCTGGGCATTCCCGTGATCGGTATTGTCGATACCAACAGTAATCCCGACGGCGTCGATTTTGTGATTCCCGGAAATGATGACGCGATCCGCGCTATCAAGCTCTACGTTGCGGCAGTCGCAGATGCTGTCATTGCGGGCAAGGCGCAAGGTGGTGAAGCTGTCTCGGCTGATGAGTTTGTTGAAGTCATTGAAGATGACGCTGCGGCGCCCGAGCAGTCGGCCGAGAGCGCCGAAGCGACAGCAGTACCTGACGTGCCCGCTGCGGCAGCCGATGCACCGGTTGCGGCGCCCGCTGAACCAGCGGCTTCCGATGCGCCTGCTGTAGCAGCTGATGAGCCAGCGGCGCCTGATGCGGAGGCGGAAGCCCCCGCGACTTGAATACCAGTTGAGCAGAGTGCTCGGTGGTAGGAAAGGTGAGGGCCTTATTGTGGCCCTCGTCAACAAACAAATAGCCAATAGGGTATGGATTGAGGTGATGAGATGTCTGCTGCTCAGGTAAAGGAATTACGCGAACGAACCGGATTGGGGTTGTTGGAGTGCAAAAAAGCACTGGCCGAGGCGAGTGGCGATATTGAGGCTGCCATCGAGACGCTGCGTAAATCGAGCGGCATGAAGGCGGCCAAAAAAGCGGGTCGAACTGCGGCCGAGGGGATTGTCGCGATTCAATCGGCGCCAGATGGCAGTCTGGCGGCGATGGTTGAGGTCAACAGCGAGACTGATTTCGTCGCCAGAGACGAGAACTTTCTGAATTTTGTGCAGACCGTGGTCGCTAAGGCTTTTGAGCAGCGTAGCAACGATGTGGCGCTCTTAGCCGGTGGGGATATCGAAGAAGCGCGACAGGCTCTGGTACAAAAAATTGGCGAGAACATCAGTGTCCGTCGCGTCGTCGCACACGAGGCCAGTGCTGGTGTAGTGGGTGGTTATGTTCATGGCAATAACCGCATTGCGGTCGTGGTGTCATTAAAAGGTGGCAGCGCCGAACTTGCCAAGGACGTTGCGATGCATATTGCGGCGGTGAATCCGCAAGTGGTCTCGCCAGATCAAATGGCTGAGGACGTGGTCGCCAAGGAGCGGGAAATTTATGCCGCTCAGGCTCAGGAGTCAGGCAAGCCACCTGAGATTGTTGAGAAGATGATTGACGGGCGAATCCGCAAGTTCTTGTCAGAAAATAGCCTGACAGAACAAGCCTTTGTGAAAGATCCAGACACCACCGTGGGTAAATTGGTCTCCGCAGCAGGAGCCGAGATTATCGGGTTCAGTCGCTTTGAGGTCGGTGAGGGGATCGAGGTGGAAAAAGTCGACTTTGCCGCAGAGGTTGCCGCGCAGCTTGGGAATTGAGCGTCCGTTTCACTGATCTCATGGCAGCGCTGTCGTCAGGCTGCTGGCAGAGAGTTGATAAGTATCACCAATGTTTGTGTGAAAAAGCACGGGGTGTTCCGGTAGCATGTCAGTCTTGGGCTTGAGCCTGCGAGGAGAAGCACAAAATGGCTGCGGACAAGCTGTATAAGCGTATTTTGCTTAAATTGAGTGGCGAAGCGCTCACGGGTCAGGAAGCCTACGGTATCGATCCCAAGGTGCTCGACCAGCTTGCCCTTGAGATTGGCCAGCTAGTCGGCATCGGCGTTCAGATTGGTTTGGTTGTGGGCGGGGGCAACCTGTTTCGCGGAGCCGCGCTCAATGCGGCAGGCCTCGACCGTGTGACAGGTGACCACATGGGTATGCTCGCCACTGTTATGAATGCTTTGGCGCTGCGCGATGCGCTGGAAAGATCCAATATTGCCACGCAGGCCATGTCTTCCATCCCAATGAGTGGCGTGGTCGAACACTATGATCGACGCAAAGCACTGCGCGCCTTATCCAATGGAGACGTGGTGATTTTCGCCGCCGGCACGGGTAACCCGCTCTTTACGACCGATTCCTCTGCATGTCTTCGCGGCATTGAGGTCAAAGCCGACGTCGTGCTGAAAGCCACGAAAGTGGACGGCGTTTATAGCGCTGACCCCGTCTCAGACCCCACGGCTGAAAAATATGATGTACTGACCTATGACGAGGTGCTGGATAAGAAGTTGGGAGTGATGGATTTGACGGCAATCTGTCTAGTGCGAGATCACGGGATGCCTGTCAGAGTATTCGATATGGCCCAAAAAGGTGCGCTGCTGAGTATTGTTAGAGGTGGCGATGAAGGGACCCTTATTCAGGGTGAATGAGTCCCGATAGCGGGCGCGGAGCGAGATAGTCAAAATGATCGAAGACATCAAGCAAGATACCGATGACCGTATGGCGAAGGCGCTGGAAGCTCTCTCGCACAACTTTAATAAGATCCGAACAGGACGCGCCCATCCGAGTCTATTGGATAGTATTCGGGTTGAATATTACGGTGCAGAGACGCCCCTGAATCAGTTGGCCAATATTAATATCGAGGACGCGCGGACACTGAGCGTGGTGGCTTTTGATAAGTCGATTACCCCAGACATCGAGCGGGCCATTATGAAGTCGGACCTGGGCTTGAACCCATCGACTGCTGGTGAGGTCATGCGGATACCGATGCCAATACTCACAGAAGAAACGAGAAAGGGTTACACCAAGCAATCAAGGGCTGAGGCCGAGTCAGCACGGGTGTCTGTGCGCAATGCCCGGCGCGACGCCCTCGCAATGCTGAAGGAACTGCTGAAGGAAAAGGACATCTCCGAAGACGAGGAGCGTCGAGGACACGACGTCATCCAAAAATTAACGGATGACTATGTCGCTAAAGTGGAATTGGCGCTCAGTCAAAAAGAAACGGATTTGATGGCGATTTAACGATCGCTGAGACAACCATTGAAAGCGTCAGAGATACAGCTTCGATCCACCCCTAGGCACCTTGCGATTATCATGGATGGTAATAATCGATGGGCACGACGTGAGGGGCTGTTTGGCGTGGCGGGACACCGGGCAGGTGCCGAGGTGGTTCGTGATATTGTTTCGGCGTGCGAATCGCGTGACATCCGCTATCTCACCCTCTTTGTCTTCTCGAGTGAAAATTGGGGCCGCCCGCTGCCAGAAGTTAGGGGACTCCTCGCACTCTTATCCCGTTATCTGCGCAGCGAGGTGGCAAAGCTAGTCGCGGATGGTGTTCGGCTGAGGGTGATTGGCCGACGGGACCGTTTTAGCGCCGGGTTACAGAAGCTGATCGCAAAAGCGGAGACACAAACACAGGCGGGCGATCGGGCTGTGCTCACTTTGGCGCTAGATTATGGCGGGCGCTGGGACGTGACCGATGTGGTTCAATCGATTGCTCATGATGTGGCGAGCGGGCAGATTGCCCCAGAGGAGATTAGTGAAGAGATGATCTCGCAGCGACTGAGCACATCAGACCTCCCTGACCCCGATCTGTGTATCCGGACTGCTGGCGAGGCACGCATGTCGAATTTTTTGCTGTGGCAATTAGCTTATGCTGAATTTTGGTTTACCGAAGTGTTATGGCCTGATTTCGATGAGACCGTACTCGATCTTGCATTGGCTGCTTACGCGGTAAGAGAGCGCCGTTTCGGCGTTCGCCCTTTGTTGCATCGTTACTGAGTTAACTGGAGGAGCAGGAACATGCTTCGGCAACGCGTGGTGACAGCATTGATCATAATCGGCGGGTTTGTCGCGATCTTAGTGCTGGCACCTTTCCCCGTTCAGGCGCTACTGTTTGCCTTAGTCGCCTTGGCTGGGGCGTGGGAATGGTCATCGCTGGTGAGTTGCCAGTCAGTGCTCGCACGTATCGCCTTTGCGGCCGTTGTGCCCTTGCTGAGTCTGGGGTTATGGATGCTGGTGACTGCGGGAGATATCGAAGTCGCCGCTGCTGTGCGGCCGTGGCTGGCAGGTGCAGCCATGCTGTGGTCCGCTATGCTCTTGGCGCTAAAGTCCTATCCAGCGGGAGGTTGGCTGTGGGGCCGAGTGTGGATTCGTGGGCTAATGGGCTGGTTGATACTCACCATGACGTGGGTCTCTGTGGCGTTCTGTCTCACCCTTGAGAAGGGCCCCTTGATCGTGTTTTTGATGATGCTAACGGTTGCCACGGCGGATATTGGCGCCTACTTTGCGGGCAAGCAACTGGGTCGGCATCCGCTCGCCTTGGCGATTAGCCCGTCAAAAACCTGGGAAGGATTTTGGGGGGGGATGGCCTGTGTGGCCGCATTGGTTTTCATCTTGTGGAGCAACTTGCCCTCTTCCTATCTCCACCTCGACCTCGGATCGCTTCTCGCGCTGGGGCTGCTGACGGGAGGCGCCTCAGTGGTCGGTGACTTGACGGTCAGCGCCCTCAAACGAGAGGTCGGATTGAAAGACTCAGGCGCTCTGCTCCCAGGCCACGGTGGCCTGTTGGATCGACTTGATAGCATTTGCGGTGCGGCCCCTATCTTCGCGCTCGGACTGTTATTGGTGGGTTACTGAGTGGTACGCCAGATCGCTGTTCTAGGTGCCACCGGTTCGATAGGAGCATCGACGCTGGATGTCATCCAGCGGCATCCTGATCGGTATCGCGCTGCCGTATTGGCAGCTAATCGGTCGGTCGATGAGATGGAGCGGCTATGCCGTTTGCACGTTCCCGGTCATGCCGTCATGGGCGATCCAGATGCGGCCAGTGCGCTAGCTGGCAGACTAAAAGATCTGACCTCAACCGAGGTGGTGAGCGGCCCGGCTGTGCTCGATCAACTTGTGTCAGCGCCTGCTGTCGATACGGTGGTGGCAGGGATCGTCGGGTTTGCGGGGCTGCGGCCGACCTTGAGCGCGGCAGGCGCGGGCAAGACGATTTTGTTGGCCAATAAAGAAGCCCTAGTGAGCGCTGGCGGTTTATTCATGGACGCGGTGAAGCGCGGCGGTGCCACGTTGCTCCCGGTCGATAGTGAGCACAATGCCATGCATCAGTGCTTGCCGACTGACGCGAGCGGGCGCCCTCATATGGCGAACGTTGAGAAGATTATCTTAACCGCCTCTGGTGGACCTTTCCGCGGGCGGACACGAGCCTCCCTTACGGAGGTGACGCCTGAGGAAGCTTGCGCGCATCCTAATTGGTCCATGGGGCAAAAAATTTCTGTAGATTCGGCAACATTGGCGAACAAGGGTCTCGAACTCGCCGAGGCCTGTTGGCTATTTGACCGAACACCCGATCAAATCGATATTGTGGTACATCCCCAAAGCATTGTGCACTCAATGATTCGTTATTGTGACGGCTCGGTGTTGGCTCAATTGGGTCAACCTGATATGCGCACCCCGATTGCCTACTGTCTTGGCTGGCCAGACCGCTTAGAGGCAGGCGTGGCGCCACTGGATCTGGTGAGCACGGGGCGACTCGATTTCGAAGCGCCCGATATGACGGCGTTCCCCTGCCTGGCACTTGCAAAGCGGGCGATTTCGCAACCGGGCGGGATGTGTGTTTTCAGCGCCGCCAATGAGGTCGCAGTGGCGGCTTTTTTAGCGAGCGAGATACGTTTCACTGAGATTGATGTGGTCATTGCTAGCGCACTAGAGACTGTGAATTTATTGGAACCACAGAGTCTCGATGCGGTCCAAGCGCTGGATAAGGCGGCTCGCTCTGCCGCTGGCCAGCAGGTTGCTCAGATTGTCTCGCTCAACGCGCATCAGGAAAAGGAACTTTGATGTTGGATACGCTGCAAACAGTGCTGATTGCCATTGCGACTTTCTCCATCGTTGTGGCGGTTCACGAATATGGTCATTTTTGGGTTGCTCGCAGAAGTGGTGTCAAAGTGCTTCGCTTCTCGGTGGGCTTTGGACGCCCCTTGATCCGCTGGCGTGGCCGCGACGATGTGGAGTACGTGGTGGCAGTATTGCCCCTTGGCGGTTACGTTCGAATGGCGGACGAGCGCGAGGGCAATGTTGCCGAGGAAGACCTCCCGAGAGCGTATAATCGGCAGCCGGTCGCGCGGCGAATGGCAATCGCGGCCGCGGGGCCAGCCGCCAATTTTTTATTAGCAGTGTTCGTGCTATGGATGCTCTTCTTGCGGGGTGAAGTGGGGATCGTGCCGCTCATTGACCAAGTATCGGCCGGCTCGTTAGCAGAGCGTGCAGGATTGCTGTCTGGGCAAGAGGTGGTCTCCATCGACGACACCCCAACACCCACCCTCGCGGCACTCAATTTTGCCTTGCTGGAGCGTCTTGGCGATTCCGGTACGCTACGGTTATCGGCTTCTTATCCTGGGGTAGAGGCGATTTATCGCTCTGAAGTGCCCATTGAGCGCTGGCTCGCGGGAGAAGAGCAGCCCAACTTGATGGCGGCGCTGGGAATTACTATCCAAACGCCCCCGGTAGTGCCGCTGGTGGGAGCGCTGATCGACGGCGGTGCTGCGGTCGCTGCGGGCTTTCAGGCGGGTGATTTAATCCTGCAGGCTGATGGACAAACGATGCCGCTGTGGATGGACTGGGTGCTGTATGTCCGTGAGCGTCCTGAAAAGCCAATTGACGTGCTGGTGCGGCGTGATGGTGCAACCCAACTTCTCAGGGTGGTGCCTCGCGAAAGGGTGATCGACAGTCAACGCTTTGGGTCGGTGGGTATGACGGTTTCGCTCCCCGACATGCCTGAGTCTCAACAACGCCGCTTTGAGCGCGGGCCGCTCACGGCTTTGTGGGCATCAATACAGCGCACCGGTGACTTGATCGGCTTTACCTTTAAATCGATGGGGAGGATGCTGCAAGGACTCATTTCCCCCGCTAATCTGTCCGGACCGATTGCAATCGCTCAGGTGGCAGCGTCTACCGCTGAGGCCGGCTGGGTCGCCTGGCTGGGCTTTGTCGCCTTGTTGAGTGTCTCCTTGGGCGCGCTGAACCTGTTGCCTATTCCGGTGCTAGATGGCGGGCATTTGCTCTTTTATAGCGTCGAGGCCCTGATGGGTAAGCCCCTCCCCGAGCGTATTCAGATGGCCGGCGTGCAGATCGGGCTTGTTTTGGTGATGAGCATCATGGTCTTTGCCCTGTATAATGATCTGTCGAAATTATAAGTTAGCGTTATGAGCAGCGATATTGCGCCCTCGGAGAGACCACTGGTGATTCCTATCTGCAATCGATCGAGAGCGTGTGTGACGGTGCGTACTCTCCTTGATATTAGGGCATTATGCGCTTGATGAACTTATACCAATGCCCCTTGCGTTACCTATCCGTGCTCGCTGTGCTCGTGGCGTTGTTGAGTCCGTGGTCGTCTGCGCTCGCCCAGACCGAGCCGTTTGTCATTCAAGATATCCGGGTAGAAGGATTACAACGAATCTCCCCCGGCAGTGTCTTTGCGGCGCTCCCGGTGGGGGTGGGCGACACCGTGGATATCTACGCTGTGCGGGCTGCCGCAAAGAGTCTATTTGCTTCGGGTAATTTCGACGATATCTCGATTGCACGAGACGGTGGCGTATTGGTCGTTGTGGTGGCTGAACGACCCAGCATCAGCGAGATTACGATCGACGGCAATAAAGCGATTGAAACCGAAGCACTGCTTGATGGTTTAAAGGGAGCGGGGCTGTCGGTGGGGCAAGTGTTTCAGCGTTCGACCCTCGAGGGAATGCAGCTAGAACTGTTGCGTCAATACGTGCTTCAGGGGCGATACGATGCCACCATCGATTCTGAAGTCATTGCTGAGCCCCGCAACCGAGTGTCGATCGCTATCGACGTGAATGAAGGTACTGTGGCAACGATCAAGCACATCAATGTTGTCGGCAATGATGTGTATACCGATGACGATTTGATTGATTTATTCGAGCTAAAAACGACGGGATGGTTTTCATTTTTCAGAGGAGATGACAAGTACTCCAAGGAAAAACTCACCTCAGATTTAGAGAGACTCTCCTCTTATTACCTTGATAGAGGCTATCTATTATTCAGTATTGATTCGACGCAGGTTGCGGTGTCACCGAATAAGGAAGAGGTCTACATCACCGCTAACGTCACCGAAGGTGGAAAATTCACCGTCAGCGAAGTGGGCCTGAGTGGTGACCTCGTTTTACCCGAGGAGGATTTGAATCGCTTTTTAGTCGTCCAGCCAGAGCAAGTTTACTCGCAACAATTGGTGACGGCGACAGAGGATTATTTGACTCGGCGCTTGGGCAATGAGGGATATAACTTTGCCAAAGTGACGGGGATGCCTGATATCGACGAAGAGGCCAACACGGTCGTTATGAAATTTTTCATCGACCCGGGTAAGCGCACCTATGTGCGACGCGTGAATTTTGCCGGCAACGTCACCACGATGGATGATGTGTTGCGCCGTGAAATGCGGCAAATGGAGTCGGCACCAGCTTCGTCCTCAGCGATTGAGCAATCCCGTATCCGTCTCGAACGACTGGGCTTTTTTAAGACCGCGACAGTGGAAACGACCGAAGTGCCTGGCTCTGATGATCTGATCGACGTCGATTTTTCAGTTGAAGAGCAGTCTTTTGGTTCGATTGGTGGCAGCCTTGGCTATGCGCAGGATGCCGGACTGATTCTTGGACTCAATCTGCAGCAAAACAACTTTCTGGGGACAGGGCGCCGGGTGGGCGTCTCACTCAACTCTTCTCGTTATCAGGACGTGATCAGTTTTAATTACACCAATCCCTACTTTACCGAAGATGGTGTGAGTCGCGGTTTCACCGTCTTTTATCGCAAAACCGACCTGTCAGAAATTAACGTTGCCAGCTACACCACTGACACCTATGGCGGCAGCATGAATTTCGGCTATCCCATTAGTGAAACGCAACGCTTAGGTTTTTCATTGGGGGTGACCGATACCAAGATTACTGAGGGTCAGTACGCGGTTCAGGAGATCTCCGCGAGCCCGAGACTGGCGCCAGAAATCGACTATTGGTTCTATTCCACACAGCAAGCGGATGGCACTTATGCGGGCGCCGAGGTATTGCAGCCCATCGACACGATTCCACTGTCTGCCTTGTCTCCTCCTGAGAATGAGGGTTTTCTGGACCTTAATGGCAATCAGTATGTGAACTGGAGTGTGACCGGTAGTTGGATTCAGTCCACATTAAACCGGGGACAATTGGCCACTCGGGGTGCTTCGCAATCGGTCTCTTTAGAAATTGCCGTGCCCTTATCAGATCTCGAGTTTTATAAGCTGAGTTATCGTGGCGAGGTGTATTACCCCTTGTTCAGCGACTTTACGCTGCATCTGCGTGGCGAGCTGGGTTATGGCGATGGCTATGGTGACACCAGTGAACTCCCCTTTTATGAGCACTTTTTTGCAGGGGGGTTCGGATCTGTGCGCGGTTATGAATCGAATACGCTCGGCCCTCGCAGTACGCCACCTGCCGTCTACTCCGCTAATACAGCCGTCACCGCGGTGGATGAAAACGGGCAGCCCACTCAGGTGGGCGGTCCAGATGGTCGAGGATATGGCTACGGAATAGACCCCAACACCGGCAAGATACCGATTCAGCAGTTTTATAACGAACCCGATCCCTTTGGCGGCAATGTCTTAATAGAGGGTAGCGCTGAAATCTTGTTCCCCATGCCGTTTATTAAAGACAGAAGCTCATTGCGATCCGCTTTCTTTTTAGATATCGGTAATGTTTTCAATACAAATTGCCGTGAAAATCAGGTGAATTGTTTTGGTATTGATGCCGGTGAATTACGGTATTCTGTCGGTATTGGTGTGACGTGGCTGTCTGGTTTTGGGCCGCTAACATTTAGCTTGGCGAAACCGCTTAACGCCAGTCCAATTGATGAAAGGGAAGTCTTCCAGTTTACGCTGGGCAGAGGCTTTTAAAGGCTAGACAACAATGGCTAGAAAAATGGAGATCTTTCGATGAAGGCACGTATGTGGCTGGCAGGCCTGTTAGTGGCGGCGTTACCGTCGGTGGTGTTAGCGCAGGGCCAGATCGCGGTCGTCAATCTTGAACAGGCGATTTTGCAGACGGATGTGGCGCAACAGAGAATGCAAGAATTTGAAGAAAATGAAGATTTTGCTTCTGATAAAGCGCAGTTCGATACCTTGCGCGCCGAGTTAGATCAGCTGGTCAAGGATTTTCAGCGTGACCAAGCGGCGATGAGCGAAGACGACCAGATTGCGGCGCGCCAGAAAATGGCCAGTAAGCAGTCCGACTTGGAGTATGTCGCGAAGAAGCTTCAGACCTTGCAGACACAAAATGCACAGGGTGTGATGCAGGAGCTGGCACCTCAGGCGCAGGAAGTCTTGCGTCAGATCATTGAGACCGATCAGATTGGCCTCTTGTTGCAGCAGCAGGCGGTGATTCATGCCGACTTGGGTTACAACATTACTGCTAAGGTCACTGACAAGATGAATCAGCTAGGCGCCGAGTAAGTTCAGTGCCCGCGCTCGGGGAAATCGCGACGGCTTTAGATCTTGAGCTACGCGGTGATCCGGCGCGTCTTATTGATGCTTTAGCGCCGCTAGAGAAGGCGTCTTCAGAAACCCTCACTTTTGTCTCCGAAAAGCGCCACTTGAGTAAGTTATCTCAGACTCAGGCCGGTGCTGTCATTCTTCACCCGGACTGGGTGGAACAATGGTCCGGCTGCGCTTTGCTCAGTGAGGCGCCTTACGTGGCTTATGCAAAGGCGACACAGCTATTCGATAATCACCCTGGTGCAACAGGCTTGGTGCACGAGCGCGCGATGGTCTCAGAGAAAGCCCAACTGGGTCATGATGTCACCATTGATGCCGGTGCCTGTATCGAGGAAAACGTGTCGCTAGGCGATAGAGTGTGGATTGGCGCGGGCGCGTTTGTAGGTCAAGGTGCCTTGATTGGAGACGATACGGTGATCAAGCCCGGCGCGGTGATTTGTCACGCAGTGAAAATCGGCGCACGCTGTACGATTCACCCCAATGCGACGATTGGCGCCGATGGTTTTGGATTTGCGCCCGATCAGGACGGTTGGGTAAAGATTCAGCAACTCGCCTCGGTGGATATTGGCAATGATGTGGAGGTTGGCGCGAATTCGACCGTTGATAGGGGGGCGTTGGAAGATACGGTCATCGAGGATGGCGTGATCATCGACAATTTGGTGCAGGTCGGCCACGGCGTTCATATTGGGACGCGAACCGCGATCGCAGCACAGGTGGGCATATCGGGTGGTACCCAGATTGGCGCCCGCTGCAGCATTGCAGGCCAAGCAGGACTGGCAGGGCATTTAACGATCGCCGATGATGTTCATATCGGTGGCCAGGGGCGTGTCGCGAGTTCGGTGACTGAGGCAGGTCATTATTCATCCGGTACGCCGGTTCAGCCACTCAGAGCCTGGTTGCGCAGCGCGTCGCGATTTACGCAACTGGATAAGATAGTGCGCCGACTGGTGGCACTTGAGAAAGCGGCGGGCGTAGAACAAGGTGGGGATCAGGACGCATGAAGTTGGATATCGAAGAGATTCGCACTCGTCTACCACATCGCTACCCCTTTTTGCTGGTCGATAGGGTGGTCTTCGTTGAGCCCGGAGAGCGGATCGAGGCCTATAAAAACCTCACGATTAACGAACCGTTTTTTGACGGTCACTTTCCAGGAAAAGCGGTGTTCCCCGGCGTTCTGCTATTGGAAGCGATGGCGCAGGCTGCTGGGATATTAGGATTCGTCACCATGGATAAAACGCCCGCAGATGGGTCGATTTATTACTTTGTGGGGGCCGATAATTTGCGATTTAAGCGCCCCTGTGTTCCTGGCGATCAGGTTATGCTGCACGCCAGCATTGTGAGTGAGCGCCGTGGCATCTGGAAATTTGCGGTAGAGGCACGGGTGGGCGACGAGCTCGCTGCTTCAGGCACTATCCTCTGTGCTGACCGCTAAAAAATGATTCACCCCAGCGCCATTGTCGATCCCGGCGCGCGGCTTCACGAATCCGTGGAAGTCGGGCCCTGGACGCTAATTGGTCCCGACGTCGAAATTGGTGCAGGGACCGTCATTGAATCTCATGTCGTGATAAAAGGGCCGACGCGCATCGGCGCCCGCAATCATATTTATCAATTCTCAACGGTGGGAGAATCGACTCCCGATCTGAAGTATCAAAATGAACCGACTAAGCTGCATATCGGTGACGATAATGTGATCCGCGAGAATATCACCATCCATCGAGGCACGGTTCAGGATCGTTCGCTGACAGAGATCGGCAACCGCAATTTGTTAATGGCTTACGTCCACATCGGGCACGACAGTCGGGTGGGTGACGATACTATTTTGGTGAACAATACGGCCTTGGCGGGTCACGTTGAGGTGGGAGACTGGGCGATATTATCGGGTTATACGCTGGTGCATCAGTTCTGCAAAATAGGTGCCCACAGCTTTAGTGGAATGGGGACCTCGATTGGTAAAGATGTACCCGCTTACATTACCGTCGCAGGTAGTCCCGCAGAAGCCAAAACGATCAACATAGAGGGGTTACGACGGCGTGGTTTTGATAGCGCAGAGATTTCTACCTTGCGCAGGGCCTTTAAAATTCTTTACCGCCAGGGGCTGACCTTAGACGTGGCGGTGGAGCGGCTGCAGGCCATGGCGCCAGAAACCCCGAGTTTACAGCCCTTGATTGACTCATTGATGCAATCTCAACGGGGCATCGTTCGTTAGTGTCTGACAAATCGTTACGCCTGGGTATTTGTGCGGGAGAAACGTCAGGGGATATATTGGGCGCCGCCGTGCTGAGGGCTTTGCCACAACATGGGTTCGATTTCCAAGTCGATGGTATTGGCGGCGAGCAAATGATCGCCGCGGGACTAGATACTTTGTACCCCATCGATCGACTGGCCGTGATGGGTTTGATTGAGCCTTTGAAACGTCTCCCCGAGCTACTGCGCATCCGGCGCGAATTAGTGGCCCAGCAACGGGTAGCTAAGCCGAAATGCTTTGTGGGCGTGGATAGCCCTGACTTTAATCTGGGCGTAGAACAGCGCCTTCGTGCAGCGGGCATCCCAACGGCTCATTTGGTGAGCCCTTCTGTTTGGGCATGGCGTAAGGGGCGAATCCGCCGCATTCAGCAAGCGGTGGATAAAATGCTATGCCTCTTGCCCTTTGAAGTTAACATTTACGAAGAAGCGGGTATTGACGCAGTTTGCGTCGGACATCCACTGGTCGACGAATTGCAGTTGATGCCAACGCGTGATGCGCTTAGGCATGAATTTGGGTTGCCACTAGATCAGACATTACTCGCAGTCTTGCCAGGAAGTCGTGAGGCAGAGGTACGGCATCTAATGCCCACATTCTTAGCGACCATGCTGCTATTACAGCAACGCCACCCTGGCTTGCATTGTGTGATTCCTGCTGCCGATGCAAGTCGCCGAGCCGAGATAGAAGCCTTGCTAGGCGATCATATTGAGGGTGTGACGGTGATCAATGGACGGGGACGAGACGCGATGCAGGCGAGTGATGCCGTGCTGATTGCATCGGGCACAGCTACCTTAGAGGCGATGTTATTACGCAAGCCGATGGTGATCGCGTATCGCATGGCCGCCGTCTCTTGGATGGTCCTGTCACGGATGGTCACCAGCACTCATGTTGGTCTACCGAATATTTTAGCGGGTCGCGAGATCGTCCCGGAATTACTGCAGCAAGCGGCGACCCCCGAGCGGCTTGCCGAGGCAGTCGATCGCGTACTGGAGGTTGAATCTGAGCAACAAATTCAGTTATTCGGTGAGCTCGCTGATCAGATTGGCGGTAATTTTGCTGCGCGCAGTGCCGAGGCGCTGTTAGCACTGACCCACGCATGATGCCAGCCTCCGATCTATTTGCAGTGTCTAGCAGTGGCCTAGTCGCGGGGGTGGATGAGGTAGGCAGAGGGCCGCTCGCCGGCGACGTCGTCGCGGCAGCCGTCATTTTGCGCGACCCGCCACCCGCAGGGCTGACTGACTCTAAGGCACTCTCTCCGCGACAACGGGAGCGGCTCGCAGAGACGATACGATTAGAGGCAGTGTGCTGGTCATTGGGGAGAGCAACAGTCTCCGAAATCGATGAACTGAACATTCTGCAGGCATCGCTGTTAGCCATGCGGCGCGCAGTTGAGACGCTATCGGTGCAACCTACCCTTGTTTTAGTCGATGGCAATCATCTCCCACGATGGTCTTATGAGGCGCGCGCGATAATAAAAGGCGATCTGACTGAGCCGTCGATCGGCGCCGCGTCGATCATCGCTAAAGTCACCCGGGATAGTGAGATGGTGTTACTAGATAGCCAGTATCCCGGCTATGGATTCGCCGCTCACAAAGGGTATCCCACCAAGGCTCATTTAGCAGCCTTAGCGGCGCTCGGGGTATCGCCGGTGCACCGTCGCAGTTTTGCTCCAGTGAAACGCTTGCTGGCGCGTCCAGAGGTGGGTTAGCGTGTCGCTATGACGTCGTTTGTGCATCTCAAGCTCCATACCGAATATTCTCTGATAGATGGGCTGCTGCGCATCAAACCGGCGATGGCACGGATAGCAGAGTTAGCGATGCCTGCTGTTGCGATTACGGACCATCACAATTTTTTCGGCTTATTGAAAGCGTACAAAGCGGCTGCGGCTCTGGGGATAAAACTCATTGTCGGTGCCGATCTGCATGTCATTGATCCCAGTGATCAGGAGCGACATCACGAGCTGTGTCTCCTCGCTCAAGATGAGACGGGTTACCAGAACTTAATGCTGTTGTTGTCTGAGGCTTATCAGCATGGCCAGTTTTTAGGTCGACCGCGCGTGCAATTGGAGTGGGTTCAAGCGCGCTCGGCGGGGTTGATTGCGTTGTCGGGAGGGCGGCAAGGCGACGTGGGTCAGGCACTCTTGCATGGTCGCGAAGGGGATGCGCGATCCGCTTTAGCGCGATGGATGCAATGGTTTCCCAACCGATATTATCTCGAATTGCAGCGCACGGGACGCTCTGATGAAGAAGAACACGTGCATGCTGCTGTTCGACTGGCTAGTGAGTATGCGTGTCCCGTAGTAGCCACGAATGATGTTCGATTTCTGGATGCCAGCGAGTTCGAGGCGCACGAGGCACGCGTGTGCATTGGCGACGGGCGAACCTTGGATGACCCGCGTAGGGCGCGGACCTACTCTGAACAACAATATCTCCGTTCTCCGGAAGAGATGGCCGAGCTGTTTCAGGATATTCCTGAAGCGCTGGAGAATACGGTTGAAATTGCCCGTCGTTGCTCGGTTTCGCTGAGTCTCGGCGAACCCTTCCTACCCAATTACCCTGTGCCGGAGGGTGAGGGCATTGAACAGTTTCTCAGTCGTTTGTCCTTTGAGGGTTTAGGTGAACGTTTTCCTGGGCAGAGTGATCAGCAACTCGTTGCCTATCGTGATCGCCTGGACTTTGAGCTGGAAACCATCAACCAAATGGGATTCCCCGGCTATTTCTTAGTGGTGATGGATTTTATCCAATGGGCAAAAAAGAATGACATTCCCGTTGGCCCCGGGCGCGGTTCTGGTGCGGGATCTCTGGTGGCCTACGTGCTCGGCATCACCGATCTTGACCCGATCGAATATGACCTGCTTTTTGAGCGATTTCTGAATCCAGATCGTGTGTCCATGCCTGATTTTGACGTGGATTTTTGCATGGAGCGACGCGATGAGGTCATTGATTACGTCGCTGAAACCTATGGCCGACAATCTGTCTCACAAATCATTACGTTCGGTACGATGGCCGCTAAAGCGGTGGTGCGTGATGTGGCGAGGGTGCAGGGTAAGCCCTACGGGCTGGCCGATCGGATGTCTAAACTGATTCCGTTTGAGGTCGGAATGACGCTGGCGAAGGCACTCGAGCAAGAGGAGCAATTAGTTCAGCTACTCGAGGAAGACAGCTCGGCTCAAGAAATCTGGGACATGGCAGTACAGCTTGAGGGTATTACCCGCAACGCAGGCAAACATGCGGGGGGCGTTGTGATTGCACCCTCTGAGCTTACCGACTTTTCACCGATCTATTGTGACGAAGACGGTAGTGGTGTCGTGACGCAGTTTGACAAAAATGATGTGGAAGAAGCCGGGCTGGTTAAGTTCGATTTCTTGGGGCTCAGGACGCTCACTATCATTCAGTGGGCCATTCAGATGATTGACGCTCGCGGTGACGACCCTCTCCTGATCGAAAATATCCCGCTGAATGACCCCGCGGTATTTGAGGTGCTTCAGGCGGGTGATACGACCGCCGTATTCCAGCTGGAAAGTCGGGGCATGAAGGAATTGATTAAGAACTTGAGGCCCGACTGCTTCGAGGACATCATCGCCCTGGTGGCGCTATTTCGTCCCGGCCCTCTGCAATCGGGCATGGTGGAGAACTTCATTAATCGTAAGCATGGACGCGAGCAAATTGCATATCCAGATGCCCAGTACCAGCACGAATGGTTGCAACCGATTTTAGAACCCACCTACGGCATTATTCTGTACCAAGAACAAGTGATGCAAATTGCGCAGGTGCTTGCGGGCTACACATTGGGCGGTGCCGATTTGTTGCGGCGTGCCATGGGTAAGAAAAAGCCTGAGGAGATGGCCAAGCAACGAAGTGTTTTTGAAGAGGGTGCAGCTGAGCAAGGTATCGATCCCACGCTGGCGATTAAGATCTTTGATCTGGTCGAAAAATTTGCCGGATATGGCTTCAACAAATCACACTCCGCCGCTTACGCACTGGTTTCTTATCAGACAGCTTGGTTAAAGACACATCACCCAGCAGAGTTCATGGCCGCGGTGATGAGTTCCGATATCGACAATACCGATAAATTACTGACCTTTCGCGATGAGGCGCGGCGAATGGGTGTGCAGGTGCTACCGCCCTCGATTCAGGAGGGGCAATACGCTTTTTCAGTTAATGAGCAGGAGCAGATTCGCTATGGTTTAGCGGCTATTAAGGGGTTGGGTGAGGGACCGATTACCAATTTACTTACTGCACGACAAGACGGTCCCTTCCAGAGTTTATTTGACCTGTGCGCCCGCACCGATCCCCGTAAGGTCAATCGACGTGCGCTGGAGGCGTTGATTAAGAGTGGTGCAATGGACGAATTGGGTGTTGAGCGCTGGACGCTATTGGCGGCGCTTGATGACGCGATTCGCGCAGCGGAGCAGGTCGCCAGCAATACTGCGGCTGGCATGCAGGACTTATTTGGCGAAGTGATCGCCTCAGGTGAGACCACGGAGGATCCCTATCAAGAGCATCGAGGTGCCCGGGCGTGGTCTCTGATGGAACTCCTGAATGCAGAGAAGGAAAGCCTTGGCAGTTTTTTAAGTGGCCACCCTATCGAGGCCTGTGAAAAAGAAGTCAGAAAATTTGCACCCCGGCGGATTAGAGAATTACAGGCGAATAGTCAGGCGGTCGTTGCAGGACTGATTATGGATATCCGCACGATCAAAACACAGCGTGGTCCGATGGCCGTCCTGACGTTGGATGATGGCTCAGGTCAGATGGAAGCGACGGTTTATAATGACGTGTTTAATGAATACCGCGAATTGCTTCAGAAAGATCAGATAGTGCTGCTAGAGGGCCGTTTGCAAGTCGATGACTTCAACGGCGGTTTGGCGATGCGAACGAAGACAGTGCGCTCGTTGGAGCAGGCGCGAGAAGCAAGAGTGTCACAGCTCAAGTTACGGGTGCCGAGCTATCGGGTCGATGAGACGTTTAATACCCTGTTGGCAGACACGTTGCGAACCGCGGTGGGGGGGCAGTGCCCTGTTGTGATGGAGTATGTGCAAGCGAAGGGGTCGGTTGCGGTTCGCTTGGGTGGTGCGTGGCAGGTGCATCCTAATGATGCGTTATTAGATGAGTTACGCATTGCGGTGGGAAACGATGCAGTCGATTGGGTCTATGAAGGTTAGTGCGCTATTAGGGATCATTTTGCTGCTGTGTGGTTGTGGAGAGACGCCGCCGCCGTGCCAGAAGGTAGCGCAGTCCCCCCTTGCGCCGAGTGCCGGGTGTTTAGTCGTCACAGATCGCGGTATCTTGTTGGTGCGGGACTGGACGGGATCGGTGGCGTTGCCCGGGGGCAGTGTGCAACGGGGTGAGTCGTCCCGTTGCGCAGCAGAGCGAGAAGTATTCGAAGAAACAGGCTTGGCGGCTGTGGCCGGCGATCCGGCGCGAAGATTCGAGAATGGTTTTCAGTTGTTTTGGTGTGAGGTGGACGCCAGCGCAGTGCCAAAAATCAATAGGCCTTTTGAGATCAGACAGATCTTTTGGTGGCAGCCGGCCGAGGCGCGCCATATCGAGTGGCGTTATCCACGACAAGGCGATCAGATACAGGCGCTGATAGCCGAGCGCCCGTGAGAACAAGCGTCGCGGCTTGCGTCAGATTGATAATGAGAAAAATGCAGAGTGTGATGATACAGAGTGTGATGATGCAGAGTGTGATGCTGAAAAGCGTAATGAGGGACCATCATGAGTAATGAGCAAATAGAAGCGGCGGTGTTTCGTCGTCTGTTAACCCATCTTGACGATCGCAAGGATGTTCAAAATATTGACTTGATGAATCTGTCGGGATTTTGTCGCAACTGTCTTTCCAAATGGTACGCGCAGGCCGCCCAAGAGCAGGGCATTGCTATGGACAAAGAGGCAGCGCGAGAGATCGTCTACGGTATGCCTTACGCCGAATGGAAGAGCCGCTATCAGACTGAGGCGACGCCGGAACAGCAACAGGCTTTTGCAGAGCAGGATGCGGCCTCAAGACGCTAACGCCTCCAACACCGTCGTCAAAGAGACCACATCGGCATATTTGGCGTTGAGGTCATAAAGATTGGCTTCGTGCGCGTTGGGGTCTCGGTCGCCACAGGCTTCCCTTGGGACAACAACACGGTAATTATTCTGCAGGCCGTCTACTGCGGTGGCCCGAACGCAGCCGCTGGTCGTCAGTCCCGTGACAACCACTGAATCGACGCTTCTTTCCGTCAGCCATTGATCTAGCGCTGTTCCGTGGAAGCTGCTTGCATGACGTTTCTCAAGCTGTAGATCAGTTTCTGCGACGGGCAGTCGTGGATCAAATTTGACCCAGTGAGACTCCGGGGTCAGTAAGTTCAGTGCAGGTACTCGCGCCCGAAAAACCGACGCTTCATGGTCATTTCGGTAGATCACGGTGGTCAGTACCACCGGTAATTTAGCCCGATGAAAGGCATCCATGAGTTGGACGTTGGCGTGTACAACTGATTCTGCTTCGGAGCCCAGTGGACATTCTGGATCCGTAAAGCCCACCACGACGTCCACGACAATGAGAGCAGGTTGGCTCCCCATTCCGCCGTCGATGCGTGCGAGCGCACGTCGATTCGCCTCGTTTTTGACTGGAATAGGTTCGCTCATCGCTGTTACGCCACTTTTTGACTGGGTACACGGTATGATGAGGGATCTCAATGAGACGCGCTAGTGGCCTCAGAGGATTGTGTTTAGCTATGACAGATCGCATTTCACCTTCAGTCGATGTCAGTGCCCTGATTGATGCGGATTGGCCAGAATGGCGGGCTGCTCTGGAGGATATTCGCCGCGAATACGGTGATGAGGGAGTCAGAGCGCTGTTGCGGAGGTTGCAGGAGTACAGCATTGATCAAGGGGTGACCCCTGCAGATGCGCTCCTCAATACACCTTATACCAATACCCTATCTTCCCATGAGCAGCCCGCTTATCCGGGCGATCTGGCGCTGGAAAAACGGATTGAAAACATGATCCGTTGGAATGCCGCGGCAATGATCCTCCGTGCGCAAGACGAAGGGGCTGGGTTGGGTGGGCATATCGCGACCTATGCCTCAGCGGCTACCGCTTTAGAGACGGCATTTCATCATGTGTTTTCCGCTGAAGGTCGAGGTGATTTAGTCTTGCCGCAACCTCATGCGGCACCGGGTATTTATGCGCGAGCCTTTCTTGAAGGTCGACTCAGCGAACAACAGCTGCGGAATTTTCGTCGTGAACTAGGCGAAGGTGGCGGGCTATCGTCTTATCCACATCCTCGCTCGATGCCTGACTTCTGGCAGGTGCCCAATGCGTCGATGGGCTTATCGGTCCCAATGTCTATTTACCTCGCTCGGTTTGCAAAGTACCTGCAGCATCGCGGTCTCAAAGCGCCAGATGATGCGCGGATTTGGTGTTTTATAGGCGACGGTGAAGCCGACGAACCGGAAGTGCTTGGCACGATTAATATCGCCGCGCGTGAGCGGTTAGATAATTTGGTGCTCGTAGTGAATTGTAATTTGCAGCGGCTCGATGGGCCGGTGCGCGGTAATGGGAAAATCATTCAAGAGCTGGAACGGGCGTTCCGCGGGGCGGATTGGCAGGTACTCAAGGTCATTTGGGGGAGCGGTTGGGATGCGCTACTCGCAGCTGATCATGAGGGGGTTTTACGCCACCGTATGGAGGAATGCCTCGACGGGGATTATCAACGCTATTCGATTTTACCCGGTGGGGAACAGCGAGAGCATTGGGTCGATGGTGACCCGCGCCTAGAGCAGTTGATGAATACCCTCACCGATGCAGAGGTCGCTCAGATCAAGCGAGGTGGCCAAGATCCTAAAAAGCTGTATGCGGCCTATCGTCGCGCCTGTGACAGTGAGGATCGGCCCACCGTGCTGTTGGTCAAGACCGTCAAAGGTGATGGTATGGGGTCAGCCTTACAGGGACGCAATACTGCGCACCAAAAAAAAGATTTATCACGAGAGGAGCGGATTGCTTGCGCGCGCGCATGGGGTATTCCCCTGGACGACGAAGCCATCGCCCGAGCCGACTTTTATCGACCGGATGAGGATAGCGATGAGCTGACTTACTTGCGCGCTCGTCGTGAAGCGCTAGGCGGTTACCTGCCAAGGAGAGAGGCGCCGCCGTCGACCTTAAACCCACCCGCAACGGCCATTTTTGAGACGTTTGACGCCGGTAGTAATGGCAGAGCACTGTCGACCACCACCGCGATGGTGAGGTTGTTAACCAAACTGTTGAAAGATTCTGAAGTGGGAAAGTATATCGTTCCCATCGTCCCTGATGAGGCACGGACATTTGGAATGGATGCGTTGTTTAAAGTAGCGGGCATCTATTCTCCCGATGGACAGCGATATACCCCCGTCGATGCCGAGGCGCTCAACAGTTATCGCGAAGCGATTGATGGCCAGATACTACAAGAGGGTATTTGTGAAGCGGGGGCGATTGCCTCTTTTATCGCTGCTGGCACTGCTTACGCGACGTTCGCGGTGCCCACGATTCCTTTTTATATTTTTTACTCGATGTTCGGCTTTCAGCGTGTCGGCGATATGATTTGGGCTTCGGCCGATATGATGGCGCGTGGCTTTTTGTTGGGTGGCACAGCGGGCCGGACGACCCTTAACGGCGAGGGCTTGCAACATCAAGATGGGCATTCGCCGATTCTGGCCAGTACCGTACCTTCTGTTCGAACCTATGACCCCGCGTTCGCGTGGGAGTTGGCTGTTCTGGTGCAGTACGGCATTCGTCGAATGTTTGTCGAAGATCAGGACGAGTTGTTTTATCTCATGATGTACAACGAAGCGCTTCCGATGCCCGCCCGACCTGAGCTCCCTGATCTTGAGGAAGGTGTCATTCGCGGTGGGTATTGTTTGGAAGCCGCTGTGGGTGAGGGACCGCGCATTAATTTACTCGGCTCTGGCACGATCCTCTTTGAGGTCATGGAGGCGGCGTCGCGATTGCGGGAAGAGGGGTTTGCCGTCGCGGTGTACAGTATCACCAGTTACATCGAGCTAGCGCGCGATGCCGAGCAAGCCGCAGATTCAAAGGTGGCCTCATGGGTTAGTCAGCTTTTTCCTGAATCTAATGTGCCGACGGTTGCGGCATCGGATTACGTCCGTACTCTGCCCAGAATGATTGCAAGCTGGCTGCCCGGGCCATTGATGGCATTAGGGACCGATGGTTTTGGTATGAGCGAGCGACGAGAGGCGTTGCGCGCTCATTTTCGTATTGACGCCCACGCCATTGCAGACACTGCGCGGGCAATGGTGAATGACTGAGGCGGTCTCCTCGACGTTGAATGAGCGCTTTCGAATGGCCGTTGCGATAGAGAGACCCGAAAAGTGCGCTCGCTCCAATGCCAAGTACTGCTCTCAATGATGTGCTAGAAGCGCCTCTTGAGTTGGTGCCCGAGTCCCAGTGACGCTACACTCGCAACGACTTAGTAAAAGACGAACCGCCGGCGTGCCGCGCCAAGAGAGGGCAACGAGATGACAGGGAAGGTAGTGATCAAAGAAGTGGCTGCGCGAGATGGACTGCAAGCGCAGCCTAAGCACCTCAGCGTGGCGCAACGATTAGAGCTATTAGCTGCGCTGGGTAAAACCGGGGTGCCAGAATTAGAAATTGGTTCGTTCGTTTCCCCCAAGGCGATCCCGCAGATGGCAGGGACAGACGAGATTGCGGCGAATCTTCCCGAGACAACAGCGGCCTATAGCGCGTTGGTACCCAACATGAAGGGGTACGAACTGGCGGTTCGGGCTGGGGTACGTTGTCATGCGATTGCGATTGCCGCGACGGAAGAAATGAACCGGAACAATATTCGTAAAGGGCTGGACGAGACGTTCACTATGGCCGAGGAAATACTCGACCGTGCGGCTGCTGAGGGGGTCGATATCCACGTCTATCTGGCGGTCGCGTTTGAATGTCCCTATGAGGGGGCGGTGGCTGAAGATCTCGTGTTAGCGCAAGTTGAGCGATTGATGCGACATGACCCAGCGCGCTTGCTGATTGCCGATACGATTGGCGCGGCTAATCCGGCAGCCGTGCAGTCTATGATGCAACAACTGATCGATCGCTATGGTCCGGACCGACTCGGGTGCCACTTTCACGACACGCGGGCGATGGGTTTGGCCAATGTGTATGCCGCGCTGCAGGCCGGCGTCAGGCAATTCGATGCCTCGGCAGGTGGTTTAGGGGGTTGCCCCTTTGCGCCTGGCGCAAAAGGCAATGTGGCCACCGAAGATGTTGTCATGCTCTGTGAATCAATGGGGTATCAAACGGGGATCGACATGCCCAGGTTACTCGATGCCGTTACGCTGCTCAGTGAGATGATTGGCTCGCCACAGGGGGGCAGAGCCCATACCTGGCTGACAAAACAATGCGCCTGAGCTGATTGATGCGTGTTTCTGATGCCATTGTGGGTCGGCAAAGTGTGCGGGCTTTCTGCCCTGATAAACCTGTTGCCGACACGGTCATAGACGGTCTTTTAGAGATCGCGGGTCGGGCGCCTTCTGGCTCCAATATTCAGCCCTGGCAGGTTTATGTGGTGCGTGGGGAGCACAAAGCGCGCATCACCGAGGCGTGCTCTAAACGCTATTTAGCCGGTGACGAAGGCAGTCCCGAATACTTTTATTATCCGCAATCTTGGCGTGAGCCCTATATTGGTCGGCGACGACAGACAGGGTTTGGGCTGTATGGATTATTGGGCATAGACCGTCACGATACGCCTGCCGTTCAGGCTTACCGCGTATTGAACTACCAATTTTTTGGTGCCCCCGTGGCATTATTCTTTACGATCGATCGTGACATGGAGCAGGGGAGTTGGGTCGATTACGGGATGTTTCTGCAATCACTCATGTTGGCTGCGAGAGAGCAGGGTCTAGAAACCTGCGCGCAGGCGGCTTTTTGTCCCTATTACGATACGGTGATGCCCCTATTGGGCGCCCCGTCTGAGCAAATGTTAGTCTGCGGAATGTCGGTCGGTTACGCCGATCCAGAAGCGGTCATTAATGACTATCGAACACCGCGCCTAGCGGTCGATGCCTTTAGGACAAGACTCGGCTAACCGCCCTGAAGCGCGACAGCCTTGAAAGAGAGCCCTGAGCGAGAGCCCTGAGAGAGCCCAGAGAAGGGATCCGAGAGAGACCCGATAGAGAGGCCTGAGCGACAGCCCTGAGCGACAGCCTCGAGAGAGCCCCGAGAGAGCCCGACAGAGAGCTCCGAGAGAGCCCCAAGAGCGCCCATAATCTCTGCCACTCACCCTCAGCGTGAGAGGATCAACCGGCGCGTGCCACCATCTGTTTAGCAATAATCATTCTTTGAATTTCGTTCGTGCCTTCACCGATGCAGAGGAGCGGCGCATCTCGATAAAAGCGCTCTATCTCATAGTCGGGGGAGTAGCTATAGCCGCCAAAGACTCGCATCGCGTCGAGGCTGTTTTGCACTGCCGCTTCTGAGGCGAAAAATTTGGCTTGGCCTGCTTCGAGGTCGCAACGCTCTTGTCGGTCAAACTTGCTGGCGGCTTGGTGAACCAGTAGTTCGGCCGCGGCCGCGCGGGTCGACATCTCCGCGAGCTTCAATTGTATCGCTTGGTGCTCGGCAATGGTTTTGCCGAAGGTTTTCCGCTCCATTGCATAGTTCAGTGCCATAGTCGTGGCACCTTTTGCCATGCCCGCACCGCGGGCGGCGATATTAATGCGGCCAAGCTCTAGACCCCCCGCCACCTGTTGAAAGCCTCGTCCTTCTTCTCCGCCCACCAGATTGTCTGCCGAGACCCTGAAATTATCGAAAATCAGCTCAGCGCTGTCGATTGCACGATAACCCAGCTTTTTGAGTTTTTTTCCGACGGTAAATCCTTCGCCTTTCTCGCAAATAAATAAACTCATACCACGATGAGCGGGCGACACGGTGGGGTCGGTTTTGGTTAACACCGCGAGGCAATTGCCGTGGATACCATTAGAAATCCACGTTTTGGTGCCGTTGAGGAGGTAGTCGTTACCGTCTTTTTTGGCTGCCAGACGAAGGCTTTGGAGGTCTGATCCCGCATCGGGTTCCGTGAGGCCGATCCCGCCCCGTAATTCTCCGGTCGCAAATTTTGGCAAGAAATATTCTTTTTGTGCATCGGTACCGGCGCGTTCAACGCAATTGGCCATGATGAGATGTGAGTTAAAAATGCCCGATGGCGCCATCCACACTTCACAAATGCGGGACACAATTTTGGCGTAGGTTGAGGCGCTGAGACCCAGACCACCATAGGTTTCCGAAATGGTGGCACCGAAGAGCCCGAGCGCTTTCATTTGTTCGACTAGGTCACTGGGATATTCATCTGCCTGATCATGTTCTTTGGCAATAGGCCGCAGCTCTTGTTCAACCCATTTGTCGATCGTGGCTAGGATCTGCAACTCAAGGGATTCGTCGTGATTCATAACTGTGCTCCTGATCGCTTGTTAGGCGACATCGCGTTTGGGGATCAGAATCTGGCGCTCAAAAACGCAGACTTCGATGTCATCTTGATTCATACCGCGAGTGAGGACACTGACGATACCGGCATTCGGCCGAGACTTAGATTCCCGTTTGCCCAGTACTTCTGTATTGGCGTAGAGCGTGTCGCCGGGAAAAACGGGGGCAGGTAGCTTGATTTCTTTCCATCCCAAATTGGCAATGGCGGTCGCACTTACGTCCGACACACTCATTCCCACCACAATCGCCACGGTGAGCGGGCTGGCTACTAGGGGACGACCAAACTCTGTTGCCGCCGCATATTCCTCGTCAAAATGCAGCGGATGGGTATTCATAGTGAGGAGCGTGAACCATGCGTTATCCTGTTGCGAAATTGTTCTGCCCGGCAAGTGGTGATAAATGTCACCCACCACAAAATCCTCGAACAGGCGTCCCGTGTGGTGTGCGTAGCGGTCATGAACAGTCGGTTTTGTCATCTTTTATTACCTAATAAAGCGCCAAATCGGGTTGTCGCGCGGTGATTTACATTTAAAATGTCTGGACATTTAAAGTTTGGGGGGTTGTTGCTCGTCATGCAAGCTGAGACAGAAAAAAAAGGAGGCGCTCGTATCCCCCTTTATCGTCAAATCTCTGACACGTTGCTCGCGGGCATTCGCGATGGAAAATTTCCAGTGGGCAGCTTTTTGCCAGGGGAGATGGATCTGATCAGTCGCTTTGATGCCAGCCGCCATACGATTCGCGAGGCACTGCGTGTGCTCGAGGACATGGGCATGGTGGCCCGACAAAGAGGACGAGGCACGGTGGTGCTCTCGACCGACGCTGCCCCGGCCTTCGTGCAAATGGTGCGTTCACCGTCGGAGTTGTTCAGTTATCCGGACACCAGTTTATTTCGACTCCTCTCCGAGGAGCAGGTTGCAGCCGATAAGTCACTGGCGAAAGCGCTGCAGTGTTCGGTAGGAGAGCAATGGGTCCGAATTTCTGGTTTACGGACGCTCGGTAGCGAGGGCATGCCTATTTGTTGGGCCGATGTCTATGTCATTCCAGAATATAGTTCCATCGCCCAGCGGCTCGGCGGCAGCACCCGCCCTGTTTATGAGCTGATTGCCGATACGTTCAACGAGAAGATTGAAAAAATCACGGTGCGCGTTTTCGCCGGCGTGTTGTCGGATAAAAAAGCCGAAGTCTTGGGAGTTGAGGCAGGGAGTGCGTCACTGAGTGTTTGTCGGTCTTACCAGGGTAGTGGTGGCCGTATATTCGAAGTGTCCATTTCGGAACATCCCGCGAACAACTTTAGTTATAACTTCGAATTCACACGCGGCTGGCAAACAGCCGATCACTGGTCTTGGAGCTCTTAAATGACGGACTCAACAGCAATACCGCTGCGCAGTTTCTTATTCACGCCGGCCAATCACCCGCGCCGAGTGGAAAAAGTGTTCGAGGTGGGTGCCGATGCGGTCATTCTGGATCTTGAAGATGCGGTAGCAATTAGTGAGAAAGCCGCAGCGAGAGAGTGTGTGGTGGAAGCTTTTAGTGCGCGACCCCACAGCGGCACTCAGTATTATGTGAGAGTGAACAGTCTTGATACGCCTTACTGTGAGGACGATATTAAAGCCACAGTCGGCCCTTGGCTTCACGGTGTGGTGCTGCCAAAAGTAGAGTCGGGATCTTGCTTGAATCGAGCAGAGCAGTGGTTAGCCGCTGCCGAGGCGGCGTGCGGTATGCCTGTGGGACAGTTGGATCTGATGCCGATCATTGAGACCGCAGCGGGAGTCGAATCAGCAAAAGAGATTGCCACCACAAACAGTCGTATCCGCCGCATGGCCTTTGGGGGAGGGGACTATACCCTCGATCTCAATTACGAGTGGAACGCTGATGAGGCGGTCTTGGCCTATGCACGATCGAAGTTATCGCATGCCGCACGATTGGGAAATCTCGAGCCCCCCATCGATACCGTGGTGTTGCAAATCCGTGATGATGAGCGGTTCGTGCAGTCGGCACGCTACGGCAAGCAATTTGGTTTCGGCGGTAAGTTGTGTATCCATCCCAGCCAAGTACCGCTGACACACGACGTGTTCACGCCTTCAGCCGAGGAAATTGCCCATGCGCGGGCGGTTGTCGCCGCTTTTGAAGAGGCTGAGGCGGCCGGTATGGCCTCCATCCAACTCGATGGCTATTTTATCGACTACCCCATCGTTTATAAGAGTCAGCGTATTTTGGCGCTGGCGGAAAAACTCCAGGTATAGGCACCCGGTGGTGCTGGGCCCAGGCCAGATGCCTTGGGCTCGCATCACAACCAATAGGGACTTGTTTTGACTCATGGGTCGGATCTGACCTCAGCTTGCTGTATCATGTCCGGACATTTGCGGGAATAAGAGATGTCATCTTTACAGACTCACGATGAGGCGATGCCGCGGCTGAGCCGAGCGATCGCCGAACAAGCACTCGCGTTGCGTGCGGCGGACGTTCCGAGCGACGTATGGCGCTACCTAAAGCTGTGTCTCGCCGATGCAATCGGTATTGCTTTTGCGTCTAGAGACTATGATTTTGCCCACAAATCACTGTCCTCTTTAGAGGTCTTGGGGAGTCAGGGGGCCTCAACGATTATCGGTCAATCGAGTACGGTGGCATTGCGAGATGCGGCGCTGATGAATGGGCTGTTGATTCATGGCCTCGATTACGACGATACCCATCTGGCTTCTGTCGTACATTGCTCGGCGAGTGCGTTGCCGACCACGCTGGCGCTGGCGGAGAGCAAGGGGCTGGACGGACAGGCGTTACTGCTGGCAACGTTGATGGCGATTGAGATTGACGCGCTGCTGGGTGCGCAAGCTGGCGGCGTTTTTCAGCAGGTTGGCTTTCATCCCACTGGCGTGGTGGGTGTATTTGGCGCAGCAGTCGCAGCAGCTGTACTAATGGGCGGGGATGTTGAGGCACTAATTAGAACGCAGGGGATCGCGCTCAGTTTAAGCAGCGGTAGCATGGCATTTTTAGACGATGGCAGTTGGACGAAACGTCTGCACCCCGGCTGGGCGGCGTCCTCTGCGCTGCAAGCAGCGTCGCTGGGGGTGTCTGGTTTTGAAGGGCCTGGCGAAGCGTATGGCGGGCGATTTGGTTTTTACGCACTCTATGCACCGGGGACCAACATAGACACGACAGCGATGGCCCAGTCGTTATTTTCCAAGTGGTCTCTCGAGACTGTGGCGATCAAGCCCTACCCGATTTGTCATTTTAATCACGCGCCGGTCGATGCGGCCTTGGCGCTCCGCGCTCGGCACAATGTGGTGCCAGATCAAATAGCCTCGATCACGATTTTGTTACATGAGCGACAGTTTGGCGTTGTGGTGGAACCTTTGGATAAGAAGCGTGCCCCGCAGAGTGAATACGATGCCAAATTCAGTGTGCCCTACGCGGTCGCCACAGCGGTGTGTAAAGGGGTTTTCGGTTTGTCAGAGTTGCACGACACGGCGAGGCTAGATCCTGCAGTGCTTGACCTCTGCCAGCGGATTGACTGCACCCACGACGAGCGATCTCGCTATCCCGAGGTGTTTTCGGGCGGTGTTCGGATCACGTTAAAAGACGGCTCCGTGCTAGAGCAGTTTGAGCCAATCAATCGCGGTGCAGCAGGGCAGTTACTGCCGGCGGAGCAGGTTCGTGACAAGTTCATGGCAAATTGTGCGCTGAGCATTACAGCCGAAGAAGCGGAGTCGATCTGGCAGTGTCTGATGCGACTGGATGAATTGGAGGACGTGGCTAGCCTACTGGCTTTGCTGCGGACGGGATAGACAGTACCGAGCGGAAAGCCGCTCAGAGGAGCCAAGCATGTTGATGAAAGCCGGTGGTCACATTATGAGTGCGGCGGAGTACGAGGAAAGCCTTCGTCGTTATAAGCCTACGGTCTATGTTGAGGGTGACCTCATTGAATCGGTGGTTGATGAACCGCGGCTGCAACCGGGTATTCGCGCGGTAGGTGTGACCTATGATTTTGCCCAAAGACCAGAGTATGGCGGATTGATGTTGGCAGATCAGGCATCGTCTGGAAAGACCGTCAATCGCATGCTTCATATCAACCGTCACTCAGAAGATTTGCTGTCCAAACTAGAAGCAGTGCGTTTGATTTGTCGTGAGAGCGGGTGCGCTCAGCGCTACCTGACACACGACGCACTCAATGCCATTCATCAGGCGACTTGGCAGATTTCTGAAGATACCGGTGGTGAGCAGTACGAGCGATTCTTAGCCTATTTGCATCGCGTTCAAGATGAAGACTTAACGCTTGGCGTTGCCATGACGGATGGCAAAGGCGATCGGAGTAAGCGACCGGCTGATCAGGTGGTAGCGGACAGTTATGTGCATATCCAAGAGCGCAGGGCAGAAGGCATCGTTATTTCAGGTGTCAAGGCTATCGTGACGGGCGGGCCTTACATGCACGAACTGCTCGTCATGCCCTGCCGCACCATGCGCAAGGAAGATGCTGACTTCGCAGTCTGCTGTGCAGTCCCGATTGATGCAAAAGGCTTAACCATTATTTCGCGACCGGCCGGTCGGCCGGGTGAGGCAGACGCGCACTTTAGCGCCAAGTATGGCCAGAGCACGGCGGTGTGTCATTTTGACCAAGTGCTGGTGCCCTGGGACCAGGTGTTTTTTGCGGGTGAGCACGATTACACCGAGCACTTGGTGACCTCCTATGCCAATCATCACCGACACAGCTGTATTGGTGCTCGTGCCGGCTTTGGAGATCTGCTGATTGGTGCGGGGGCCCTTATGACCGAAGCCAACGGCTTAGACGTGGCGACGGTGCCACACCTACGAGACAGCATGGCGGAGCTCATAAAGCTCGTAGAGGGGTTTTTTGCCTGTGGTGTGGCCGCCTCGGTTTATGGCATCGAGGATCCCAGTGGCTCTTGGATGCCCGAGCCGATTTTTTCTAACGTCGGCAAATTATTGTTGGCAACGCAGATATACGATATGCACCGGATTGCCCACGAGGTGTCAGGGGGGCTCATTGTTGCGTTGCCGGGCCCTGACGAAGACCATAATCCCGCGACATCGGGTGATTTAGCGACGCTACTTGCGGGTCGGGCGGACATTCCCTATGACCAGCGTATGCAGGTGGCACGGTTTATGGAGGACATCACTGCCTCATCAACGGCGGGTTGGTACTCTGTCATCAGTCTGCATGGCGGTGGCTCACCGCAGGCGATGAAACGAGAAATCTTTCGGCAGTACCCAATTGAGGAACGTCGGGCGCTGGTTGAGCGGTTGCTGGATCGAGGCGTGGCGCATTCCGGATCTTCTGGCGCCCCAGCGCGGCAAAAGCAGCCGGGTCAGTGTTGTGCCGAGGGCTGTCAGCCACCGGCAGTAGCGCAAAGCGATGAGTAGGGCCTGATACATGGCTGGCTAAAAAGACCGTGGAATGTCTCAGGTGTGAACTTCACCTAAGACGGTCAAGCTTGATTACGCCGTTGGCTTGACCGTTTTCATCGCGGTTTGCAGGTAGTTTTGCTCGCCGACACGGTCCATCAGTGACAGCTGCGTCTCTAACCAATCAACGTGCTCTTCTTCGGCTTCCAAAATATGCCGCGCCAAATCTCGTGAGACAAAGTCTTTATTGAGTTCGCAGGTCTCAACGGTGGCGATCAGATCAGCGTGGGCAATATGTTCCAACTGCAGGTCGCATTCGAGCATTTCTCGCGGTGTCTCACCAATACGCAATTGCCCCAGATCTTGTAGGTTGGGGATACCTTCCAAAAAGAGAATGCGTTCTACTAGCGCATCCGCATGTTTCATCTCATCAATAGACTCGTGGTACTCGTGTTCTGCTAGCTCGACGAGCCCCCAGTCTTTGTACATTTTGGAATGCAAAAAGTACTGGTTGATGGCGACCAGTTCGTTATACAAAATTTTGTTGAGATGCAAAATGACGTCAGCGTGACCTTTCATGCCCATTACCTCAGTTATTTTCGACACGCGCAGTGTAGTCGAAATAAAACCAAAAGGACACTAAGTCATTGTTTTTGTTATATAAAACGAATCACACTCATTCGTATTCTCAGCTGCTGGCAATCAGAAACTGGGTGCCGCTCGCGCCTTGCTGCCCGTGCAAGGTGTCCTGCACCAACTTGCTGGCACGAAACAGGCACTTGCCGCACTGGCTAGAGCAGCCTGTTTTCACTTTAACGTCATCGATCGACCGAGCGCCCGCTTGGACTTCTTGGACGATTTCGCGGTCGGTGACACCTTTGCAGATACAAATGTACATGCCGCTACAATATTGCTAATGAGAATGATTGTCAACATTATTCGCGTTAACTGCCGCGGTGTCGTTAACGACTGAGTCGGTCTTTTGAGCCTTCCCAGCTGGCGGGACTAGAAGGGCACCGCTAACGCTTCTGGAGGCAATATGGTGGTTCGTTTCATCAGCCTGTCGTGCTGGGGGTCAAACGGATCGCGGCGATGCATGGTGCAGGCGTTATCCCATAAGAGCGCATCGCCAGGCTGCCATTCATGCGAATAAACAAACTCAGGCTGCGTCGTCCAATCAAACAAAAATGCCAGCATCTCTGCACTTTCTCCGGCGTCCCAGCCCACAATCTCTGTGGTCATGCCAGGGCACAGATATAACGCTTTTTTACCCGTAACAGGGTGCGTTCTAACCAAAGGCTGCTGGATATCGGGTGAGCGCGCCTTTTGCTTGGTATTGGTGGGTACGCTGTACGCTTGGTTAAACGCTTCATAGGATTGATTGGCAAGACAGCCTTCTAATTGGACTCGGGTGGCTTCAGGCAGGGCGTCAAAAGCGGCACACATATCGGCAAATTCGGTATTGCCTCCCTCGGGTGGCAAAATGTCAGCCATGAGCAGCGAGCCGACCGCCGGTTTGGGAAGATAAATTTGATCGTAGTGCCAGCCGACCTCCGTATCAGCGAGTATCCCGATACGCCGTCCTTCGCGCTCAATATTGGAAACATAAAGAATTTCGGGATGCTCCCGTGACAAATACTCCTCCCGCACATGAATTTCTAGCGCGCCAAACTCTTTGCTGAGTTGCACCAAAGTGGCTTCGTCAAAATCTTGGTTTCTGAACAGCAGTAACTTGTGTTCCGCCCAGAGTGCCCTAATAGCGTCGATCGCCTCTTTTGACTGTAAAGCGCTGGGATTAAAATCGAGCACCTCAGCGCCGAATGAAGGACTTAATGCGCGCGTGGCGTACATAGTGCGGACTCCTAGCAAGATAAAACGCAATTGTACGGACATTTATACAAAATACCAACTGACAGAGAGAAATTACTGCTGAACGGCGCTTACTTAATAGGGCCGCGAGCGTCCGAGCTCCAGAGACAGCACCCCGATAATGACAAGCGCTATCCCTGCTAGCTGGCTGAGAGTGAGCATTTCGCCGGTCAGATAATAGGCCATGATGGCGGTAGCGGGTGGACCCAGTGTACTGATTAAGGCTGCGCGCGACGCGCCAACTCGACGAACGCCCTCGGCCATCAGCAGTAATGGGAGTACGGTCGAGAAGACGATTAAGGCGGCGAGCGTCAGCCAGGCAGCACTCGAAAGGTCGATATTTTGCCAACCTTGAACGACCTGATAATGTCCTAAAAACCCCACGGCCGCAGACGCCATGGCGATGAAGGTAAAGAAGCTGCTGCCCAAACGCTGAGTGAGCTCAGCGCTGACTAAAAAGTAAATGGCAATGGTGAGAGAGCAAAAACAGATCCACCCCATTCCAGTCCACTGCTCAGCGGTCAGAGTTGCGTTGAAGGCGCCAGTGACGAGTACGACCCCCGCCGTTGTCAGCAGGAGTGCCAGCACGACCGGCGCCGAGGGCGCTCGGCGGTGCAACACAGTGGTGATGAGGACCACAAAGATGGGGTAGGCAAAAAGCAGGGGCCGCTCCACACTGGCAGCAATAATAGTGAGCGCATAAAAATTCGCCAAGGCACCTAGGTAGTAGCACAGCAGGCCGATAGCCGCGGCGAGTACTAGATCTCTACGATGGGTGCTGATATCCAAGGAGCGGCTGATGTTGCCGCGATACAGCCAAGCCAATAGGGCGAATCCCGGTACCGCAAGGACGGACCGAATCGCAGCGACGTCATGGAATGACAGCCCCATGTCGTAAAGTGCTTTGGCAAAAAGCCCTTTGCCGGCGATCAAAATGGCGCCGGCGGCAACCAAAAGGCTCCCGACCCAATGGTTCGGTGCGGGTGGGGTCAGGGGGTGTCGCCTGTTGCGTTGAGCTCCGCGAGAATGTCATCTGTGCTGAGTACTCGGGCCCATAAACGCTTGAGCATGGTCAGTGTTGCCTGCTGCATCTCTTCGCTGTCTGTGCCCGTTCCATCGCTCGCCACGACGACTCGATACTGTAAATCGCAGGCCTCCATCGATGTCATGGCAACGCAGTTGTTGGTAGACACGCCGGTAGAGACCACTGTCGTCACCCCTAATGCGCGTAATGCACTGTCGAGTCCTGTCGAGCGGAAGGCACCTTGCGTGGTTTTATTCAGCACCAAATCATTGGGGCCCGGTTTTAATGCGTCGACCACCTCATGCTCGGGCTGACCGGCGATATTGTTCGTCGCTTTGATAATCGGTGCGATGTGCGGCGGCGCATCGCTGGCATCTTGGGCATTAGCGCCATAGGTAATCCAGATGATCGATGCGCCAGCTGCACGAAAGCCCGCGATGAGCTTTTGTATATTGGGGATCAATAACTGGTCGATGCGGTCAAATCGGTACTGGGCTGAGTCACTGTTGCCTTGTTCCGCGAGTAATTTGCCAAGGCCCATGTGCCGATTACCGGTGGCATTTTGCATATCGATAATGAGCAATGCGGTTTGCGTGGGATCAAGAGTGAACTGTTGGCTGAATGCGTCGACGAAACTGGGAGTGCTCATGGGAACGGGAATCCTTGAAATGTTCGTACATTCTAAGTCATATTGCGTTAACGGAGTGTGGGATCTTTTTGGGGAGGCGATATGGATAAGTTTGCACAAGCGGGATACGGGCAGCGGGATATCGGTTTTGGCGAGCGTCCAGCCCTCCTCATGGTCGATTTTCAGCTCGGCTTTACCGATGCGAGTAATCCATTGGGGCGAAGCGATCACGTCCAGCAAGCAGTCGACAACACAGCGACCTTGCTCGCCGCCTGCAAGGCTCACGATATTCCTGCTGCCTCCTGTGCGGTGTCTTGGGGCGGGCCTGATGAAATGGTTTACTGGAAGATTGACTCGCTTTATGACGGCAGTTTCTATCACGGTCACCCCTGCACCGAGATCGATCCTCGGATTCGTGAAGAAGGCTACGTTTTTGAGTTTATTAAAACCGCACCTTCTATTTTTTACGAGACGCCACTCAAGCCCTGGTTAGTAAAACACTGCATTGATACGACCATTATCACCGGCTGCACGACGTCAGGCTGTGTCCGTGCCTCCATTGTTGATAGCTTCTCTGCCGGATTTAGAACGATCGTGCCGGCGGATTGTTGCGGCGACCAAGATGCGCAGGCTCACGACAATAATTTACAGGATGTAGGCCGACGCTACGCCGATGTGGTCGACCTTCAATTCGTCTTAGACCACCTTAATAACAATCATCACTAACCGCTAAACCTCAATTTCAGGAGTTCAGTTATGCCTATCGCCCAAATCAATGGCCACGACATGTACTACGAAGTGCATGGCGATGGTCCGCCCGCGGTTTATATCGGGGGATGGGATACCTTCTGTCATGGGCGACATCATTATTTAGCGCGCGGGATGACGGATCAGTTTTCTACGGTGATTATTGACTATCGTGGACTGGGCGAATCGACCGATGATTATTCGGTGCCGGCCTCCACTCAGCTGTTCGCTGACGACATTATCGGTTTGTTAGACCACCTGAATATGAAGTCTGTTTATTTTGTCGGTTTGGTGGGCATTGGCGCTTGTATTGGGCAGTGGGTTGCCTTTAAGCGGCCTGATCTAGTGCGGTGTATGGTCAATATGGGTTGCTGGACTTGGGCTGATGCGATGCTGAGTGATCAACTGACAGCGTTTGGTGATATGCATGAGCACGCCGGCTTTCATGCCTTTCAGTCCATGGTTGCCTCGCTGTCGTTCCGCCCGGAATACTATAATGCCAATCGAGAAAAACTATTGGGTAGCGGCGGTGTCTGGGGAGCGCTAGAGGGCAGGATCCCTACACATCTCAGATTCATTGAGGCTTGTTTGGGGCATGATATCCGCCCGCACCTCAGTGACATTGCCGCACCCACCCTCGTGATTCATGCCGGAGAGGATATGATCACAGGGCCCAGAACGACGATGCCGTTAGAAGAGGGTCTGCCAAACTCAGTGGGCGTGAGTATGGATCGTGTGGCGCATGTCGTGGCCGGCAAGGAAGAGAAAATCGTCTTTGGTAAAATCCTGTTTGATTTCCTCAATGCCCACTAGACGATCCCCTATGACCAGCGATCGTTAAATAACGCCTCGAGAAGTCAGATCCTCGAGGTTTTCCACACCGAGTTCCCCTCCAATAATGTCGGCATTATCCGCGCCGAGGCCCGGGCCGCAGTGGGTGCTCAATCGCTGGTTGTTTAGCTTGATGGGGTTGCTGAGTCCGCGGTAATCACCAAACTCTCGGTGAGGCAGGGTTTGCATCATGCCAGATGACATCACAAATGGATTGTCGAGGGCACTGGGTAAGTCGTGGACAGGAGCGACGGGGATATAGGTCTGCAGGAGTTCGAACCAGTGGTCAGTGTCGGCCGTCTGAAAAATGCTGTCGAGCGACTCGGTGAGCGCATCTCGATTGTCCGCTCTTGCTGCCATGGTGCTGAACCGTGGGTCGTTGGCGAGTGCAACCTGATCAAGGCGCTCCAATAACAAGTGCCAGAATTTATCGGTCATACACATGATAAAGATCCAGCCATCCTGCGTTTTATAGAGCTGCACTGGCGTGTTGTACGGGTGTGCCGAACGTGCCACGCGCCCCGTTTCAATGCCGTGGTTTAAATACCACGTGCCAGGGTAGGTCAGCTGATGCAGCGCGACGTCAAACAGGCTGATGTCAACGTCGCGCCCCCCTTGTTGCGTGCGCGCTAACAAGGCCGCGACGCAACCCAATGCTGCAACAACGCCTGTCATGAAATCGATCATGGACAAGCCAAACCGGGAGGGCGGTGTTCCAGGCTCTCCTGTGACCGAGAGAAATCCGCACTCCGCCTGCATGAGGTAGTCATAGCCTGGCCAGTCGGCTCGGTCATTGTCACGGCCATAGGCTGAGATATGCGTACAGACAATATCGGCTTTGATATCCTTTAACGCCTCATAGTCCAGTCCTAGTTTTGCGGGCTGGCTGCCACGAAGATTATTCCAAATCACATCACTCTTGCGCACGAGA
>ERZ887851.427-NODE-427-length-42468-cov-17.502794_pt1 | contig 42468 bp, 33 predicted proteins | sample MGYA00521100_ERZ887851 | MGnify/ENA primary metagenome ERZ887851 (study PRJEB32303, sample SAMEA104408602) | aquatic metagenome | biome: Brackish water; feature: Pelagic; material: water | place: Baltic Sea | collected 2014-06-06T16:11:00 | depth 11,444 m ... | reverse complement strand
GCTAATCAACCCATGCAATCTGCATGTAAAAGATATCTAATAGTGTTTAATGGAGAGGTTTACAATTTCCAAGAAATAAAGAAAGAGATTCAACAATACTCGGATATTGATTTCTCTACTAGTTCAGATACGGAAGTATTAGTTGAGGCATTTGCGCTCTGGGGAAAAGCTTTTGTTTACAAACTTAACGGGATGTTTACCATGGCTATATACGACACCAAGGAGGAGGTCCTTTGGTTGTTTAGAGATCGACTTGGGATTAAGCCATTGTACTACTATATGGATGACGATTTGTTCGCATTTTCATCTGAGTTAAAGTCTCTCGTGTTACTAAAGAAGGAGAAGGGCCCGTTTCATTTAAACAAGCAAGCGCTTAATCAGTATTTGCGCTTAGGGTACATTCCAGAACCTAATTCAATCTATACAGAGATTAAAAAGTTTGAAGCGGCACATTTAGGTGCGGTTTCGAAAGATGGTTTTTCAAATGAATGCTATTGGAATATAGACAAGAAAGTTAGTAGTATAGTCCATACGGATGAAAGTCTAGCTAAGAAAAAACTAAAAGAATTAATTGAAAGCAGTGTTCAGTATCGCTTGATAAGTGATGTTCCTTTTGGAACATTTCTGAGCGGAGGAATTGACTCCTCAACTATTACTGCGGTTGCACAAAGCATTAGCGATAAACCGGTCAATACGTTCTCCATTGGGTTTAAAGAAGCTGAATTCAATGAATCCGTGCATGCGGCTAAAATTGCGAATCATTTAAAAACGAACCATCATGAGTTTATGGTTTCCTATAATGATGCGATTGAACACTTTGAGCAAATTATTCAAACCTATGATGAGCCCTTTGCAGATTCCTCTTCAATCCCTACCATGTTGGTTTCTCGATTAGCGAAAAAGCATGTTACCATGACGCTTTCAGGAGATGGAGGAGACGAACAATTTATGGGCTATGGCTTTTATAATTGGGCTAAGCGATTGAATAACCCTTTCGTAAACATGGCTAAAGCACCGCTTAATTTCGGGCTGTCGAAAACAAGTAGTAACCGAAATAAGCGTGCAGCTTTAATGTTCGATTATAACAAAAATACTCACCTGCCAAGTCATATCTTTTCAGTTGAACAATACTATTTTTCTTCACCTGAATTGAACGATATTTTAAGTGATAACTTCAAAGAAGACGTGGTTTTTGAACAAGCGGACTTGGAAAGAGAGTTAAGTGTATCTGAGCATCAGGCATTGTTTGATGTTAAACATTATTTAAAAGATAACCTTCTGGTTAAAGTGGATAGAGCTTCAATGCGCTATTCTTTGGAAACGAGAGTGCCTTTATTGGATCATCGAATTGTAGAATTCACCCTTAATTTAGATGAAAAATTGAAATACAAAAATAAGGAGTCTAAGTACCTGCTTAAGCAAGTGCTGTATGATTATTTGCCAAAAGAGTATTTCGATCGTCCGAAATGGGGTTTTGGGGTTCCAATTAAACTGTGGTTGCAAAAAGAACTGAAGTATCTAGTTGATGACTATTTGGATGAAAAAATATTGGAGAAATATGGCATGTTTGATATTGCTAAAGTAAAAGAAATCGAACAGCGCTATTTTGCCGGAGAAGACTACCTCTTTAACAAACTATGGTTGATCATTATTCTAAACCAATGGTTGGAAACTAATGCTGAAAATACCGTTTACTAAAGGTATTTTGGAAGTAAACAATTAGTAGGAATATAATTCCATATACCATCACCAGATAGGTGTAACTGTGATTGAAATGAAAGAATGCTTTAGAACCATACTTAAGCATAAAGGCTAGACCTACTATCCTAAACCAATTGATAAAGAATATAATTAGCAATCCAAAAGAGACGTAGCTTAACTTGACCTTCCAGTTACCTTTCAATAGTAGGATAATGAATACAAAAATGAATCCTGCTGATATCCCTAGACAGTGATTTCCCACATACATGCCTGAAGTGCCTTCTATCAATAAATTTCGAGTATTAAATCTGACTGGATTTCCGAGTAAGTTAAGCGTCCAAGCTGAAAGTTCCACATACCAAGAAGCAATCCAGTCATTGTACGAATTCCATAGTGGAATTAAAAACCCAATTTTGGTGAAAGCATTTCTTAGAACAAACCATAAACCGTAAGCAAGCATTGATTTCCATATAAGGGAGAACCCTTCTAATTTCGAGGCGCTTAAGGCCTTTTTGTCATCCATAATCGAAAGATAATGCGTTTTTTGTTCGGAAATGCATTTTTTAAATTTTTAGTTTACCTTTGCCTCAAGCAGAAAAAGGGAAATGCAAACAATTTTGGTAACAGGCTGCGCTGGTTTTATTGGCTCTCATGTTTGTGAAAACTTACTTCATTCAGGCAATAAAGTCATTGGGATTGATAATTTTGATGACTTCTACAGTAAGGACGTCAAACTTAAAAATTTAACCACTTGCCAAGAGCATTCGAACTTTGAATTTCACCAACTAGATGTTAGCGAAAAGAAGAATTTTCAGCAAATCAATGGTTCAATTGATGTCGTTATTCATCTAGCTGCAAAAGCAGGCGTTTTACCTTCTTTAAAAGATCCTGCATCATATATTAACAGTAATATCTTAGGGACCAACCATCTCTTAGATTTTATGGTGGAAAAGGGCATTTCGAAACTGCTATTTGCTTCTTCATCTTCAGTTTATGGGAATAACACAAAAATTCCTTTTGCTGAAACCGATGAGGTTAACGGACCAATTTCCCCCTATGCTTTTACCAAAAGATCTTGCGAATTAATGAATTACAGCTATCACAATTTGTATGATATGGACATCATCAATCTCCGATTTTTTACGGTGTATGGTCCACGTCAACGACCTGACCTAGCCATTCATAAATTTTTCAAACTAATTGCTGCCGGCAAGCCTATTCAAATGTATGGAGATGGCTCCACTGCTAGAGATTATACTTTTGTGGCGGACACTGTTTCTGGCATTACTAAAGCCTTGAAATACGTAAATGAACATGAAAATGTTTTTGAAATAGTAAATTTAGGCAACCATTCACCGGTGAGCCTAAAAGAACTGATTGCTGAGATATATGCAATTAACGGTGTTGAACCAAATATAGCGCAACAAGACATGCAACCAGGAGATGTTAACATTACCTATGCCGATATTTCTAGGGCTAAGGAGTTGTTTGATTACAATCCTCAAACTAAACTAGTTGATGGGCTTGCTAAATTTAAAACCTGGTTTCAGCAAGAATATGGCAAAGCATAAGGTATTATATATTGCCTATGATGGCATGACGGACCCCTTAGGGCAAAGCCAAGTTTTATCTTATCTAAAGGAACTGTCTAAGGGAGAATTTTCTTTCCACGTGATTAGCTTCGAAAAACAAGATGTTTTTCAAGAAAAGAAAGAAGTAATTGACAAGTTTATTGAAGGATATGACATTCATTGGCACCCTTTACCTTATCACAAAAGCCCACCTATCTTATCTACCATGTATGATAATCACTTAGCGTGGCAAAAGATCAAAGAGCTATATAAAGAACATAAGTTTTCCATCGTGCATTGTAGAGGGTACACCCTTACCAGTTTAGCTTTGAAAGCACAGAAAAAATATGGGTCAAAATTTATCTTCGATATGCGTGGATGGTGGCCAGATGAAAAATTAGAAAGTGGACTATGGTCCAATCCTATATACAAGCCAGTTTATCATTATTTTAAAGCTAAAGAAAGAGCCTTTTTCACAGAATGCGATATCGCAGTATCCTTGACTCATGTTGGGAAGAAAGCTATCGTAGATTTAGGTTTAAAAGAGGCTGATAAGGTTGACGTAATACCTACTTGTGTGAATTTTGATGTTTTCAAACCGTATAGCGAAGAAACAAGGAAAGCTCAAAGAAAGGCTTGGGATATTCCTGAAGACGCCACCGTTTTTCTATATAGCGGCTCAGTAGGTTCAAATTATCGAACGGATTTAGTCTTGAGATTCTTTAAAAAACTAAAGAAAGTTAAAGCAAATTCATATCTAGCTTTCCTTTCTCACTCTGACCACAATATTATACTTGATGAAATTAAAGTAGCGGGTGTGGATGAGAAGTATTGTCGCATAAAATCGGCCACTTACCAAGAAGTGAGTGATATGCTGATGGTTGGTGATGTAGGTTTAATAATGTATAACTTAGGGTTTTCGGTAATTGGTCGAAGTCCAACGAAATTGGGAGAATATTGGGCTAGTGGCTTGACTTGTTTATCCGCAAGGGATATAGGTGATTTAGAAGCAATCGTTACATCGTATGAAAATAGTGGTGTATTGATTAATAGTCTTGAAAAAGAAGAAGAATACGAAAAGGGAGTTGCTGAAATTTTAAGTTTAAGTACAAATAAGGATAAATTGAGAGAATATGCTTTTGATTATTTTGCCTTAGAAAAGGGTGTGGCGGCTTATGCTAACATTTATAATGAACTAATCAATTGATTCTCTCTATAAAGATCTTAATCATTATGTCTTTTCAAGACTTGAATTATGAAACATAAGAAAAAAGACATATTGTTTTTGGGGCTCCATCGCCCTAATCGTTCTCCATCACAACGATATAGAATAGAACAGTTTCTGCCTTATCTCAAAGAGGAAGGACTGAGTTATGACTATGATTATCTGCTTTCCGAAGAAATGGATCGGGTATTCTATGCTCCAGGGGCATTATTGGCGAAAGCTTGGCTCGTGGTCAAAAGTATTCTAAAGCTTTGCTACATTGCTTTTGTGAAATCAAAAGACTTTCATTACGTTTTTGTTCAGCGAGAAGCCTTTATGCTGGGCACTGCTTTCTTCGAAAAAGCGATCGCTAAACGATCAAAACTAATTTTTGATTTTGATGACTCCATTTGGATGGCCAATATTTCTGAAGCGAATAAAAAGCTTGCGTTTTTAAAGAATCCAAATAAGACCAAACAAATTATTCAAGCGGCGCATGTAAATATAGTTGGGAATCATTTTCTACAAGAATATGCAAAGCAATTTTCAGAAGCTGTGGAATTGATACCAACATGTATTGACACCAATGAGTATAATCGATCGAGCCCATTAATACCCAAAGCAGATAATACAGTTTGCATAGGTTGGAGTGGGAGTCAAACCACAATAGAACATTTTAAATTAGCGGAACCTGTATTAAGTGCAATAAAGAAAAAGTATGGAGATAAAGTTTATTTTAAAGTAATAGGGGATGCTTCTTTTGAGAATAAGGACTTGAATATCAAAGGAGTAAAATGGACAAGAGAAACTGAAATTCGAGAGTTAGAGGAAATTGATATTGGAATTATGCCATTGCCAAACGATGAATGGAGTAAAGGGAAGTGTGGCTTAAAAGGTCTAGTCTATATGTCCATGGAAATCCCTTCTGTGCTAGCAGCTGTGGGAGTGAATAAAGAAATAATTATAGAGCATGAGAACGGACTATTGGGTGATACGGACGATAACTGGATAGAAAGGCTATCTTTATTAATTGATAATCAAGAGTTACGTCAAAAACTGGGACAAGCAGGAAGAAAAACAATTGAAAGTAAATATTCTATTCTTGCAAATAAAGACCATTTTTTATCACTTATAGATGGGAAAGCATAAACTAAAGAAGATAATAGTATTGCTAAGTGCTTTGCTGCTTGGGTTGGTTTATTTGCATAACGTTCCTAAAAAAGTTAGCCAAAAAGATAAACAAGCGCTGGCAGAAATCTTTAAAACTCCTGTGGTTGTAGCTGAAGATTTAAGCTTTGATGAGCAGATAGCATATATTGATTTATTGGTCAATGAGTTACATGATAACTTTGCTCTCTTAAGTCCTATAGCCTACCATGAAAAAAGAGAGCCTATCGACTTACTAGCTAATGGAGGAGGATTTTGCTATGATTTCAGTCGAAGTATAGAGAAACAATTAATTTTTAGTGGTTTTGAAACAAGGCACGTGGCGGTGTATTTACGGAAGGATAATTTCTGGAGCACGATCTCTTCCAAAGGAGTGTATTCGCATGCACTTAGTGAAGTTTATACGAAGAAGGGCTGGCTTATAGTTGATAGTAATGAGCCATTTTATGCCCAAACTGTTAATGGTGAAGTCTATTCTTTCGAGGCCTTAAAGAAAAGTGAAACTTTACCAAAGTGGAAACTTCAAATTCATCCAGAATTAGCTCCGTTTTATACACCACAAATTGAGTTTGTATATGGTTTGTACTCTAGACATGGAAGGTTTTATCCTCCCTACAATTTTATCCCAGATTATAATTTTAGCGAGCTTTTTTATAATTTTTAAGGTAGTCGGTTACAAGTAAAACCGCGCACACATAAAAAGGAAGCAGGGGTATCCTATATCTAGATAATGCACCAAAATTAAAGCTTGTGAATCCAACAGAAAAAGCAAAAATTAAGGAAAACACAAACATAAAATATATGATGGGCTGCTTAGCTAAATAATCAAATCCAGCGGACATATTTATAGAAAACAAGAAGAAGAACCGAATAGTAATTGCCAGAAAGAATAAACTTTCAATTGCGGATATCAACATTACTACGTTGTCAGCTTCCCAGAGATAAGGTCGAAAAATTGCTACATTGACGGCTTCGGGTATTTTTGTAAGAATACCAATAGGAGTAAAACTAACATCCCCTAAATTATAAGAAGATCCATCTCCGTCTTTAAGAACTTCTATACGGTAGGTGTGCCAGCGTTGCATGTCTTCCGCTTTTTCTTGAGCATTATCTAAGGAAAATTTGTTAAACGAAGACCCTATTGCCTGTAATGCTCCATACCCTGTTCCAGCAATAAAAATTAAGAGTATTGGAGTGGCCATAGTCTTTAAGGCGGATGACTTAATATTCCCTCTAAATTTAAAGAATAGCCATGCTAATAGGGCGGGAATAGCTGCTAATAAAATATAGCTCTTAATAACGCCTATAATATATGTTGACACAATGAGTAAAAATAAATTTTTAAGAAGTTGTCGTCTCTCAATGAACAAATAGTAGAAGGAGGTAACAAAGATCCCCAAAAAACCATAGGTTACGTTATCCTTGAGTATGCCGGATCCCCAGAAAAAAACTGAAGGGATAAACAGAAATGACCAAGCAATAATTTGTTTTTTCTCTGGAAAGATTTCCAATAACATTTTATATAATCGCCAAATCCCAATAAAAGACAGCGCAGAAAAAATGAAGGCATTGGATAAGTAACTATTAAAACAAAAAATGTTTGATATTGCTGCCAACTTAACTACAATAAATGAGCTAGCATCCCAAGCTCGCAGAGCTCGGAAGTATCCAAATGTTTGCGCATCAATTACCATAGGATTCGCAAAGAAAAGCTTTAGGCCTACGTCAAACTTTGAGAATAACACGCTATCCATTAATTTTGCGCGTTGAAAATAATAAATGGTGTCTCCCGTACCATAATAAAAGAAGTAAATAATCGAAATACCAAAAGCTCCGAATAACTTAAAAAACAACCCTTTGAGGAAGTAGTTCCCGAGGTCTTTATCCTTCATCTTATTTTTAATGTTAATGCCAATCAACATGATAAGTAAAAAATAAATAGGTCCAACTATTATGTCTTGTACGCCCATAAGTTCAGTAAAAATATAGGTTCTAAAGCAATTATATTCTATTTTTACCTTGAATTATTACTTATGTGCGGAATAGTAGGGTTTCTTAGCTTTAATAAAGAGAAGAATCAAGATTTATTAATTGATTTGGAAAGTGCGATTAAGACCCTAAACCATAGGGGCCCGGATTGTCAGTTAATTGAGCAGCCGGATGATAATATAGGAGTGGCCCATGCTAGGCTATCTATTATTGATACTAGTGAAGCAGCTAATCAGCCTATGTCAGCTTACGACAATCGCTACACTATAGTTTTTAACGGAGAAATTTACAATTATCAAAGTTTAAAAAGTCAGTTAGAAAAAGACAAGCAGGAAGTTTTTAAAACTTTAAGTGATACTGAAGTTATTCTTCGAATGTTTCACCATTACGGCGAGGACTGCGTCAATTCTTTCAATGGATTTTTTGCATTTGCTATTTATGACAAGGAAAAAAAGGAAACATTCATTGCTAGAGATCGAATGGGCATCAAACCTTTACTCTATACGCAAACGGAAGAGCATTTTTTGTTTGCCTCTGAAATGAAAGCACTTTTAGCTTTTAAAATTGCCAAAGAAATCGATTTTGTTTCCTTACAGCAGTATTTTCAGTTTAATTATATTCCTACTCCAAGCACTATTTTTAAGGGTGTATTTAAGTTAAAACCGGGACATAGTTTAACAATAAAGGAAAATGGAGAACTTTCGGAAGACTGTTACTACAAAATCCCCTATTCAAAAGACTACTCGAAAATCACTTATAAGGACGCTCAAAAGGAACTAGTTAAGCAATTAGACGAATCCGTTCAAAGAAGGTTGGTTTCAGATGTGCCCTTGGGTTCATTTTTAAGCGGAGGAATTGATTCTTCTGTAATTGCCACTCTTGCTTCTAGGCACGTGGATAAATTAAACACCTTTTCGGTGGGTTTTAGTGACAACCCCTATTTTGACGAAACAGCTTATGCGAATTTAGTAGCAAAGAAAATTAAGTCTAATCATACAGTGTTTAGTTTGAGTAACAACGACTTATACGAAGACTTACACAATATATTGGATTATATTGATGAGCCTTTTGCAGATTCATCCGCGATTCCAGTATATATATTAAGTAAGCGAACTAGAGAACATGTGACAGTTGCTCTTTCTGGAGATGGCGCAGATGAAATTTTTGGTGGATACAATAAACATCAAGCAGAATACCTAGTTCAACAAAATAGCTTGGTAAATTCCTTGATTAGTATGGGGTCCCCAATTTGGGACAAGCTTCCTAAGTCAAGACACTCTAAAATGGGAAATGTTATTCGTCAGTTAGATCGATTTGCACAAGGAAGAAAGTTAGATACTCCAGAACGATATTGGCGTTGGTGCACATTCACCCCTGAAAACTATGCACAAAAATTACTAAAAACGGACATTAGCAAACTGGAGTCAGAGTATAAAGACAGAAAGAGCTCTATTCTTCAGAACTTCACGGCCAACGGAGACATTAATGAAACGCTTTATACTGATATGCAGCTGGTTTTGGTTAATGACATGTTGACGAAAGTTGATTTAATGAGTATGGCGAATAGCCTAGAAGTTAGGGTCCCGTTTTTGGACCACGAATTGGTGAATTTTGCTTTTCAGTTACCTGCAGAATACAAAGTGAGCAAGGATGGAAGAAAACGGATTTTAAAAGATGCGTTCAGAGAAGTGCTTCCCACAGAGCTTTACTCACGAAATAAGATGGGCTTTGAAGTTCCATTGCTGCAATGGTTTAAGTCCGATTTGAAGTCATTAATTTTAGATGATTTACTTTTAGATGAATTCATAGAAGAACAAAATATTTTTAACATAGACACCATACGGGGGTTGAAAAAACAGTTATTTTCATCTAATCCTGGGGAGATACATGCTCAAATTTGGGCTTTAATTGTCTTCCAGACCTGGTATAAAAAATATATGATCTAATGCCCAAAGTGCTAAGGATAATAAATAGATTGAATTTAGGGGGGCCAACTTATAATGCCGCATACTTGAGTAAGTATATTAGCGATGATTTTGAGACTTTGCTTGTAGCAGGGATGAAAGATGAAAGTGAGGCTAGTTCAGAATACATAGTAGATAGTTTAGATTTAAAACCTAGTTACATTAATGATATGTACAGGGAAATCAATCCTGTGAAGGACTATCCTGCGTACAAAGAATTAGTGCGCATTATAAAAGATTTTAAACCAGACATCGTGCATACTCATGCAGCTAAGGCTGGAGCTATTGGTCGATTAGCTGCGCATAATTGCGGAGTGCCGATTGTCCTACATACTTTTCATGGACATGTTTTCCATTCTTATTTTGGAAAATTGAAAACTAGAGTGTTTATTGAGATAGAAAGATTTTTGGCTCGAAGAAGCACTAAAATTATTGCTATTAGCAATATACAAAAACAAGAGCTTTGCGAACAGTTTAAGATAGCGCCATGTGATAAATTTGAAGTGGTTCAACTGGGTTTTGATTTGGAACGATTTCAAAAAGAGAATTCAACTAAACGGAAAACGTTTAGAAAGAAGTATAAAGTGGATGAAAATGCAATAGCAATAGGAATTATTGGCAGGCTTGTTCCTATCAAAAATCATAAGCTACTTCTTCAAGCTTTTGCTCAAGTGAAAGCTAAAACAGCAAAAAGTATAAAATTGATTATCATTGGTGATGGTGAATTAAGAGGAGAGCTTGAAGATTTTTGCCAAGAACTTAAATTGACCTTTTCTGATGTAGAGGCCCAAACCGATGTATTGTTTACCAGTTGGATTAAGGACATTGAAACCGCCCTGCCTGGCCTAGATGTGGTTGCGTTAAGTTCATTCAATGAGGGCACCCCGGTTAGCTTAATTGAAGCGCAAGCGGCGAATATACCAATAGTATCTACAAGGGTTGGTGGGATAGAAGACATAGTGATTGAAGGGAAGACGGCCTTGTTGGCAAAAAATAATGATTTAGGTGATTTCACTGAAAAGCTACAAGCTGTTATTGAAGATGAAAAACTTAGAGAAGAAATGAAAATTTCTGGATTCCAACATGTTCAGAATAAGTTTAGTTACCATACACTCTGCAAGAATATGTCTAAGCTGTATTCAAGCTTGTATGAAGAACATCGTAATAAAGAAAAGAATTAATTATCTTCGTAAAGTAGTTCAATAAATTAAACCTACATGAAAGTGAAAAGCATCTTACCCTTATTAGTCCTAATAAGTTTTTCCTTGTCCCTAAGCTCTTGTAAATTGATGTATCCCAATCGGATGTTTAAGAAAGGAAATTATGAATATTTTAACGTTGGGCAAAAAACTATAGAGGAATACACCATTCAGAAAGGTGATTTACTTACCCTACAAGTGTTTTCTAGAGAAGGTTTTGATCTTATCGACGTTCTGCCAAATGAAACTGGAGGAGGTAGTAGCGGAGGGTTACAAGGAGGTAGCCAAGCCTTAAGAGGGATTAGTTATTTGGTTGAGCAAGACGGGTATGTGGAGCTGCCATTGTTTGGTAGGACTTATGCTTTTGGATTTACGGAGAATGAGTTAGAAGACTTAATAGAACAAAAATGTCAAGCAATTTTCAATGAGCCTTATGCTATACTTAATGTCACTAACAGGAGGGCGTTTCTATTTTCGGGTAGCAGTGGTTCCGTCGTTTCTTTAAACCCTGGCCCTACAACTCTTTTAGAAGTCATTGCGAAATCTGGGGGAATAAACGCGGATTTAAAGGCATATAATATCAAAGTTTTACGGGGAGATTTGAAAAATCCAGAAATTATTGAAGTGGATTTATCTACGATGGAGGGTCTTCGTAATGCTGACTTGATCATTCAAACCAATGATGTGATTTATATTGAACAACGCCTCCGGGTCATTAGCACTGGATTAAGGGAGTTTAGCTCAATATTGTCCTTAGTAGGAACAGTTACCACAGTGGTTGTATTAGTTAAGAATTTATAAGAATGGAAAATAAAGAAAACAAAATACTGGGCGAGAGAAAACAGCTTAAGAATGTTCTTGAAGAATTCAATATCGGCGTACTTCTACACGCAGCTCAAAAGTCTTTACTTTGGGTAATATTATTTTTTATTGTTTCCATTGCTGTTGCTTTTTTCTATTTAAGACACACCCAAAAGATATATTCCTCAAGTACTACCCTGATGCGAAAGGTGACCAAACAAGCCCAAATTTTAGGCGTAGAAGATATGTTGTCAGAGGATAAATCAGAGATCGATATCGAAATTCAACTTTTAAAGTCTAAATTCCTTTTGAGTGCAGCGTTAGACTCCCTACCTCTTCGAATTGATTATTATACTAAAGGTAAGATTAGTCGATCAGAATTTTATAGAAACCAGCCCTTTGATGCAGTTTTTACGGATAGTATTCAGCAAATTGAAGAAAAAGAGCTTGAAGTTGTTACTGATGACCAGAAAACCTATAAGCTAAGCTTAAATTTTGATGGTTCTGATTATTCATACCAAGGAGAATTTGGTAAAAAATTAAAGACACCATTCTTCACCGTTACATTACGTAGAAACAACAACCCCATTCAGACTAATCAGCTCTACTCGATGAAAGTAAGAAAATATGCTAATGTTATTGATGAAGTGGCAGCTGAGCTTCAGGTAAGTCCTTTGAACTATAACTCTAATACACTTCAAATAACAATTGAAAATACAAACCCTTTAAAAGCCCATGAAATTGTAAAAACCTTATCTCAATATTTTATGGAGTTTGATAAAATCAAGAAAGGAGAAAGTATTAATAATACGCTTGAATTTTTGAACGAACAAATTGAGAATTTTGGAAATCAATATTATAATTCTCAAGACTCATTAAAAAAGTTTCGCTTGGCTTCAGGATTTCTTGAACCCAATCTTCAAATTGTAAATAGAATGTTTAAAATTGAGGAGCTAGAAGATAAACTTGTTCTATTGGATGTGAACGGGAATTCCTTAGATTGGTTGAATCAATATTTACAATCTGGAAATGATTTGGCCAATCTGTCAGGCTTAATGCATACAGAACAATCGCTAACTTTTCAACCGAGTATTGAAAAAATAATTGACCTTCAATCTGAACGGAACCTAAAGTTGCTTAATGTGACTCCAGACCACCCCAATATATTATTAATCAATAAGGGCATTACGGATCTTAAAGTCAATTTATTAAGTCAAATCGAACTGGCAAGAAATAAGCAAAATGCAGAAAAAAAGCTTATAGATGCTAAGATTAAAGAGAACTTTAAGGCATTATATGATTTGCCAGATCTCGAATCTGATTATTCAGAAATAAGGAGAGAAAATGAGCTGAAACAATCGTTTTATTTGAATTTAGTCGAACAGAAGAACATGTACCTAATTTCAAAGGCAGGAATTGTCTCTGACTATATTGTACTTCAAGCTCCATCATTTCCCAAAGCGCCTATTGCACCGAATGTTCTAATGATTAGATTGTTAGGCGTAGCTGTAGGATTTATTCTCGGACTACTCCTTATCGTAGCGAGATACCTATTACACAGTAAAATTTCTACATTAAATGAAGTAGAGGGCAGTTGTAATGCAAATATCTTAGGTATCATTCCTAAACACAAGGATGTATTGGAGAGAAGTGCAATTGTAGTTATAGAAAATCCAAAATCCTCCATTTCAGAAGCATTTAGATCGATTCGTGCAAACCTTGAGTTTTTAGAAGATTCAAAAGGCCCCAAAGTGGTCACAACAACTTCTACAATTCCAGGTGAAGGTAAAACCTTTGTGGGAATTAATTTGGCAGCAATTTTTAGTTTACTTGATAAAAAAGTAATTATTCTTGATTTTGATTTAAGAAAACCAAGGCTAGCGAAAATATTTAATGCGGAATCTCAAAAGGGTATTAGTACAATTCTTATTGGGCGAACAACGCTAGAGGAATGTATAATTCCTACAGGGGTTAATAATTTGGATATTATCACATCTGGTCCCGTTCCACCAAACCCTGCAGAGCTGATTAATAAGGACGAGACTCTAGAGCTGATAGAAACTCTAAAAGAAACTTATGATTACATCTTTATTGATACCCCTCCTGTCGGATTAGTTACTGATGCTTTAGAATTGATGGGTATAGCCAATTATCCTATCTATGTGTTACGAGCGGATTACTCGGATAGAGGATTTTTAGAGAATGTAAATAAGTTGATTTTTGATAATGGAATTCATAAGCTTTCGATTGTGCTAAACGATTTTGGAAGAGGAGCCTCAGCAACAGTTGGTAAATATGCTTATGGTTATGGTTATGGTTATGGTTATGGCTATGGTTATGGTTATGGAAAAAGTTATGGAGATTCTGGAGGAATGGGTTATTATTCTGATGACGCTCATTCAAGCAAGGGGTTCATTAGTAACATTATAAATAGGATCAAACAAATTTTAGGCAAATGATATCTTACGAAATATATGCTTTGTTTTTTGTGTTTTGCCTTTTATTGGCCTTCATGATGAATTGGCTTTTCTTGAAGTTCTCTAAGTCCTTAGGGGTGCGAAATAATGACGAACTTGACCAAGTTCGTTGGTCCAGCGAGCTTAAACCCTCTTTAGGAGGCTTGTCATTCTTCTTTGTGTTTTTAATTGCAATTGCGGCAGCGGGGTTTTTGCCTTCTGTTAGCGATAATTATTTTCAAGATCAAAAAATATTGGGAGTTATGGCCGCAACCACTCTCGGTTTTATTATTGGTTTGGCCGATGATTCATACAACACCAACCCTTTGGTGAAGTTCATGGGTCAGTTGACTTGTGCATTTATTCTTATTTTCAGTAATGTATATATTGTAGCTACAGGAAATGTGGCAGTGGATTATTTAGTAACTACACTGTGGGTTGTTGGATTAATGAACTCCATTAATATGCTTGACAACATGGATGCTATAACCACAACCACCTCAATTATAATACTGCTTGCTGCATTGGCATTTCTTTTCTCTATGCCGATTACCTTTCCAGTTTTAGTGTTGATTGTTTGTGGGGTTCTTGGTTCGTTGGTGGGCTTTCTATTTTTCAATTGGAACCCATCAAAAATGTATATGGGCGATACGGGAAGTCAGTTTTTAGGAGTTTTTTTAGCCGCTATAAGTATACTTTTGTTTTGGAATGAACGGAATGACACCTCTGGAATTATTCAAATTAAACAATTTGTGCTTCCTCTTTTAGTGTTTGCCGTCCCCTTAATGGATACACTTACGGTTTTTGCAAGACGATTAATGAAGCGCCAGTCGCCATTTGTTGGAGGCAAAGACCATACAACCCATCAATTGGTATTTTTTGGTTTTAGCGAACGTCAAACAGCGTGGATTCTTATCCTACTTGGACTTATGTCTTCGACTCTAGCCTTATTATTATATGTGGGTATAATTCCATGGAACTTAGCTACAAGTATAGGTGCTTTTGTATATTTCTTTATCGTATTCGGCATCATGCAAGTGGTCTACAATATCGGTAAAAGGAGGAATAATAATGCTTAAGCTTTTATTGGTGGCCATTGGGGGAGCTTTGGGAAGCGCATGTCGATATGCCATAAGTCTAGCCTTTCCTTGGGATGGTTCAGGATTTCCAACAGCTACTTTTCTAACAAATATTTTGGCTTCTCTGACTTTAGGTTTAATCGCAGGATTGTTAGTAGGGAAATTTGCTGATTTCCCAGCACTTAAATATTTGATTATTGTGGGTTTTTGCGGAGGGTTTTCCACCTTCTCCACTTTCGCTTTCGAATTATTTAAGTTCAATGAAATGGGGAGCAGTGGCTTGTCCTTACTATATGCCGTTTCTTCCATACTCGTTTCAATATGCTTAATATATATTGGATGCTCATTAAGCTCAAATTTTAACTAAGTATGAGATTTTATAGTTCATTGATTATTGCGTTTCTCTTAGTTTTTACTAGTGCTACTGCGCAAAACGAGGATAAAGAGGAGTTAAGTGTGCTGAGTTGGAATGTTTATATGCTTCCAGGCATAACTAACTTGTCTAAACAAATCAGTAAGAATTACAAAAAAGATAGAGCAGATGAAATTGCTGCCTATCTGAATAATAGTGAAATAGATATTGTGGTATTTCAAGAAGCTTTTTTTAAGCCTTCAAGAAGAAGGCTCAGTAAGAAAATCAAAGCGAAATTCCCTTATCAATATGGTCCAGCTAACCCAAGTAAACTTTCACTTAAAACTTCAAGTGGAATTTTTGTTGCCAGTAAAATCCCTTTAGATGTTTTGGGTACAGTGCAGTATGAAGCTTGCAATGGCGCGGATTGCTTTGCTAAGAAGGGCGCAATTTTGTTAGAAGGAGTGTTTAAAGACAAACGATTTCAAATTCTCGGAACTCATTTAAATGCTGGTGGTCCTCAATGGATTCGTCATGAACAGTACAAACAAATGAGAGGCCTATTAGATGATTTTAGCAAGTTAGGCGTTCCGCAAATCGTATGCGGTGACATGAACACGCATAAAGAAGAAGCTGCTAACTATGAAGAAATGTTGGATATGCTGGGAGTGGAAGATACCCCCACAGATAGTGAACAAAAATTTACCACGGCTAGGAATCGATCAGTGATTGATTATATTTTTCTTCGAAGAAACCGAATATCATTCCAAATAAACTCTAAAGAAGTGCTTTGGATAAATCCCAACAACTTGGAAGTTATCGATAAGCTGTACGGAAATTTAAGCGACCACCTAGCGTTGAAAGCTAATTTTAGCTGGGATTAATTCCACAGAACGAGTTTGGATAGCATAGATTTTGTTAATTTTTTCAAAATCACCGTCAACCACGCGCATAGGCCCTATTTCTTTACTTCTTTTTTAGCTGCAATACTTGGTAAAAGATTATATTTGCAAACTTGTAACCAACTTATTTTTTGTATGAAAAAGATTTTGTTTAGTTTATTTATCACCCTGAATTTTTGTTTTCTAGTAGCACAGGATAGTCAGACTCTTTTTGAGTTAGACGGTAATCCCATTTCAACTTCAGAATTTGAAAAGGTTTATACCAAAAACAATATTAATAATCAGGCTGATTATAGTGAAGCTTCTTTGAATGAATATTTAGAGTTATTCATTAATTTTAAATTGAAAGTTGCCGAAGCGGAAGCTTTGCAGATGGACACGATTCCTGCTATTAAAAACGAATTAAAAACTTACCAGAAACAATTGCTTAAGAATTATGCTAATGACAAAGAAGTTAGTGAAGCCCTATTACAAGAAGCCTTTGAGCGGAGTAAGTTTGAAATAGATGCTAGTCATATTCTTGTTCTTTGGCCCAATAGTTACCCTTCAGCAAGTGATTCTGCTAAAGTATTGAAAGAGATACAAAGTATCAAGAAAGGTCTAAATCCAGCAAATTTTGCACAAAAAGCTAAATTGAAGTCTCAAGATCCATCTGCAAAGGATAATGAAGGGAGATTAGGGTATTTAACTAGTTTTCAAACAGTTTATCCTTTTGAAAATGCACTTTATGTAACAAAATCGGGAGAAATTTCAGGTCCTGTTGCTACGCAGTTTGGGTATCACTTAGTATTGGTTCACGATAAAAGACCAGCTAGGGGGAAAATTAAAACGGCCCACATCTTGATAAAAAGCAAATCGAAGGATGTAGAAGAGAAACAGACCGAGGCAAAGAATAAAATTGAAAAAATACATAGTGAGTTGAAAGCTGGGGAAGTTACTTTTGAAACGGCAGTAAAGCAATATTCTGAAGACAAGAAGACCAAGTTTCAAGGAGGTAAGTTGCCGGAATTGAGTTCAGCAGAAATGATTACTGAATTTGCAGATGCCGCATTTAGCTTGAAAGTGGATGGAGACATTTCAGCGCCTATTTTGACTTCTATAGGGTGGCACATTATTCAGCGCGTGTCAAAAACGGAAATGGGAAGCTTTGATGAGATGAAAACTCCCTTAGCCAATAATATAGCTAGAGATAGTCGCTCGAATGTAGCTCAAGTTAAAAACAATGAAGATTCTAAAAAGCAATTTGGATTTAGCACGAACCCAAAGGCCTTGGACAATCTAATTCAAGATATGAGCAAGTCATTTGATAGTGGATCATTTAAGATTGATGAAAGCACATACCAAAGCCCACTATTTACAATAGGAGACCATACATATTTGCAAAATGACTACATAAAGTATGCGAAAAACACGCTCAAGAAAGCAACTAAATTGAGTGAACTCTCTTCTTTATTGAGAAGTAATTTTGATAAATTTCAAAGTTCCAAGATTCAACAATATAGAGAAGATCACTTAGCTGAAATCAACGAAGATTACAAAGACTTAATGAAGGAGTACCATGACGGAATCTTGCTTTTTGAATTGACGGACAAAGAAGTTTGGAGTAAAGCGGTAATGGACACTTCTGGCTTGAAAGCTTTTCATGCGGAGAATAAAATGAATTATATGTGGTCTGATAGAGTGGCTTATACGAGCTACACTTTTAAAGATGAACAAATTGCCAACAAAGGCGCTAAACTGATTAAAAAAGGCTTAAGCCCAGCTAAAATCTTGGGAAAGCTAAACAAGAAAGAGTCAATGGTAACAATGAAAACAGCTAAAATTGAAACAGCTGACTTTGATTTAGTTGATACTAGTCTAGAAGAAGGGGCTGTTGTAATTGATAAGCTTGAGGATGGCAAGCTTACCTACAAAGTAGTTAACACGCTGTTTAAACCGGAGCCTAAGTTGTTAAGTGAGACTAGAGGGTATGTTATTTCTGATTATCAAGGCTATCTTGAAAAAGAATGGATAACAAGTCTGAAGCAGAAGTTTAGTATTGAGGTTAATAAAGAAGTATTTAATTCGTTAATTAGGTAAGTGCGAAACCTTTTAGTCTTCATATCACCTATACTATTTTTTCTACTTGCTTGTGAGTCTAGTCAGTCAATTGATGAGGAGCCAATTGCCCGAGTTAACAAACAATTTTTGTACCCTTCCGATTTTGGGGCTAGTGGAATGACGGGAGATTCAAGTGCATGGAATACTGACCAAATGAATACTTGGATAGAAAGGCAACTTTGGGTAAGCAAAGCCTTAGAAACAGAGCTTGACATGGAAATCGAGCAATTGCTTAAAGACTACAAAGAGAGTTTGTTAATCACCGCGTATCAAGACAAGTTAGTTGATGAAGCAGATGTGTTCATAAGCAATCAAATGATACTAGATTACTATAAGATTCATCAGGAAAACTACTTGCTTACAGAAGAACAGTATAAATTGAAGTACTATTTGCTAGATGCTGGAATTGAAGAGGATGAAATACTTAAAAGCTTAAATAGTCAAGAAGAGAACGCAGAACTAATGGAGTACTGTATTACACAAGCTAACAAATGCCTACCTGAGGCATTGTGGCTAGAAAGAGGGGTGTTAGAAGGGCTTGAAATACCCCAGTATTTATGGAAAACTTCGGTAAAATTCCAACGGTATTACCATAAAGATGGGACAGTCTACTTGTATCGAATTGAAACTAAGAAAAAAATTGGTGAACCTGCTCCTTTAGAAATGGTGAGCGGCCAAATCCGTGAAATTTTAAAATTTCAAAAAGAAAAAGAAATTATTCACAAGCATGGAGAAGAACTCTTGCTAAACGCACAAAACCAAAATTATTTTGAAATATATTAAACCAATAGCACTACTAACACTTACGTTGTTGTCTTCTTTTTTGCCTGCTCAAGTAGTGGAAGAAATAGTGGCAGTTGTGGAGGATAACATCATCTTGAAGTCGGACGTGGATTTGCAAATTGAACAAGCAAAAGAGGCGGGTTACTATGGCGACGAGGACTTGGCATGTGAAGTGTTGAATCAACTAATCATCGATAAAATTTTCATTGTGCAAGCAGGACGGGATAGTATCTTAGTTACCAATGAAGAGGTAGACAATGAATTGAATCGAAGAATTGAATATTTTATTAGCATGTTTGGCTCAAATGAGAAGCTGGAAGAGTATTATGGTAAATCAATCTTTGATTTAAAAGAAGAATTCAGAAATGATATTTACCAGCAATTGCTTTCAGATAAAATGAAGAATCAGGTTTTTGCTGATCTGGAAGTTTCTCCTGCGGAGGTATTCGAATTTTTTGAATTGATTCCTGCAGATAGTTTGCCTTATTTTAGCGGAGAGGTAGAAATTGGCCAAATCGTTATTTTTGCCACTCCTACCATTCTTCAAAAGCAAGCAGCAAAGGAACAAGCAGAAAAAATAAGAAAGGATATTGAGATAGGAAGTGATTTTGGATTTCAGGCCTTATTATATTCGGATGACCCAGGTTCTGCAGCCAAAGATGGTGCCTTAGGTTATGTGAAAAGAGGAGAGTTGGTGCCTGAATTTGAAGCGGTTGCATTTAGACTAGAAGTTGGTGAAATTTCTGAAGTAGTAGAAACGGATTTCGGTTTCCATATCATTCAACTGTTAGATAGAAAAGGCGACCGAATTGATGTGCGACATATCCTAATAACACCTGACATTGAGAATCAAAATATCATCGATGCAGAGCAAGGCATTTTGGACCTTAAAATGAAAGTAGATAAGGGTGAAATGAGCTATCAACAGGCGGTTGCTGGACATTCTCAGGATGATCAAAGTAAACAAAATGGAGGTCTTTTAACTAACCAAGAAACGGGGAACACCTTCTTTGAAATGAGCCAGTTAGAGGGGAATGTAGCCTTATCTTTAGATGGGATGAAAGTGGGTGAATTTTCGGAGGTTTTACCTTACCAATCTTATGACGGACAAACTGGTTTCAGAATTATTTATTTGCAATCGGAAAGCCCAGCTCACATAGCCAATTTGAATGATGATTACAGTAAAATAAAGGCAGTGGCTAAACAAACAAAACAGAGTGAGGAAATGGAAAAATGGTTGGCTAAGAAAGCCCAAAATATCTATATTCGACTATCAGAAAAATACCAATCTTGTAATTTAATCTCCACCCAAACCGCGAAGTAGTATGAGTCAAATGACAGATGTAGAAGCAGTAGATGCATTAGCACTTAAGTTTAAAGAGCTAAAAGCTGAGATTGCAAAAGTTATAGTAGGTCAAGATGAAGCCGTTGATTTAGTGCTAACGTCTATCTTTAGTAACGGACACAGTTTACTAGTAGGTGTTCCTGGTCTTGCGAAAACTTTGTTAGTGAGTACGATTTCTCAGGTCTTAGAGTTGAGTTTTAGTAGAATTCAATTTACGCCAGATTTGATGCCAAGTGATATCGTTGGGGCAGAGATTCTAGATGAGTCTAGAAAGTTTAAGTTTAACAAAGGACCGATATTTTCAAATATCGTTTTAGCAGATGAAATAAATCGTACACCGCCTAAAACTCAAGCAGCCTTGTTAGAAGCCATGCAAGAGAAATCAGTAACGATTAATGGTGTGCCCAATGCGCTACCAAAACCATTCTTTGTATTGGCTACGCAGAACCCAATTGAACAAGAGGGAACATACCCTTTACCAGAAGCTCAATTAGATCGTTTTATGTTCAATATTATTTTGGATTACCCGAGCTATGAGGAAGAGGTGGAAGTGGTAAAAAAGACCACTTCGAATGTTCAAGCAAGCGTAAATAAAATTATGTCGGCTGAGGACATAATTGAATTCCAACAATTGGTTAGAAAAATACCTATTGCGGATAACGTACTTGAATACGCAGTTAAATTAGTAGGAAAAACAAGGCCAAATTCAGCTACAGCACCAGATATAATTAATGAATATGTAGCATGGGGTGCTGGACCAAGAGCTGCTCAATATTTGGTTCTTGGAGCGAAATGTCATGCAGCCATCAATGGCAAATACAGCCCGGACATTGAAGATGTTAAAGCTGTTGCAATGCCAGTGCTTCGTCATAGAATGTTTAAGAATTACAAGGCGGAAGCTGAAGACTTCTCAACGGAAAAAATTATCCAAGAGATATTGTAATTACAGTTCTAAGTAAATAGTATATTTAGAATATGAAAAAGAGCTTAGAACGCTTTTATCCTTATATTATTTTTTTGTTTGCTATTGTACTGTATGCAAATACAATCTCTAATGGATATAACCTAGACGATGAACTCGTAACCATTAATCATAGGACAACCTCTAAGGGTTTTGATGGGATAAAGGAAATATTCAATGGTTTCTATTATGAAGATGATATGGGCTATAAATACGAGTATAGACCAATCACTCATTTAACTTTTGCCATTGAGCATCAATTCTTAGGAGAAAGTCCACAAATAAGTCATGCCATCAATGTCATATTGTACGGACTCTTGGGTGTTTTAATTTTTTTATTAGTCAACAAAATGGCCCCTGATAGAGGCCCTAGCTTGGCACTTATTGTTTCCTTACTTTTTCTAATTCACCCCCTGCATACCGAGGTCGTGGCTAGTATAAAAAACAGGGATGAAATACTAAGTTTATTATTTAGTGTTTTGGCTATGTTAAGTATTTTTAAACTAGGAGCTAATCGAAAATTACTTCAACAAGTAGTATACTGGCTAGGTGCTTTAATGCTGTTTAGCTTGTCCTTACTTTCAAAGCCATCAGGTGCAATGTTGGTGTTTCTGATTCCTGTTTTACACTATTTATTTAACGATAAACGATTTAATCTATTTACAGTTTTATTCGGTGTCTTAGCCGCATTAATGTTCACCTTGTTTAGGCTAAATAATCTTTTAAATATTGTTTTGATTCCAACACTAACGGCCGCACTCATTTGCCTGATGTATTTGTTCGAAGCAAGTAATCAAGAATATGTTCGATTAAAGGTAAAACAAGCAACTCAGCAAGAGTGCTTTTCTATATTTTTACTTATACTTTCATTAACTTTCTTAGTCTTTTCTTTTCTATACCCAAGCCCACATTTACTTTTTGTTTTTTATCTATTGGCAGGGCTTAGCCTATGGTTTGGTTTGCTAAAGAAATATGGCTACTTAATAATGCTAATCCATTTTGTCTCTTATACGGTGGCAAGTTACTTATCAATGAATTTTGAATTTCTTTGGGCTTATTGGATTGTCTTTTTATTCTTGTTTGTTAAAGAAGCAAAGAATAAAATTCCAGTCGTAATATTCATGCTGGCTATTTCCTTTGGCATGTCTTGGTATACCAAGAGTGCTTATGGAGGGGTGATCTTAATTGCCTATTTGATTTTCTTGACACCTTGGAAAAAATGGCTTTTCCCCTTGGCTATGCTTGTAAATATATTCCTGCACTTTTCAATACCATTGATTGCCTTGTTTTATGGAATTTGCATGATTGTAATGTTGATTTATTTTGATTGGATTTCTCTGAATAAGTTAACGGATAGATTTGAAGTAGGTCAATGGAAAAAGGCAATTTTGATTTTGTTGACGATGGCAATAGCATGGAATGGTACATGGTTTGCAGAGCGTGGGGAGGTGCAAGTAGATATTCCTTCATCTACTTTCGTTCAGGATCAAATAAATTTAATCAATAATGTTGGGAATGCCTTTAAAACACAAGGGGATACTGAAACATTTAATCAAGATTATAATAGACCTATGACCTTTGTTGAGAACCCAATAAGTGAAAATTGGAACTGGAATTCTCGTATTGCTTTAGCCTCTAATTCAGTAATGTTTTATACCACTAAAATGGTCTTTCCTTACCCGCTCTCATTCTATTATGGATTTGACACACGAAAGGTCCAGTCGGTTTTTAGCTTGGATGCTATTGTAGGTATATTACTTCTTGTTTTCTTAGTCTTAGTAAGTTGGATTTATAGAAAGAAGTCAATAGTCTTGTTTGGTAGTGCGTTGTTCTTTCTTAGTTTACTAATCTATTCAAATTTTATAGTGCCTGTTGCGGGAATAGTTGCTGAAAGATTGGCTTTTACCGCTTCATTAGGATTTGTCATCATACTGGGGTTTGGTTTACAAGAATTGTTTAAAATAGATAAGCTAAAAGTACCAGCTTATGTACTTTTCATTGGTTTAATAATCGGCGCTAGCTACTCCGTAATTAATAGGAATATCGATTGGAAAAATAAGCTCACACTGTTTGGAAATGATATTAAACATCTAGAAAAATCGGCTCAAGCGAATGCTGTTTATGCAGGGGCTTTAATGGAATTTGGGGAGCTGTCCAATGATGGAATTGCAAATACAGAAACAAGAAGCATCGCCATTGCTCATTTTAAACGTGCAATAGAAATTTATCCAGATTTTTTAAATTGGTGGTTTGACTTAGGGCGAGTTTATTTTGTAAAGAAAGATTATCTTAAAGCGAAGGAAGCGTTTAAAAGGGCTTCTGAAATTGATAGCACCTATAGTTCTACTTATGGTTATTTGTTAGATATTGCCAATATGGAACGTAATGCTGCTGATGTGATAGTTTATAGTAATTTATTTCTAGTTAACAATCCTAACAACATTGATGTATTACTTAACTTGTCCTCGGCGTTATACTTCAGTGAAAAGTTTGAAGAAGCTATTTTGGTAAATGATAGAATTATTGAAATAGACAACTCCATTCCAGAAGCATATCTGAACAAGGCTTACTCTTTTATAAAATTGGGGGATATTACTATTGCTAAATCTTACTTAGCTAAGGGAAAATTACTTAATCCAAATCATGCAGATGTATTGAGTTTAGAAAAGTTGCTGTCAGGAAATTAGATGAACAGTTTTTTGGTATTGTAAGCTATTTATAGTTTAGCTTTATTTTAGGATAGGCAACTAAGATAAGAAATCGCGCAGATTCGGATAGTGCACTAGTAAAAGATTTTGGCAATAAAATGTATAAAAGTGATGATTGTTTTAAAACTAGGGAAAGCGCCTTTAATAATTGCATTCCTGAAGCTTATATGAACAAAGCAGAAACCTATTTAAAATTAGGCGAAATAGAGAATGTAAAAATTTTTTTACAAAAAGGAAAAATCTTGCACCCCAATCAGGGTGGTGTACCTAATTTAGAGAACCTACTTTCTACAAATTAGTAGATTCAATTAAAGCATTTTAAAAAAAAAGGAAAGACGGGTAAAAATAGATTGATAATTGCAAATAGTTAATACTACTTATCAACTTTTTTAGATTTAAATGCTTTAAAAGAACTAGCAAAATAAAAAATGGGGAATTTTTTTTAATTTTTTTTTTTTTAATTTTTTCAATCACTACAAAAATTATTAAACTACATATTTCCGTAATATATATATATAATGTGCTTAAATCCCGTTACATATGTGGTTTATATGGTCGTTTTGGGGGGCGCCCAATTTACTATATACGTAGTGGAAGTTTAAAAAGTTTCATTTACCGCACAATTTATTGTTCACAAAATGTAGTATAATGTGGAAAAAGTATTTTACTTTGCATTCATATATTAAAAAACTTACGAAATTTTTTGAATCAAAAACAAACAATCATGAAAAAACTATTACTCCTTATTGTGTCAATTTTGTTGACATTCACTGCCTCTTACTCACAGTGTGGGTGGTTTGGTCAATCAAATGCTACACAAAATTTATTCCCGTCTACTTCTGGTTGGACTACTCAGTCTGCTGGTAGTGGCACATATACTTATTGGCAAGGTTGCCAGGGAGACAACTATACGGTTAGTTCTTGTGGGTCTTCATTTGATACACAATTAACGTTTTATAGATATGATGGTTCTAATTGGATTCCTCAATATTATAATGATGATGGAGGACCAGATTGTCCTGGTGTAGCAGCATCAATAAGTTTTTTCTATGATCTTCCGAATACTAATAGCAATATATTTGTTCTCAACCGATATGATTGTCAAGGATATAATGGTACCACCTCTGCAGTATTAAAATACAGAAATGAGGGACCTAATACTCCTCCTACTCCTACAGGTGGAGGTTCTTATTGTTCAGGGACTACAATTACAAGAGGTGGATCACCTGCGTATTCTAATATAACATATTATTGGCAAACTAGTACATCTGGAACTTCAACTACATCTAGTGGAGCAACATTAGCAGTAACTTCATCTGGTACATGGTACCAAAGAGCTTATAATAGCTGTTCTGGAGCGTGGAGTAGTAGTTCTGCAGGAGTTAGCGTTACTGTAACAGCCCAACCTACAGCGTCTATCACAGGCGGAGGACCAAGCTCGGGATGTGACGGATTAGACCCTACTACCTTGACAGGTACTGTAAATGATGCTGCAGGTACGGACACCTACCAATGGATCTTAAACGGAAGTAATATAGGCGGAGCTAATGGCTTAACATATAATCCAGGGTTTTTAGGAGCAGGGACATATACTTATAGATTGGTGCATAGCGCCGATGGTTCAAATTGTAATGTTGCGACTTCAAATGCAATTACCTTTACAGTATCAGCCGACCCTACAGTGTCTATAGCAGGAGGAGGAACAAGCTCGGGATGTGCGGGATTAGACCCTACTACCTTGACTGCTTCCCCTGTTGGCGGAACAGGTACTTCATCTTATATATGGACCTTAAACGATGGCAATATATCAGGGGCTACTGCAAGCACATATGATCCACCAGCTTTAGGTGCGGGAACATATGTTTACAGGGTTGTTTATGGTATGACCGGTAGTGGATGTAACACAGCAATTTCTAATCCTATTACCTTTACGGTTTCTGCTGATCCTGCTCAGCCTACTGCGACGATGTCACCGACGGCAACAACAGTATGTGAAGGACAAACTTTATCCTTAACGGGAGTCTCAGCTATTTCTGGCGGAACTGGAACATGTAATATTCTATACAGTATTAATGGAGGAACATTTGCAACAAGTCCTACTAGCGTTACAGCTAGTGTAGGAACAAATACTATCAGAATCAGAACGAGTTGTACTGGAGCCGAATGCGACTTGTCTGCGATAAGTACTTATACATGGACAGTAAATGAAGATCCTCTTATTACAATTTCCGGTGGTAGTTCTCCTTTATGTGAAGGATCAAGCCCAGGTACATTGACTTCTTCAGTTTCTGGAGGTGTTGGCGCATTCACTTATCTATGGGAACAAAGATTCAATGGTGGAGGATGGGGCAACTTAGGTAACTCATCTAATCAAGCTATTGGAGTTTTGACCGCTCCTGGTACTTATGACTATCAATGTACAGTGGCTGATGCGGGTGCAGCTTGTAATGGTAATGTTTCAAATACTATTACTATTGTTATTGATGAAGACCCTAGTATTACTGCTTCTTCTGAGGTTTGTGATGATGCAACAACGAGCATTACGACAAGTATAGGTGCAATATCCGTTTCGGCTGGTACATATTCGGGCACTACTTTTACTCCTCCAAATTTGACAGCCCCTACGCAGAATCAAGTAATAACGATTACTGCAACAAACGGATCTTGTGTTACAAATCAGCTAATAACGGTTGACAATAAGCCAACATTTACATCTAGTGGTGCCGCAATGTGCAAAGGACAGGCGCGTACTTTAACTTCAGATGTAACCGGAACTACATTTTCTGGAACAGGTGTTTCAGGTGGAGTATTTACAGCTCCTGATCCGGGCGGTACTTCAGCAATCTATTTTATATCTGCTTCAAACGGATCATGTTCTACATTGCAAGCAATTAATGTATATGATGAAGCAAGTATTACTTCTAGTAATGATGCTATGTGTGAAGGAAGTTCAAGAACTTTTACAACTGATGGAACCGGAGGAACATGGCATGTAAATGGTGCTCCAACTGGATTTAACTTTACAGCTCCAACACCGGCAGGTGGATTATCAAGCGAAACATTCTTAATATCTTATGTTGTGGCTGGAAGCCCTTGTTCTCCAACTCAAAACATTACGGTATATGCTAATCCTTCTACTGCAGATGCAGGCGACAATTTTGATGCTTGTGTGGAAGTCCCAACAACATTGAATGCGGTTGACCCTGCAAATGGAACCGGTACGTGGACTTGGTCTACAACACCTGATTCATATGCGGGAGGAACAAATGCAAATGATTACAATGCTCAGGTCGTTTTTAACACGCCCGGATTGTACACAGGTACTTGGACAAGTTCAAATGCACCTTGTACTTCAAATAATGCCGATGATATGACATTAGATGTTTCTTCTATAACTACTAATGCCTATTTGGTTTCTGGGGCTACAATTTCTTCTGTAGAGCGTTGTGAAGAAAATGGTTGGACATATTATGCAGACCCTGCTCAGCCAGGCGAGTATGTTTTTGGTATTAAAAAGAATGGAAATGCTTTTACGGCAGAGGTAACTATTACGGATTTACCTGGATCTACAACATATTCATCTACCGGTGGTGCTGGTCCAGATAGGGGAACATGGTTGATTGGAAGATATTGGAATGTTGAGATGGCTGAGGGAAGTATCAGTACTACGGTTGACATTCGATTCTTCCTAGATGCTGGAGAAATAACTCAAGCACAGAATGAAGCAAATGCATTCTTGAACACGACCAATTTTGCAAGCAACATTACACCATTGACTTTCTTTAAAACAACTGGATCACCCTTTGACCCAGCTACAGGAATGGCGTTAGGCGACTTTACGTTTGCCCCAAGATACTTAGCATACACCGAGGGATCTATTGGAGGAGTTACATACTATGAGATGACAGGATTGACAAGTTTTTCTGGTGGTTCTGGAGGGTTCTCTGTGAATGATGATGGATCACCTTTACCGGTTGAATTGTTAAATTTTGAAGCACAAGTGGTGAACAATGAGTATGTTCAATTGGATTGGGCTACAGCAACGGAAATCAATAATGATGGATTTGAGTTAATGCGTAGTGCGGATGGAGTAAACTTTGAGCGTATTGCTTGGATTGAAGGAAATGGAAATTCTACTGAAATAAATGAATACACTTATGATGATCATAGTGTAGGAAAAGGATTTACATATTACTATCAATTGAAACAAGTTGATTATGATGGTCAATCAGAATTATTCGATGTGGTATCTGCTAGCCTAACGGGTAAGAATGATTTCTTTATTGGAAATGTAGTACCAAATCCTAGTAAGGATAATAGAACGGTTACTGTTGACATGCAGAGTTCAAGTGAAGAATTAGTAAGTGTTCAAATCTACAATCATGTGGGAATGCAAGTTGCTAGTTTCAACAAAGAGGTAAATCCTGGTGAGAATGTGTTCAAACTAGATGTTCGTGAACTGGCAGCGGGAACTTATTTTATGAATTTTGAAAGTAGCTTCGGTGTTGAAATGAGGAAACTAGTAATTATTAAATAATAGGAATCAAATTTTATGAAAAAGGGGAAGTATTTACTTCCCCTTTTTCTATTTTTACACAATGGACATTGACGAATTTATCAAAATATTTAGAGAAAGCTTTGATGAGCTGAATGAAGAAATAAGCCCATCAACTAAGTTTAAAGAACTGGAATATTGGACATCCATGCAAGCGCTATTGCTTATTGCTCATGTAGATGACACTCTGGGATTTGTTTTTAGTGCAGACAATATTCGCGGTTCAGAAAGTATTGAAGATTTATACAGGATTTACCAAAATGCATAATGGCGCTGTTTGATGTAAATAAAGTTAGCTTGAAGGGCGTTGCAGCCTGTGTTCCTAAAAACATTGCAAAGAATGCGGAATATCCTTATCAAACGGAATTGGAACGCAAGCAATTTATCAAGACTACGGGGATAGAGCAAAGGAGAATAGTGGATAGCAATACCACAGCTTCTGATCTGTGTTTTAAGGCTGCGGATAATCTCCTAAGTGAATTGAAATGGGACAGGAGTGAAATCAATGTTTTAGTATTCGTTAGCCAAACCCCTGATTATAAAATCCCCTGCACCGCCACTATCCTTCAAGATAAATTGGGCATAGGGAAGTCATGCATGGCTTTTGACGTTAACTTAGGTTGTTCAGGTTATGTATATGGCCTATCTATAGTATCGTCTCTCTTGGCTCAAATAAAGGGCAAGGGATTACTTCTCGTAGGCGATGCCTCTAGTACATGTATTAATTTAAAAGATAAAACTACAGCGCCCTTATTTTCGGACGCTGGATCTGCAAGTGCTTTGTCATTTGACGATAAGGCCAAGCCGATTCAATTTAACTTGCAGTCGGACGGTGCGGGTTATGAAGCCATTATATCTCCAGACGGAGGATCGAGAAACCCAATGTCAGAAGACTCGTTAGTTTTTGATGAAGCGCTGGGCAGAACTCGAGCAGATATGTTTCTAGATGGAATAAGAGTTTTCAACTTTTCTAGAAGAGAAGTTGCCCCAAATGTTACCGCTCTCCTAGAACACTTTGAAAGAAGTACAGAAGACCTTAGTTATTTTATCTTTCATCAAGCAAATAAATTGATGAATGATATGATTGCAAAAAAATTAAATCTGGATATGGCTAAGGTTCCGCAATCTTTAAGACTCTTAGGGAATACGGGCGCTGCATCAATTCCAGTTACTCTTGTAGACCAGTTAGACACGATTATTGGTAAGCAAGACAAAGAGGTGTTGCTATCTGGTTTTGGTGTAGGTCTTTCCTGGGGAAGCTGTATTGTTTCAATGGAAGAATGTACTATTTTGAGATTAATTGAGTATTGACATACTAGTTGAATAGGCTCAAGACGTTATTTAATAAATGTCCAATCCTATGAAGTCTGTTATGGTAATTTTAGGTATCCTGATTTTTCACAGTTTTATTTTTGTTACTTTAGCTATGCCGCTGTCGGAAGCCTTAGAAAAAGACCTCGTTAGTATAGAAATAACACATAATTCTACTGGAACTCACTATAGTTCGCCTTTGGTTCTAAACATACAGAATAAGGTAAACAGAAGTCTCCAAATTGAACTAGACAATGGATATGTTTTACTTCCTGCTGATAGTGCTGAACAAAAAATGATTGTCACCAACGATTTATTAGTTAAGCTTTATCCAAACGAATCTAAAGCAGCGCACATTAATGCCATGTGTTTGGAGCAATACGACAGAGCGCCAGGAGAAGAATCTAGTTATTTTCTTGCAGGCTTAGCTGGCAATAATTTGAGAAAACTAAGTGCGTTTATTCAAGAAAACGAACAGTATGAACCAGCTGCTCAATTTTTAATGTGGGAGTTAGCAGTAGGAGCGTATAAGAGTGAAGATATCGATAAGTTTGAATTGAGTGAAGATGGAGAAGTGTGGGTGAGGAACCAGGAGGGTGAGGAGTTAGAACGAATAATTGAATATGCTGATATTAAAGAACCTCAAAGACAACTATTAGTGAATGGTGAATTCGAAATGAATTTTAGCCGAGAAAAGAATGTACATATCGCCATGTTTAATGAGAATAAGGTAATCGTTAAGGAGTTGTTTAAAAACCCCAAAACTCCAATTGGTAAAACAAAGTTGGAATATGCGTTTAATTCCTTGGAATATGAAGAGGAGGTTTACTTTGTTAAACTAGTAGTGGATGGAGAAATAATCATGACACGAACTATTATTGCGCCTTATTAAAAGTAGCGAATTACACCGATTACAAAAATAACAGCAATTATTGAAACTACCGCTAATTTCCCAATTGTTCCTGCCATAAATCCTACTAAACTTCCCCATGCGGAACGAAGAGCAACCTTCTTTTCAGCTTTGGCAAAGTAGCGCTCACCAATATAAGCACCTAGAAAGGGGCCTGCAAATAAGGCAACGATTCCTATCCCACCAGACATGAAGGAAACTAGTGCTCCAATGATTAAACCCACCGTACTTCCTCGAACACCTGAAGGAGAGCCTCCGTATTTTTTAGTGCCCCAAATAGGAACCACATAGTCTACAAAAGAAACTAGTATGGTAAGCACAATGACAATGGCAAGAATATACCAGGGATACTTGTTCAAGGTAAAATGCACAAGTAACACTGCTAAAGTTGCAAAAGGAACCCCCGGAAGAGCCGGCAAAAGAGATCCTGCATAAGCAACAAAAATGAGTGCTGTACCTAGGGTGATAACACCCCAAACACCTAAACCATCTAGAAATACTTCCATAGATTCAAATTTAATTTAAATTATTGAATTGAGTAGAGCTTAAAACAAAAAAGACCGATTACCCTAGGGTAATCGGTCTTAATTTCTTAAGTTAACTTCAGCTGCTTATGCCGTAACTGGACTAACTGCTTTTTTTACTGTTGCTGTAGTTTTCTTTACAGCTTTCTTAGCAGCAGGCTTTCTAGTTGTTTTCTTAGCAACAGGCTTAACTAACATTTTTTCTAATTTCTCAATTCTTTTGTTCAAAGATTTGATTTCGCTTTGTGGAGCTAATTTGAATTTAGCAACGATTTCTTCAGTTGTTTTTTTGAATTTGCTTTCAAATGAGTCTTTAGTTTTTTCAGACTTAGAGAAAAATTCGTCAACAATTTTCTTGCCTTCTTTTTCTTCAATTTTTCCTTTTTTTACTAAATCGTTAATTGATTTTTCAAATTTTTCAGAAGCTTGTGCAGCAAATCCAACACCAGCGTAAACTAATTTTTTTAATGATTCTTCCATGACGGTATATTTTTTTGTTTGTTTAATAATTTGATAGTACAAATGTACATCGGGCATTCAGCTCGCGCACCTTGTTTCTTATCGTACCGTTATATTTTTAGATTGAATCGGGATATTTTATGATTGAACTTGACTAAAGCTTTCTGGCAACCATTAATCCATCTCGAATAGGCACTAGGTAGTTCTCTACTCTATCGTCTTCAGTTATTTTTACATTATAAGCATGCAAAGCGGCAGTGTCTTTATCATGCTCTTTTTGACAAACCTTGCCACTCCATAATACGTTATCCGCAATGATAAATCCACCGGGGCGTACTTTGTCAATGACCAAATCATAGTAATTAGAATAGTTAAGCTTATCCGCATCTATAAACACGATATCTAGTTCTTCATCTATATTAGGTATTATTTCTAAAGCGTTCCCAATTCTAAAGTCTATTGTTTCGTTTAGTCCGGCTTCGTCAAAATACCGTCTGCACATATCTTCTAGTTCTGCATTAATATCAATGGTGTAAAGCTTTCCGTTTTCATTTAGGCCTTGAGCTAGGCAAATAGCAGAATAACCCGTGTAGGTTCCAATCTCTAAAATCCGTTTGGCTTGAACCATGTGGCTCATCATTTTTAAAAAGTTTCCTTGTATATGACCACTCAACATTTGAGGAAGCATAATCTTAATATGAGTCTCTCTATTTAACTTGGCTAAAACGTCTTCTTCTTTGGTAGAAAATTTTGCGGCGTAGTCTTCTATTTCATCTGGTAAAAACTTCATAATTTATTTTTTTTCAAAAGTACTTACTCTGAGCGCTTCGACCTAATTTTTTAAATTAATTTGAGATTATTGAATTACATTTGTAAGCCCAAACTAAAAATTACTATTATGATTATCGGAGTTCCAACGGAAATTAAAAACAACGAAAGTAGAATTGCTTTAACGCCAGGAGGTGCACTTGAATTAGTAAAGAGAGGACATGCTGTTTACGTGCAAAAAAGAGGTGGAGTAGGAAGTGGGTTTTCAGATGCCATGTATGAAAATGCAGGTGCAAAAATGCTAGACACTATTGAAGAGATATATGATATTGCTGAAATGATCATGAAGGTAAAAGAGCCTATTGAATCTGAGTACAAACTCATCAAGAAGGATCAACTAGTCTTTACCTATTTTCACTTCGCATCTTACGAACCATTAACATATGCTATGATAGAAAGCGGTGCGGTTTGTTTAGCCTACGAAACAGTTGAAAGTCCGGATAGAAGTTTACCCTTGTTAATCCCAATGAGTGAAGTGGCAGGAAGAATGGCAATCCAACAAGGAGCGAAGTATTTAGAAAAGCCAATTAAAGGGAAAGGGGTTTTATTAGGAGGGGTACCGGGAGTTGCGCCAGGAAAAGTATTGATACTTGGTGGCGGAGTTGTAGGAACACAAGCAGCAAAAATGGCGGCAGGACTAGGTGCTCAAGTAACTATTATGGATATTAGTTTGGCTAGATTGAGATTTCTAAGTGATATCATGCCAGCCAATGTGGTAACCCGATTTTCAAATGAGTTAAATATTAGAGAATTAATATCGGACCACGATTTGATTGTTGGTGCAGTATTAATACCAGGGGCGAAAGCGCCAAATTTGATTACCAGAGACATGTTAAAGGATATGCAGCCTGGAACTGTTTTAGTAGATGTAGCAGTAGATCAAGGTGGATGTATTGAAACATGCAGGCCAACCACTCATGAGGATCCAACTTATATAATAGATGATGTAGTGCACTACTGTGTGGCTAATATGCCAGGAGCGGTGCCTTACACGTCTACCATTGCATTAACCAACGCAACACTGCCTTATGCCATACAATTAGCTAATAAGGGCTGGAAAGAAGCTTGTAAGGATAGCAATGAATTGAGATTAGGATTAAATGTTGTGGAAGGTAAGGTAACCTATAAAGGTGTTGCGGAAGCCTTTGGCTTGGATTATACACCAGTTGAAGAAGTACTGTAGTGCTTTAGTGAGCAGTTGACTATAGTCAACTGCTCACTAAAGAGTTTCTTTTCGGTTTTTTTATGCCTTAAAGTTTTAAAGCAATAAGTATATTTGAAGGAATAAATAAAATTACAATGAACGTACCAGGCGAATTAAAGTATTCTAAAGAACACGAATGGGTAAAAGTAGATGGTGACATAGCTTATGTTGGTGTTACTGATTTTGCGCAAAGTGAGTTAGGAGATATTGTTTTTGTTGAGATTGACACTGTCGGTGACAGTATTGATGCAAATGAGATTTTTGGAACAATAGAAGCTGTAAAAACAGTTTCTGATTTGTTTATGCCTGTTTCTGGAGAAGTTTTAGAATGTAATGAAAAGTTAGAAGATGACCCTGAATTGGTGAACTCTGATGCTTACGGTGAAGGTTGGTTGGTGAAAATCAAATTGAGCAAGCCAGAAGAATTAGATGGCTTGATGGATGCCGCAGCATACAAGGACATGATAAACGCATAATCTCTCCCGATCTCGATAGTTATGGGAACCGAAACATTTATATAAAAAAAGCCTGTTAGATTTTTCTAACAGGCTTTTTTATTTGTAGGTCTTGTCCTGAAAAAAGTTGACTCAAACGTAAAAGAAATGAGTAAACAGTTAAGTTTTTTTAGGACCTTACAGTAGGAAGTGTCTTACTCTTCTTCAAAGTCTTCAGCATTAGCCAGCGCTTCATTAACTTGGTCAATGTAAGCAAGAAGTTCTTCTCTACCTGCGTTGGTAACAGATGAGCTTACAAAACTTACAGGAAGTTCTTCCCATGTTTCCAATAATTTTTCTTTAAACTTCTCAATATTTTTAAAGGTCTTTTTAGGCTTGTCGTTTTTGGTAAACACAATGGAAAATGGAATTCCTTTTTCACCCAACCATTGAATGAAATCTAAATCTATTTTCTGCGGATCTATTCGTGCATCTACTAATAAAAAAACGTTTTGTAATTGTTCTCTTTTACGTAAGTAGTCCTTGGTAAATTGCATCCAAATCTCTCTGCTTGTTTTACTAGTCTTGGCATAACCATACCCCGGTAAATCCACTAAGTTCCAATCCTTGTTTATGGAGAAGAAATTAATGCATTGAGTCTTTCCAGGCGTATTAGAAATCTTAGCTAAGCCTTTACGTTGGGTGAGAGTGTTAATCAAAGAGGACTTCCCAACATTACTTCTGCCAATAAAGGCAAACTCAGGTTCAGGCGAATCAGGGCACTTGCGCCAATCAACGTAACTACAAGTAAAATCTGCGGAATGAATTATCATGATGCAAAGATAGTTCAATTAGTTAACTCAAGATTGGCCTTCAAGGAAATTTAGGGAGAATCAAAATTAGACCTTAGAAAGACCGAAGAGCTGAAAACTTGTTTGAAGATCCCCTAGGCCGCACTTAGGTTTAATGAAGGTTTGAATCAAATTTTATTGACAGCCTTGATTATTCCTGCCGGCAGGCAGCTTGTTTCGTTTTTTCATCAAGGAAAAAATGAAAGACTACATTCTTTATAGACTAGCCAATCGCTCCTTTTCACTCAAAAAATCATCCCAAATCTCTTTTAGAATATCAGCGGCGGGTAGAATGTTTTTAATTTGAGCAGAAACTTGGCCAATCTCTAATTCGCCATCGGTCAATTCCCCTTCAAACATTCCTTTCTTGGCTCTACCTCTTCCTAAAATGGCTCTTAACTCATCAACGCTTGCTCCTTGTTCTTCTGCCGCCTTTATTTGTTCGTAGAACTTATTCTTTAAAAGCCGAACGGGTGTAACATTCTTTAAACGAATTTCAGTATCTCCTTCTACTGCATTCAATAAGGTTTTCTTATAATTGATATGTGCGCTACTTTCATGACTAGCTACAAATCGGCTTCCTATTTGTACCGCATCTGCTCCTAAAGCAAAGGCGGCTAACATGGCCTTCCCGCTGCCAATACCTCCTGCTGCTATCACAGGAATTTGAACTTGACTACATACTTCCGGTATTAAACAAAGTGTTGTGGTCTCTTCTCGTCCATTATGGCCTCCAGCTTCAAATCCTTCAGCAACAATCGCATCCACACCAGCAGCTTCGCTCTTCAAAGCAAATTTACTACTGCTCACTACATGAACCACTGTAATTCCTTGAGCTTTCAAATGCGAGGTCCAGGTTTTAGGATTGCCAGCAGAAGTAAAAACTATAGGGACTTTTTCTTCGATGATAGTTGCAACATGCTCTTCAATACTAGGATAAAGTAGTGGTAGGTTAACGGCAAAGGGCTTACTTGTGGCAGCCTTACATTTCTGAATGTGTTCTTTTAAAACTTCAGGATACATAGACCCAGCGCCAATAATTCCTAGACCACCTGCATTACTTACCGCACTGGCTAATTCCCACCCACTGCACCAAACCATTCCGGCTTGAATGATGGGGTATGGGACGTTGAAGAGTTGTGTGATTCTGTTTTTCATAGCTGAAAAACAAATGTATAATTAATAATGTAGAATGTATAATTGAGAGAGAAGAGTTAAATGGCGGAATAGCTTTGAGGGTAGCGGTGATCTATGAAGCCCCAGCTAATATATCCCTTGGTCATTTCGACTTTGGAGAAATCTTCTGTTTAACTGAATCTGGGTTAAGCTTAAATCTAGAAAATGCAAATAGAATAGCTGATAGTGTTTGAATGCCTGCTAGAGGGCTTTCAGATGTGTGTTTATCACACAAACTAATAGCTAAGCTTACTCCAATTGTTCGATGCATTGATGGAAGATTTCTCTCTCCGTTCGAAATGACTTAAAAAGAAGGCGGAAGTTGCGATAATATGAATGCTAAGGGTAAACCATGTTCCAAGAAGCGGGATGCAGCTCACACAATGCACACAAATCCCCTATGTGCAGCTGTCTGATACCAAACAGCTGATAGTTCTTAATATTCTAGCAGGCTTAAGCAATGTTACATATTCCTTCTATACTGACCTCCAACCTCAAACAAGGCGTTCGTGATTTGTCCAAGCGAAGAAAACTTACACGCTTCCATTAAGTGCTCAAACAAATTGTCATTGCGAACAGCCGCTTCTTGCAATTGCTTTAAGGTGTGCTCAATTTTATCGGTATGCGCTTGATGAAGGTTACCCAACATCTCTATCTGGTATTCTTTTTCTTCTTCCGTACTTCGGATAACTTCTTTCGGAATAACGGTAGGAGAACCTTTAGAACTTAAGAAGGTATTCACCCCAATAATTGGAAATTCCCCGGTATGTTTTAAAGTTTCGTAGTACAAACTTTCTTCTTGAATTTTACCTCGTTGATACATGGTTTCCATAGCGCCTAACACACCACCACGATCTGTAATTCTATCAAACTCTAGTAAGACAGCTTCTTCTACTAAGTCAGTTAACTCCTCTATTATAAAGGCGCCTTGAATGGGGTTCTCATTTTTAGATAACCCTAGTTCTCTATTGATGATTAATTGAATGGCCATGGCTCGTCGTACGGAATCTTCAGTAGGCGTTGTAATGGCTTCATCATAGGCATTTGTATGTAATGAATTACAGTTGTCATAAATAGCATACAAGGCTTGTAATGTTGTACGGATATCATTGAAGTCAATTTCCTGCGCGTGTAAACTTCGCCCACTTGTTTGAATATGATATTTCAACATTTGCGCTCTTGGATTTGCGCCATATTTCTTAGCCAAAGCCTTTGCCCAAATTCGTCGAGCTACTCGACCAATTACCGCATATTCTGGATCAATTCCATTGGAGAAAAAGAAAGATAAGTTTGGACCAAATGCATTGATGTCCATTCCTCTGCTCAAGTAATACTCTACATAAGTAAATCCATTACTTAAGGTAAACGCTAATTGCGTTATTGGATTCGCACCGGCTTCCGCAATGTGGTATCCACTTATTGAAACGGAATAGAAATTTCGCACTAAATTATTAATGAAATATTCTTGCACATCACCCATTAAACGAAGGGCAAATTCAGTAGAGAAAATACAAGTGTTTTGTGCTTGGTCTTCTTTTAAAATATCTGCTTGAACAGTTCCCCTAACAGAAGACAAGGTCTTTGTTTTAATTTCTTCATAAACCTTAGCTGGCAATACATGGTCTCCAGTAATACCTAAAAGCATTAAGCCTAATCCATCATTTCCTTCCGGCAATTCTCCTTGATAATTTGGTCGCACGCGACCCTTATCTTCATACATGGATTTAAGCTTCTTCTCCACCTCTTTTTCAAGGCTATTCTCCGTAATATATCTTTCACATTGCTGGTCAATAGCCGCATTCATGAAAAAGCCTAAGAGCATAGGCGCTGGTCCATTAATGGTCATAGAAACCGAAGTCATTGCATGACTTAAATCAAAACCACTGTATAATTTCTTAGCATCATCTAAGCAGCAAATACTTACCCCTGCATTACCAATTTTTCCATAAATATCTGGACGCTTACCTGGGTCGTTTCCGTATAAAGTTACCGAGTCAAAAGCCGTTGATAGTCGCTTGGCAGGCATGCCCAAACTTACGTAGTGAAAACGTCTATTTGTTCTTTCTGGTCCACCTTCTCCGGCAAACATTCTTGTAGGATCTTCACCTTGTCTTTTGAAAGGATAAAGACCAGCAGTGTAAGGATATTCTCCCGGGACATTTTCTTGTAATGTCCAACGAAGTATATCTGCCCAAGATTCATATTTAGGCAAAGCAACTTTAGAAATTTTAAGGTGGGAAAGAGACGTTGTTTTAGTCTCAATTTTAATTTCTTTACCCCTTACCTGGAAGGAATAAACATCTGCAGCGTATCGCGCTTTTTTAGCATCCCACTCTTCAAGAAGCACCCAGTTTTTAGGGTCAAGGTTCAACTTGATTTCTTCGAAATGTTTTTTTAAATTTTCTTTCAATGCAGATTCATTTTGACTTCCTTTTAAGGAGTCAAGTGTGCGTTGAATACCGAATAATTGTCCTGCAACAATACATTGTTTATTTACCCATTCATCGTAAGCACGATTGCTTTCAGAAATTTCAGAAAGGTATCTTGTTCGCTTGGGTGGAATGATAAAAATCTTTTCAGACATTTCGTTTTCTATAGAGAAAGTTGAAGCCAAATCAGCTTCAGTACGTTCTACTATTTTATCCATAATGGCCTTGTACAAAGTGTTCGTTCCTGGGTCGTTAAACTGGGAAGCGATAGTTCCATAGACTGGCAAGGTGTCATCGTCGTCGTGCCATAGACTATGGTTTCTTTTGTATTGTTTTTTGACATCTCGAAGCGCGTCTAATGCCCCACGTTTGTCGAACTTATTTAAGGCAATAATATCTGCAAAATCGAGCATGTCAATTTTCTCTAATTGAGAAGCGGCTCCATATTCTGGAGTCATTACATATAAACTTGCATCTGAGTGTTCGGTAATCTCTGTATCACTTTGACCAATACCTGAGGTTTCCAAAATGATTAAATCATAAGCCGCAACTTTTAAAATGCTTAAAGCATCATCTACGTGTTTAGAAAGAGCAAGGTTAGCTTGGCGAGTAGCTAATGAACGCATATAAACGCGCTCGTTATTGATAGCATTCATTCGAATACGATCTCCTAATAATGCACCACCTGTTTTTCTTTTACTTGGATCAACAGAAACAATAGCAATTTCCTTGTCTGGAAAGTCTAGTAAAAATCGACGAACAAGCTCATCTACTAAACTAGATTTACCCGCACCACCAGTTCCTGTAATTCCTAAAATGGGTGTTCGTTTTTGATCGCCTTTTTCCTTTGTAATTGTAGGGAGAAGATCTTTGTCGAAGAAGCTAGAATTATTTTCTGCAATCGAAATTAATCGAGCAATGATATTCACGTCTTTAGCTTTTAACTTTTTTAGGTAGTCTTTATCAAAAGGGAATGAAGAAGGCGCGTAATCACTTTTTTCAATGAGGTCATTAATCATGCCTTGCAATCCCATTGATCGACCATCATCTGGAGCATAGATTCGGGTGATCCCATAATCCATTAACTCTTTAATTTCTTCTGGAAGAATCACTCCTCCTCCTCCTCCAAATATTTTTATGTGAGAAGCGCCTCTTTCTTTTAAGAGGTCACACATGTATTTGAAATACTCATTATGCCCACCTTGATAAGACGTCATTGCAATGGCTTGAGCATCTTCTTGAATAGCTGTGTTAACCACTTCTTGAACACTTCTATCATGTCCGAGATGAATCACTTCGCATCCAGTAGACTGAATGATTCTTCTCATAATGTTAATTGCTGCATCATGCCCATCAAACAAAGAGGCTGCTGTTACAATTCTTACACTATTTTTGGGTTGATATGGTTTGGCTTCTTGCATTAAGTGGATTATTTTTAGTCCTACGAAGTTACGGTTTTGTAGGGTATAGAAAAATTAAATTATTCATGCCCATATTTCATAGCAAGAAAGATAAACGAGCGTTTTGGGTTTACTTTTTTAGTAGTTTGATTGTATTCACTATAAGTGCAGTCCTTCAAGAGTTGAAATATCGACATATTTCTCGCCCAGAGGGAGATGAGGTTTATAGAGGATTAGGCCTTGCAATACTTGCTATCATGACACCTCTTACCTATTTAATTATAGTTGGTATTTTTATTAATTTTTCTAAGGGAGCATGGTTTGTTGCTTATTCCCTTACCTTTGAGGGCTACATAGGAATAAACATTTTCCACAACTAAACAATATGAAATTTAACGAATTAGGCTTATCAGAAGCCTTACTACAAGCTATCGACAAAAAGGGCTACACTTCACCCTCTCCTATACAAGAAAAAGCTATTCCTCCTATCCTTAAAGGAAGAGATGTGTTGGCTTCAGCTCAAACAGGAACAGGTAAAACGGCGGGATTCGCCTTACCTATTTTGCACTTAATGAGTCAAAAAAATGAGCAGGGCAAAAGGAAGGTAAAAGCATTGATTCTTACACCTACTAGAGAGCTTGCGGCTCAAGTGCAAGCGGAGTTTAATGAATACGCTGAGTTTCTAAATGTAAGCTCTACAGTAATTTTTGGAGGAGTAAAAGCACATTCACAAATTTCTATTCTTAGAAAAGGAGTCGACATTCTAGTAGCTACTCCAGGTAGATTACTTGATCTACATCAACAAAGAGAATTGAATTTAGATGCTGTAGATTTTTTCGTCTTAGATGAAGCGGACCGTATGTTAGACATGGGGTTTCAAAGAGATATTAATCGAATTATCAATATTCTGCCTAAGAAGAGACAAACTTTACTTTTCTCAGCCACTTTTTCAAAAGAAATTAAAACCTTAGCTAGCAATTTACTTAACCAGCCAGTTTCAGTGGAAGCTACACCAGAAAACACTACTGCAGAGCGGGTTGATCACCAAGTTTATTTAGTAGATAAAGGTCGAAAAGCGACCTTGGCCATCAAGTTGATCAGGGAAGGGGATTGGTCACAGGTTCTTGTCTTCACGCGCACCAAACACGGCGCGAATCGTTTAAGTCAAAAACTGAGTAAGAACGGGATTACTTCTCAAGCCATTCATGGCAATAAGAGTCAAAATCAACGAACTAATACCTTAGCAAACTTTAAAGCTGGGAAAGTCCGAGTTTTAGTAGCTACGGATATTGCTGCAAGAGGATTAGATATTCCACTACTTCCTCATGTAATCAATTATGAGCTTCCTAATGTAGCAGAAGATTATGTACACCGGATTGGAAGAACAGGACGAGCTGGCGCCAGTGGCGAAGCCATTTCATTTGTGAATATAGATGAGTTGGGTTACTTGAAAGATATTGAGTCTTTGCTGAAGCAGAAGTTGCCAAGTAAAACCTTAGAAGGTTTTGAACCTACTGACGAACCAGACCCAACTAAAGGAAAAAAGAATCAGCGTTCAGGAGGAGGTAGTGGTAACAGACCGCAAAAAAAACAATGGGGACGACAATCTAACTCTAAGCGTAATAATTAGTCGAGATACAATACGCGAAGCGTTTTTACCTCACCATTTATTGAGAGTTTGCAATAATAAGTTCCAGAGGCAAGCCGTGCTTGAGCTAAATCTATAGGTATAATATACTTACCACACCCCCTGGTTTCATTCTGAATATGAGTTAACATCATTTCACCTTGTTGATTGTATAGCGCAAGATTGATTTATGAGAAACATAGTAACTCTTTAATGAGTTCATTGGCTTAAATAGTTAAAAAAACCTTATATTCAGACACAACTTAAAACCCTATTACATGAAAACCAATCTCCGTAATTTTTCCATCTTTGTTTGTTTAGTTTTTTGCAGTGTTAATGTGGTGTTTGCACAGCAAAATAATACACAGGAACACTACTACCTGGTTGAATTTGAACAAATGGGTCAGCAAAGCGTCAAACCGTTGATTGGCCTGCTAATGCCATTATTTAAAGAAGTGCCTCATCTTCAACAGGACGC
>ERZ887851.425-NODE-425-length-42580-cov-31.459588_pt1 | contig 42580 bp, 29 predicted proteins | sample MGYA00521100_ERZ887851 | MGnify/ENA primary metagenome ERZ887851 (study PRJEB32303, sample SAMEA104408602) | aquatic metagenome | biome: Brackish water; feature: Pelagic; material: water | place: Baltic Sea | collected 2014-06-06T16:11:00 | depth 11,444 m ... | reverse complement strand
CCGGAAGTTCAGTCTCTTGATTTTCTTCCATCGGTCACATATAACATAAACATAAACATAAACATAAGTGAATAAATCAAAGGAAGCAAGGGCTTTCCCAAATGAAGTCCAAAATAGCCGTTTTCATAGGTTTTACCAGCCGCCAGGCTGGCGAGCACATCACTCCCCCTAAGTTACCGGAAGAAGGTTCAGACGGAAGTTTGTTCTGGATTGAAGCCAGGGATCACGGGTGACGACGTATCTTGAACGGAATTGCAAGCAGATCGATCGATGGCCCGGCAGCAGCTCACGACTTCGGCAACCACAATTCAGAGCAGCGGCATTGTTTTCAGCCCCAACTTAACAGGCTGAACTGGAACAAGTTTGTCCCCACGCTCCATTGACGATTCCAGCTGCCCAGAGCATATTCAGCTAAGTGGTTCAACAAAATTTTTCACCGTCGCCCCCCGCCTGAGCCTTGCCCCCTGAAAGTACCCCAATGAAATCGCGTTTCAATTTCATGCTACTGACTCTCTACATTTGGGGGTTATTGACATTCGTGTCTCAAGCTGCAGCGCCAGCAGAGCAACCAAATATCGTGCTGATTCTCAGCGATGATCAGGCATGGACCGACTATGGGTTTATGAATCATCCAGAGATCCGGACGCCACATCTGGACCGATTGGCTGAGCGTAGCTTGGTTTTTGATCGTGGGTATGTTGCTTCGCCGTTGTGCCGACCTTCTTTGGCTTCCATGATCACGGGGCTATATCCAACTCAACATGGCGTCACCGGCAATGATGTTGAGGGTGGTAAAAATCGCGCCGAGCTTGATTTGCCGGTGCGGGAAGCGTTTCACCAGCGGCCCGGCTTTATTCGGTCCCTTACAGAAAACGGTTACCTGACGCATCAGTCGGGAAAATTCTGGGAAGGCTCATTTCAGGATGGTGGGTTCACGCACGGGATGACTCACGGCGATCCGAAACGCGGCGGGCGTCATGGCGATGCAGGTCTGAAAATCGGACGAGAGGGCATGCAGCCAGTTACCGACTTTATTGATATGGCGATCGAAAAAGAAAAACCGTTCTTTGCCTGGTACGCCCCGTTCCTGCCGCATACACCACACAATCCACCGCAGAGACTTCTGGATAAATATGCACAGCCAGGTCGAGCTGCAGATGTCGCTAAGTACTACGCCATGTGCGAATGGTTTGACGAAACGTGTGGCGAGCTGCTCGACCATCTGGATACCAAGGGAGTTTCAGACAACACACTTGTGCTCTACATCTGCGACAACGGCTGGTCCGCCACCAGCACCAACGCCGACGATCCCAATCAAAAGCTGTGGAAGGCGTTCGCTCAGCGGTCGAAAGGCTCACCATTCGAAAACGGCATACGCACCCCGATCATGGTTTCGTGGCCGAAGAAACTTAAGCCCGAGCGTTGCAAAGAGCTTGCTCATGCAATCGACCTGTTTCCCACCATTGCTGCGGCAGCAGGATTTGATCCGCCCGCGAGCCTTGCAGGCGTTAATCTGATGGACAAGGCGGCTCGTATTGATCGTCAGCGAGTGTTCGGGGTCACCCACTCGATTCACAACATGACGGTCGGCAACCCCAACGACACTCTGCAGTATCTGTGGTGCGTGGAAGGTGATTGGAAACTTCTGGTGCGTCATCACGGCAAAGACACAACGCAATACCGCAACCTGCATGTCTGGGACGAAGTGCCCGTTCGGCTCTACAACTTAACTGCAGACCCGCACGAAAAGAACAATCTGGCGCAGCAAAATCCGGAGATTGTGCAGCGGCTATCGGCAGAAATTAAAACGTGGCATCAGACCATCAGCACAGATCGATAACTTAGCTCATTTCGTTCGCTCCGGCTGAATAACCGAAGAATCAACCAGGCTGCTGAACGGGCCTGGGCGGTGCAAGCGGAATTGTTTCGACTTCGGGCCGAATTTTTTCTGCCAGGGATATGACAACAAGAAACGAATCATGGACAGCATCGATGCTTTTCGACTTTGCACCGCGTTCCAGGCGAATCGCGGGAATGGTGAAATGGTCAAAGCCTGCCGTTCCGGCAGTGCCTTTCAACCAGTGAGCCAATCCGGCCATGCCTTCAAAATCTCGAACTTCGAAACAGTCATTCATTTGCGCCAGCTTTTGAGCCAGCTCGCGACGGAAGTCGTCGATGATTTCACGATAGTCAGCGTCTTCGTATGGCAATGCAGACACCACGGGCTCTTGCAGTTCCGCAGCTCGGAAAGTTTCCGTCGGCTGTGCTTCCTGAAGATCAGCCACAACAGTTGTGGATGGATCAGGCGTTTCGCCGCCTTTTCTCGGCGACGTTACCGTCAGGTATTTGCTGAGAGCAAGAATCAGCCGTTCTTCATTGATTGGCTTGGTTAAATAGTCCGTACATCCTGCGGCAATGCACTTTTCACGGTCACCTTTCATTGCATGGGCCGTTAGTGCGATCACGGGTATCTGAAGCCCCTTGCCACGTAGTTCACGAGTTGCAGAATAGCCATCCTGAACGGGCATCTGCATGTCCATAAGGATCACGTCAAAGTTTCCATTGATTGCCAGTTCAACTCCAATCTCGCCGTTTTCCGCTTCAACCACGGTCACGTTGTGAGCGCGTAGAATCAGCTTCATCATCCGACGGTTCGTCTGCCCGTCTTCCACCAACAGGATTGAGGCATTGTCTATGCGCGGCAATGGTGAATCCGGTATTTGCTGTGGCAACATTTGAACAATGTCAGCGATGGGAGCAGTAGACCTAAGATCAAGCTGCTCAAGCTGGCCGACGGGCACAACAACCGTGAACACGCTGCCCTGCCCCGGTTCGCTGGAAACTTCCAAACGCTTCGGCAATTCGGCGGCTGATGGTCAGCCCCAGTCCGGTGCCACCAAATTCGCGCGTTGTGCTGACGTCTGCCTGAGAAAACGGCTTGAAGATTTCTTCCAGCTTCTGCTCAGGAATACCAATACCTGTATCGATAACTTCCATGCGCAACGATGGAATGGCCTCCAGATCAACCAATTCAACACTCACCCGCACACCTCCGTGGCGAGTAAACTTGATTGCATTGCCAATAAGGTTGATCAACAGTTGCCGTAGGCGCGAAGGATCTGTTTGAACGGTCGCAGGAACCGGTCCGTTCCAGGCATATTCCAGAGTCAGCCCTTTCTGCAATGCGGGAACTCGCATGACAGAAATCGCTTCTGCGACAATTTGATGCGGAGATTCTGCCACAAACTCGAGCTCCATTCGATTTGCTTCAATCTTGGACAGGTCCAGAATATCGTTGATCAGGCCCAGCAGATGTTGACCACTCTTGTGAATCGTCTGCAGATAGTCTTCACGTTCTACCGGATCAACACTTTCTCCCTGCCGTCGCAGCAAATCAGTGAAGCCCAGAATCGCATTCATTGGTGTACGAATCTCGTGGCTCATGTTTGCCAGAAACATACTTTTTGCAACGTTGGCGTTTTCTGCTTCTTCCTTGGCGGCAATCAGCTGCTCCTGAGTTTTTTCCCGCTCTTCAATTTCCTGCTGAAGCTGAGCTGTCCGTTCGACAACTCGATCTTCAAGATGGTCGTTAGCCATTCGCAGTTGATTTTTGGACTGTTCAATCTGAGCCAGCATTGCATTAAAGGCAGAATACAGTGTCGCCAACTCATCACTGCCATTGCGTCTCACTCTGACGGAATAGTCTTCCTGCTCGCGAATTTTTACAGCCACGTCTGCCAACTGGACAACCGGGCGCGACAGAAACCCTTGCACAAGCACAGAAAACAGGAAGGCAACGCCCATTGACACAGCCGACATAAGCACGGCTATTTTCAGATAATCCTGAATCTTATTATCGACGTCCTTCATGTTGGAAACAACGTACAGCGAACCGACTCGGTCACCCGCATCCGACACGGCAGTCACGTGAGACAAGTGACCTGTCGAATTCAGGCGAGTGCCATCCTGTAACGAACTGCCATCTGGCAATGGTTGATTGAAAGTCCTGGGATAGCGAGCAATCACATCCCCCTCTGCCGAATACAGCACCGCCAGCTCTACAGTTGGCTCCGCACTAAATGCAGACAAAAGATCTTCACCGGCTTCCTGCTGCATGAAGGCAATCACGGCTGAACTGTTAAAGGCCAGCATTTCCGCCTGAGCTGTAATCTGCCGGGCTTTCGCGTTGCGTAGTGTGTGCATGTCATTAAAAATGAACCCACAACAACACAGAATCACACCAACAAGGCAGGACATAGACATCATCGCAATCAGCTTGAAGCGAATGGATGAATTCGACAGCCGGTCTTTAATGTTGGTAAACATGGATTTGCACTTCACGTTTTATTTTTGCGTTACTGAATTGTCAGCACGGTCGCTCACAATTTGATTGGCCGCTTTTAACAGTTTCGCATCAAGCTTTAGTTTTTTAAGGTTTGCCTGATCCAGATTCAGATCAAAACGAACACCGCCGTCCACCAGGCGAAACACGGCTGTTCCACCACTGGTGGCAAAATCCGGAGATTCCCCCACCAGCAACACTGGGACATCCTTAAGCTGCGTTCGAATTTCAGCGACACGCTCCGAACTTACACCTTCACCAATAAACAGAATGTGACACGGGCGGCACTCCGTAACTGATGTGAACTCAGTTAGTTCAATAGGAAGTTCTGCCCTGTACGTTTATCAACCACCTTCTTGTACCTGGCCAGTTTTTGCAAAGGAGGAAGTAAGTTGGACTGACCAAACACACCAATATGGAACGCGTTTGTGGACATGCTCTCAAAGGCAGGCCACTCCACATAGCGACCAAAATTGTACAGATACACGGCTTTCACATTGTATTCAGCCGTTCGGTCAACGACGGTCACAACTTCGCCCTGTCGAGGGTTTGCGACCGTGCCGTATTGCTGAGCAAAGACCGTTGAACAAACCTCCCTACCAAACGCGCATGCGAACAGCAGGATGATCATGAAACATGATCCCCGGCATGGCACTTGAGTTGTTTGGCAAGACGAATTCATAAGTAAGATTGCAGCGAGACGGCAACGATAAAAACGAGCGATTTAAGAGAAGGTGGGAATTATTGAATCAGACAGAACAGAGGCGATGTCCATAAATTGCGCAGGCACGCACGCCTAAAATCGCACTGCGACTCCCCCCAAAACGCCCGGTGGTACTTTTGTGGATTGCGTTCCGGCAAACGGGTCGTTGCCGTATTCGGAATGAGGCGACGAGAACAGATTTGTCCCCATCAGGTATACTTCAACGGCTTCTCTGGGGTGCCACCCCAAACGCACATTGAATGACGAATAAGCCGAGACAGACTGCGCGGACAGCGAATCGATGTAACGCCAAATCAAGTCCAGCTCAACCTGCTTACTAAGCTGATGAGATGACTGAAGATAAAACTGATTCAAGGGAGCATCGTTTGCCGAGCCCAAAACTGAACCATCAAAATTGAGTTTCACAAAAGTGTAGTTCCCCTGCAGAGACCACTTGTCGTTCACTTGAAAATTTGAGGCAAACTCAACGCCATACGTCTGAGCCGATCCGGAATTGGCAAATGGAATCACAGAGATAGCACCTTCCGGCGCAAGCGAAATTCCTCCCCCTGAACCAAGGCCAACCAGATCTTCGTACCGATTCCAGAAAGCGGCTAGATCCCATGAAAACCGTGCCGTAGGCTGGTGACGAAATCCTGCTTCCAGAGCGAAGACGTCTTCTGATTCCAGCTGCGAACTCCCTTGAATAACAGGGTAGACAACTGGAAACGGACCGGCAGGGCCACCCGGCAAAACAACTCGCCCATCGTTCGTTAACCGCGTTGCAGTACGAACCGCTCGCGATGCCGCAAACCAGCTTGAGATGCGATCTGTAGGAGTCCACAACAACCGGGCAGACGGTTGCACCTCGCCACCGGTAAAATCGTTGTGAAGCAGTTTTGTACCGATTGTGAGCGACAGATAGTCTTCACGAAGAGTAATCGTATCCTGAGCAAAAGCGCTAACAATTCCGTATTGATCGCGTTCGTGAGCGGCAGAAAGGAAATACGGCTGAGCTGTAAATTCATCCCAGAAAGCTCGATAACAGCCCCCCCAAATGAACTCATGATTTTCATGCCAGCGAAACCGATGCTGAAAATCCAGATCAATTGTATGACGTTCATAATAGGACCCTGTCGGAACAAAGCGGCGTTGTGTCTGTTCATAATACGTTTGAATCTGCCAGTCGGAATCGTCAGACAACTTATGATTCCAGCGGTACATGATATTGCCGCCGCTGATTCTCTCATTGTACTTTGTGAGTTCCGCAAAAGGCGTCGTTGCTGTGGGAAACACACTAAGCGTCCCTGACGAACCGTTGTAAAAATCCCCCTGAATAGTGTGGCTGTCTTCGCAACTGGTCTTCCAGTCCAGTCAAGCACCGAAACGACCATTCTGCCAGTCGTCATGGTCCGTTGGCGACGAAAACGCCCCGCGTTCTGCCCATTGCCCGAAAACGCGGAGGTCCGCATCCTTCCCGACATTGCCCCCCTGGCGGAACGCACCAAACGACCGTTCAAGATTGCCGCCGCCAGCCTCAGCAAACGAACCGTGTGTGTCGGCAGCTTTGCGAGTCACAATATTCACTACGCCGTTTACAGCGTTCGCGCCCCAAACAGTTCCGCCGGGGCCGCGAACCACTTCGATCCGTTCAACGTCTTCCAGCAGAACTCCCTGAGCGTCCCAGAACACACCGCCAAACAACGGGTTGTATACACTTCGGCCGTCAATCTGGACCAGCAGCTTATTAGCAAAGCGACCGTTGAATCCTCGAATCGAAACGGCCCATTTGTTGGCATCGATCTGAGCGACCTGAACACCAGGTGCCATCCGCAGCACTTCAGGAACATGGCGTGCACCAGATCGCCGAATCATTTCACGAGTAATAACGAAGACTGCGGCGGGCGTTCGCCCCACCGTGCTTTCTTTACGCTCAACGGTCGATACAACTGTATCCAAAGACGGAGCGATAGAGAGCCGAGCCACCTGAACCTGCGACAAGCTTCCGATATCGTTTTCGGAGAGTTCCAGAAGCTTGTCAAGGTCTCCCAGATCTTCGTCTTCATCAAGTTCAGCGTCTTCGTCTTCCGCAGACAGCAATTCAGCCTGAGACGGGTAGTAGTTCGCTTCCGACGACATCAGCGGAACGGCTGGAACCGGCGGGCCGGATTTCCCCCACGCCATCTGTTGAGTTGCCGTGGTCTTCTGCTGCGCGTCTGCAACTCCATCAAGTAATAGCAAACATGTCGTAACGAACGCGCAGATTCGATTGATAATTGTACGAATACCGATTGAGTCCATCCTGTACTCTCGCCACAAATGTCATCCTGAATTTGCATGCCCGCTACCCGGTATCGTCGGAAACTAAAGCGTCCGCTCCGCAAGTACAAATGCGTTTGACAAGGCAGAAAAACCAGAGGCGTGTCACCATCGACGATTGTTGTGGCCATATGAGTCCGCATGAAAGTATTGTGGGGACCGCACACTTAAAGCCGATTGACCAGAATAAGCAAAATGCACGGGGGAACTCCCACCAACTCCGCACCAATGGGTAGGCAATTCCAGTTGCATTTTGAAAACATGAGCTAGCGTAAGATTGGGCTGACATTGTCATTGGTCTGTTGAAAGCAAAGATTCGAAAACTTCAATTCGAATCATGCCCTGCACGCGAATCGACATTTGTCATCACCCTCCTCCCTCACGAATGCCCTGAACACATGACCAACCTCACCAACAATACTCAGCTAAAACGAGATATCCTGGCGGAGATCTCGGAGATGTTCGGCGTGGAGAAGCAGCAGGAACTCCGACCGCCGAAACTTGGCGAAGTGGAAGTCGAATCAGGTCATGTCATGGTTATCGACGACGAAGCCATCAACATCAAACTGGTTCGAAAAGTACTTCAGGACGTAGGGTTTACCGATTTACGGACATCACCGACCCACGTGAAGCACTTGCAAAAATTCGGACATCCAATCCAGACGTCATACTTCTTGACATCATGATGCCACACATCAGTGGACTGGAACTTCTGGAAGCAATACGGGCAACCGCCCATCTGAAACATGTCCCCGTTCTGGTTCTGACGGCTTCTGTTGATCGCGAAACAAAGCCGGAAGCTCTGCAGCTGGGAGCGACCGACTTTCTGACAAAGCCCGTTGACCGCGCAGAGCTGATCCCACGCGTACGCAATGCCCTGCAGATGAAAGCCTGCCACGATCAAATCCGAGAGTACTCAAAACAACTTGAACAAACCGTTAAGAGACGAACTGAAGAAATTGTCGCCTCAAGGTTACAGGTCGTACACTGCCTTGCCAGGGCTGCCGACTTTCACGACGACGTAACCGGCCAACATGTTGCAAGAGTAGGCCGATACGCAGGACTGATCGGCGAAGAACTTGGCTTGTCTCCCAACGAAGCTCATCTGCTGGAACTTGCCGCTCAGCTTCACGATGTTGGAAAGATCGGAATTCCGGATTCGATCCTGCGAAAACAAGGCAAGCTAACGCCGGAAGAATTCGCCGTTGTTCAGCAACACTGTGCAATCGGGAAAAGTGTTCTGGACCGACAGGACGATCGCCGGTGGACACCCAACGGTGAACTCTCTGACACTCAAAGCCCGCAAACAGAAGAACCCTCAACGCCGTTGCTTCATCTGGCAGCCAGAATTGCACTGTCCCATCACGAACGCTGGGATGGAGACGGATACCCAAGTGGCGTGGCAGGCGAAGACATTCCACTGGAAGGCCGCATCACAGCAGTCGCCGACGTTTTCGACGCTCTTAGCTGCAAAAGATACTACAAAGACGCGTTCCCGCTAAGTCACTGCTTCGATCTTCTTGAGCAAGGCCGCGGGACACAATTCGATCCAGTTGTGCTGGATGCATTTCTGCGACGCAAAGAAGAAATCGTGGGAATCCAGGTTGCTCTTGCAGACTCACTCCCCAGAACACCGTGACTCAGATTTCAACAACTATTGAAGATTCAGACATCAAGAGCACGACAGAACTGAGACAAACGTGAAATACCATTCCACACAACTATCACCGTCGCCCAACGGTACAGCCCATGAGTGTATGGTGCCTGCGGATACATGCCTCAGGGACGTTGTGAAACGAATTGACACTTCAAAAGTGTCTCACATTCTTGTTGAGAGCGAAGGACAACTGATCGGCATTGTTGAGACGGAATTGATCCTCCGCCGCTTGAATGCCGACAACCTGGTCGAACGCAAACGATGGGAGAAAATGCCTGCCGAAGCCGCGTTGCAATGGAAAACTTCCCCATCCGACGCCGCCTCAACCGGAGCCACAAAACTCAGAACAATTCCCACTACCTGCACGGCTGTCGAATGCGAAGACGGCATTAGCGCTCTTGTTTCGGACGATGATGTCTTTGTAAGCTGGCAGGTCGTACGAAAGTCGCTCTCCGACGCAATGACTGATACTGTCACGTCGCTGCCCAATCGACAGATATTCGAACGTCGACTGGTGGAAGAAATCGGTCGAGCAAGTCGCGACCAGCATTCCATGGCCGTTATCCTGCTGGATGTCGATAAGTTCAAAGAAGTCAACGATATTTACGGCCACTGTGTCGGCGATGTTGCTCTGCATTCCATCGCCAATCAAATTCGCACACAACTGCGTTCATACGATGTACTGGCCAGATATGGCGGTGACGAATTTGCCGCAATTTGCAGTGGATGCACGCCAGGCGACATCGATATCCCAATCGCTCGAATTCTGGACGGCATCAAATCCAATTTCGCAAGAACGGCTGTTGCACTGCCGCCACTTTCGTTGTCAATTGGAGCTGTGGTGGTACATAGCATCAGCGAATTCGATCGGGCTGAAGATCTGATCGAATTGGCCGATATGTGTTTGTATCGCAGCAAAGACAACGGTCGAGATTGCGCATTCAAACTGGAAATCGAATCGACCAGCCGACAGAATTCCCGCCCCGTACAAGTCCTGTCCGCATCCGAAAAAGACCTCACAAAATCGCTGTAGGTCTGCTGAGACACCACGAAAAAGTCAGGCAACATTGGGCCTGATTCGCTTCCACAGGCAGCCTCATGGCGGGGCAATCGACATACGCCTGCCGAACTCAAATTAGCCCTTCGGTGCCCGAACGCAAACTTATCTTCGCCTGACGTTCGGCAACGCGGATGTTGCAGGCTAAACTGCTGACAGGCCAGACACATTCAACGTTCTGGCAATCATGCAGAAAGGCGAAGTGCATGCGGCAGTTCTTTTCAGTTCAACATCTGTGCCTGCTGGTGACGGTGCTGTCTTCAGCAATAACGGTGGCAGACGAATCTTCCGTTAAATATTTCGATCGTCATGTTGCCCCGCTGCTGGCTCAACGCTGCCTCAGTTGCCACAGCGGCGACGAAGCCAAAGGCCGGCTGAATCTGACCACCCAGAAAACAGCCCTGCGCGGCGGAGAATCCGGCGCAACCATCCATCCAGGTATGCTTAACGAAAGCCTGTTGTGGCAGTACGTTGAATCCGACGAAATGCCGCCTAAAAAGCCGTTATCCGCCCCGGAAAAGAACATCCTCAAAAACTGGATCACCAACGGCGCGGTTTGGGGAACCGAAATCATCGATCCATTTCGCTTCTCAACCGACGAAAGAGCAGGAACAGACTGGTGGTCTCTTCAACCACTCAAACCCTCAGTGCCACCCACATCACCAAACTCTGGTTGGGGGAAAAACCCAATCGACGCATTCGTTGACGCCCGTCGATCAGTGGCAGGTCTTCATCCAGCACCGGAAGCCGATCGACGCACGCTAATCCGCCGACTTTCGTTCGATCTGCTGGGACTTCCGCCAACGCCCGCTATGATCAATGAATTTCTGGAAGACACTTCAGATTCTGCGTACGAACACCTGACAGACCGCCTGTTGAATTCGGCTCACTACGGCGAACGCTGGGCCCGACACTGGCTGGACATCGTACGCTTCGGCGAAAGCAACGGATTTGAATACGACCAACCTCGCGACAACGCATGGCACTATCGCAACTGGGTCATCAATGCACTAAACGACGACATGCCGTACACCGAATTCGTACAGTTGCAACTGGCAGGCGACGTGCTGTTCCCCAACGACCGTCAGGCAGCGGCAGCGACCGGCTTTCTGGTCGCCGGGCCACACAACACAACACTTCCAGCCAACGACAACATGCGAATGACGATGCAACAGGAAGAACTGGAAGAACTTGCAGGCATTGTGGGACAAACATTCCTGGGCCTCACGGTTAACTGCGCTCGCTGCCATGACCACAAGTTCGATCCCATTTCTCAAAAGGAATACTATCAGTTTGCCGCCACACTTACGGGAGTGACTCACGGAGAGCGAAACCTCAAAGTAAAGCTCAGCCCCGAACAACTTCTGCGAACACAGAAGATCACAGAACGTTCGGCTGCCATTCGCGCCCAAGTGGAGGCAATTGAACGTCCCGTAATTGAAACCATCATTCGCGAACGAAACCATGGCACCGCTCCCACAACGCTTCCACCGACGCCTTATGCCGCATGGAACTTTGATGGCAATTTCAACGATACATCTGGCGACCTACACGCAACAGCCAGCGGCAACGCCAAAATCGAAGATGGCTGCCTTGTGGTAAATGGCAACAATCAATATGCCGCCACGACGCCAATTAACATTGCGTTGCACGAAAAAACTCTGGAAGCCTGGGTAAAACTGGATTCGCTAAGCCAACGTGGTGGAGGCGTCATCAGCATTCAGAAAATGGATGGCACTGTATTTGACGCGATCGTCTTTGGAGAACGCGAACCACAAAGGTGGATGGCGGGTAGTAACAGCTTTGTCCGCACACAATCATTCCAGGCAACTGAAGAATCGGCGGCCGCAGAACGTTTCGTCCAGATCGCGATCGTTTATCAAGCTGATGGAACAATCATTGGCTATCGCGATGGTCAGCCTTATGGCCAGGCGTATCGACCGGGCAATCTGCAGTCTTACGAAGCTGGCACAAGTCAAATTATTTTCGGAATGCGACACAGCCCCGCGGGAGGCAATCGCATGCTGGCGGGGCGTATCCAAAGAGCTCGACTTTACAACAAAGCACTGTCAGCCGCTGAAGTTCAAGGATCTGCTGCGGCAGCAGACATTAACTACGTTTCCCGAAGCCAACTATTGGCACAACTCACACCAGCACAGCGATCAACACTGGAACAACTCAACATAGAAACGAAAGCACTTGAAACAGAACTGGCGGCCATCAATGCGTCGCAAACAGTTTCAATGTATGCCTGCGTTTCCACAAAGCCCGGAATCACTCGCCTGCTTCTTCGTGGTGATGTTGCCAATGCCACAGAAGAATTGTCACCCGGTGGACTCAGCGCACTGGCTGGTGGATCACCGAACTTCGGCCTGGAACGAGACTCCGCTGATGCAGATCGCCGAACCAAACTAGCCAACTGGATCACTCACGAAGACAACCCGCTGTTCACCCGAGTCATCGTAAACCGACTTTGGCACTATCACTTCGGTCACGGGCTGGTCAAAACGCCCAGTGACTTCGGTTTCAATGGCGGACTTCCCAGTCACCCGGAACTATTGGATTGGCTGGCACAATACCTGAAAGCAAACGACTATCGCCTGAAGCCGCTGCATCGAATTATCGTCACTTCGGCCACGTATCGTCAGGCGTCCAGGTTCAACGCTCAGGCAGCCGCCATTGACGCCAGTAACCAATTTCTGTGGCGAAAATCGCCCGTTCGAATGGAAGCTGAAGAACTGCGAGACGCGATTCTGGTTGCCACCAACCAACTGGACGAAACCGTGGGTGGTATCGGCTATCGAGACGTGCGGCACTATAATTTCAAGGGCAGCAACTTCTACGAATCAATCACGGAGCCCGCCGACAAGAAACTGCGACGCACGATCTATCGGTTCTCACCGCGAGGTGGCAGCAATCCGTTTTTGAATACGTTCGATTGTCCCGATCCATCCGCCACAACGCCTGATCGGGCATCAACAACCACTCCTCTGCAAGCGTTGTCGCTGATGAACAACGACCTGATCTTTGATATGTCCGATAAGTTTGCAGAACGCGTTAAGCGTTCTGCCGGAGACAATGCTTCACAGCAGATCAAACTGGTCTACGAAATCGCCTATGGACGCCCGGCCAGCGACGGAGAAATCAAAGTGAGTACCGACTTTGTTGAACAACACGGCCTGCCTTCGTTTTGCCGAGTCATCCTGAACAGCAATGAATTCCTCTACGTGCGGTGACCAACATGCATCCAACAACATCCCGGCGAGACTTTTTAGACTTCTGCGGCAACTCACTCACCGGCACAGCGCTGGCGTCACTGTTGCTGCGTGACAAGATTGCGACGGCAGATTCTGTGCCAGGCGCAGCCATGGGCGTGCCGCACCTGCCAGCAAAAGCCAGGCGAGTCATCCACCTTTGCCTGTTTGGCGGCGTCAGCCAGATCGATTCATTCGATTACAAACCGGAACTTGCCGCCTTTCATGGCAAGTCGCTGCAATCAGAAGAACGACCGGCCACGTTCTTCAACCAGATTGGACTCATTCGCAAAAACGACTGGGAATTCAAACAACGCGGAAACAGCGGCCTCTGGATTTCTGACCTGTTTCCTCACCTTGCGGAAGTCGCCGACGAACTCACTGTCATTCGATCCATGGTTGCAGATTCAGCCAATCATACACCGGCGACGTTTGAAGAAAATTCGGGGTTTCGCCTGAACGGCTTCCCAGTCATGGGCTCCTGGATTTCCTACGGACTGGGCTGCGAAACAGATAATCTGCCGGGCTATGTGGTACTGCCGGATGCTCGCGGCCTGCCCGCCGGCGGATCAATCAACTGGTCAAACGGTTTTCTTCCGGCACAACATCAAGGCGTGACGTTCCAAACCAAAGGACCAATCATTCACGACCTTTTTCCTTCACGCAGCGTGACCTCCGAACACGAAACCGCCAGCCGCAACCTGTTAAGCCATCTGAATCGGTCTCACCTGCATGCCGCAGGAACCGACGACAGCATGTCGGCCAGAATGAAAAGCTATGAACTGGCTGCGAAGATGCAACTGGCTGTGCCCATGGTCAGCGAACTGAATCAGGAAACCGCAGCCACACGCAACATGTATGGACTCAACAACGAAGACACCACCGACTTCGGCAGCCGCTGCCTGCTAAGTCGGCGACTTTTGGAACAGGGAGTCCGATTTGTGCAGCTATATTCCGGAGGATCATTCGGTTCGCCCAGAATTAACTGGGACGGACACGAAGACATGAAACGCAATCACTCGCGAGAAGCCCTGCGACTGGATCAGCCGGTTGCCGCTTTGCTGAAGGATCTGCGACAACGCGGCATGCTGGACGACACCCTGGTGCTTTGCACAACCGAATTCGGCCGTACCCCGTTCACCCAATCGGGAGCCGAAAATATTGGTGCAGGTCGAGACCACAATATGTACGGCTTTTCCATTTGGATGGCAGGAGCCGGACTGAAACACGGAATATCTTACGGTTCAACAGACGACATCGGCTGGAAGACCGTCGAAAAGCCCGTCCACTGGCACGACTACCACGCCACCGTCTTACACCTTCTGGGCATCGACCACGAAAGACTGACCTACTACCACAACGGCATCCAACGACGACTCACCAACGTCCACGGCGAAGTTGTGCACGAGATTCTGGCATAGGGAATTACAAGCCATCAGCAAAAATGGTTGAGTTACTCTGAAACAGATTTTGCCTGAGGACTCTGCAGCGACCCGAATAATACTGGCGCACCTCGACGTAGCTGCCGTCGCCAGATGGCAGCATCCAGCGCTCTGGCGAGCGTAGTTACGCCAGACATTTCCGCAGCACCCGAAGTATTGAGTTCTTCAATTTCGGCGGTTCAGTAGCGAGGCCCGGCATCTCTTGAAATAATGCCGGCCTGTCGCAGTGCAAGCCGATTCGCGACAGTTTCCCGCCAACCAAAGTCACATCAACTTCGATCAACCATCGCCCAAGGCCCGCCTCCATGCAACGAATTCTTCTGGCCATTCTGCCATTCTGTTTGCTCACGCCACACTTCACGGTCAACGCTCAGGAATGGACTCGTTTTCGAGGCCCCAACGGTACTGGAGTTTCAGATGCCAGCTCAATTCCGGTTGAATTCACGGAGGCAGATTTAAACTTCAAAGCAGAACTGCCCGGCGGTTCCGGATGTTCATCGCCCGTTGTCTGGGGCGACAAAGTTTTCGTAATGAGCGCCAACTCTGAAGACGCAACACGATATGTGGTTTGCCTGAACGCGGAAAATGGCCAGTCAAACTGGACAAAGGAATTCAAATCCGAACCCCACCATCTGCATACGCGCAGCAGCTATGCATCGTGTACTCCAGCCGTCGATGAAGAACGTGTTTACGTCGCATGGTCCACTCCCAAACAGACCATCTTTAAGGCCTTCCACCACGACGGCAGCGAAGCGTGGAGCCTGGACCTTGGCACGTGGCAAAGCCAACACGGATTCGGCACTTCACCAATCGTCTATAAAGAACTGGTGATCCTGCACTTCTCACAGCAGGCCGACAAACTGAACAAGGGCGAACTGCCCGGCGACAGCTTTATGATGGCCTTCGATCGCAAGTCGGGCAAAGAACAATGGCGCAGCAAGCTGACATCAACCAATGTCTGCTATTCGGTTCCCTTCATCTATTCGCCCGGCGATGGAGCGGCAGACGAATTAATCTGCTGCAGCACGGGTGATGGCATTTTCAGCCTTGACCCAAACACTGGAGACAAAAACTGGGCCGTCAACGATGGCCTGTTCAGCATGAGAACCGTGGCGTCGCCGATTGAAGCGGGAGGCCTGATTTTCGGCAGCAACGGATCGGGGGCTTATTCCAGCAACTACATCGTTGCCGTGCAGCCAGGCAAAGATGCACAGCTCGCCTACAAAGTCGCCAACAACAGCAAGTTCAAGGCCCCCTATGTGCCATGCCTTGTTTCCGACGGCGACCTGGTGTTCTGTATGTACGATAAGGGATTCGCCAGCTGCATTGATGCAAAAACCGGCAAAGTCCACTGGATTGAACGCACAGGTGCAGCGTTGTCAGGATCTCCTGTGCGTGTGGGCGATCGTATCTATTCCGTCGATGAAGAAGGCACCGTCTGGGTGATTGCCGCGTCAACGGAATACAGACTGCTTGGGAAAAGCCAGCTGAACGAAACCTGCATGTCTACTCCAGCCATCGCCAACGGACGCATGTTTCTAAGAACCAGCGGCCACCTGATCAGTGTTGGCGGCAACTGACTTGCCAGTCTGCGTTGCCTTCGCGGCAGGCAGATTGCTGATGACGGGACCACGCACGGGATGCTGCGACTGAGGCAACTTTATCAGCGACACACAAAGTTGCCTCAACCAGCAAAGATCAGCGGCGGTCACAAACGACAGCAGGCCGACAATCATGATCCATTCAAACAGAAACAGATTCATCATCCACTCAATGGACAGGTGAAGAGCAATTCCGCCCAGAATCGCTGCACGACGAGTTTCACGCACCCACAGCCCCAACGGCAACAACACCTCCGCAACAAGCACTGTCCACGTCATCAACTTCAGCGCCGTCAAGCTGTTGAACAGAATGCCAGGCACAGGAAGCCGCCCGAAGACATCGTCCAGTCGAGACGCATAGTACAACGCAGTGCCATCCAACCAGGCATTCCCATTTAACTTTTCCCACGCTGTCGAAGCGTAGATCATTGTCATTTGAATCTGCATCAATCGCAGAGCCCAGGCAGATCCTGAAGCCACCGGCATATCCTGCCCACAAAGCCGTCGATGCAGCCAGTTATCCACCGACCAGCGACAACTGCAGGGCGAAAACGCCAACAGAAACGCAAAAATTCGAAACACCGTGTCTTCGCCATCCAGCAGAAGGCCGTTTCGATGGTGGAAGCTGGTCAGCCACACCAGCAGACACACCGCCTGCAAGCGAGACTTAAACCCCACCAGCAGCATCACGGCTTGAAGTATGAAAAGTCCGTAGCACAACTGAATGGTACTGGCGTCGGTGGGCAGCCATGCCAGCACGGTCAGTGTGTCCGAATCAATCAGCTTGCGAGACGCAGATAACGGCAGCACTCCACTATCCGAATACCAAAAAGCGGCATCTGGCCACTGAACAAGCAACATCAACAGCAAAAGAGCGCTGTAGCCGATTCGAATGATGGCACAGTTAGCGGGATCGGCTGATTCGAAGAAAAACCAGTTCCACTTCTTCTTAAGACCAGCCAGTTGCAGGGGCGAAACCGCCTGTTCAGTAACGTTCGTCATTGAACTGCTCCTTCAGAAGCTGGCGTCCACGTGTAGAACATCCAGGAATCCCAGTGAGACGAATCACCGCCAATTTTCATCAGTGGTTGATCTGCCTGAGGCTCATTCACCAGCACCCAATGTCGAGTCAGCTCGATCTTCGCAACCGCAGTTGTAATGCCGGATTCCGCCGGTACAGTTCTGGCAAGGTATGCTGCGAACGGCCCCCATGCAGCTGAACTTTCATCGTTTCGAAGCTTATCGAAGTACTCCATGTGGCGAAAATGAGTAAACTTCTGCCACGACGACATTTCCGGCCAATCAGGAGACTCCCATTGAACTTCGGTGCCATCCACAAATTGAATCCGGGCACTCACGCGAGTGTTGATGGAATCCGGTTCAGGAGCAAACAACCGCCACGATTCCTGCCACAAGCCGCTGGCATCCAGCGCGGGATCAAGAGCATTCTTAAGCCGCTGATGAGCGGTACACGTAGACGGCACAGCGTCGATTGCGATGACAATGACAAACGTCACAATCACAACATTCGCACCAAACCGTCGAAGCTGTTGCAAGTTGACCATAGAGAAGCTCGAAAACAAGGGCTTCACCCTTGACGCTGTGGCGTGGAATGCAGAAAAACATACAACGTTCGAATCGCCGAGCCGCTCCGTTGTCGCTACGATTAAACGATGTGCGCACCGTCTCGATTTTCAGGAAGACTCTAATGGCGTCTTCTGAAACATGAGCCCCAAACTGGAATGCGTCAAGCAAAAATGAATCGACCACCCCATAGCCGACGGGGGTTGCAGCAATGATTCATTGATGTTGCCGAATGACAACACAGTTTCCCCAGAACCACAACACGATCGCTCTTATCACACGCCAACGTTCGCCCACGCATAATTCGCAGACGGCACTACTGCAACGCTGTTGGCAGCCGCAATCATTCGCTGCAGTTCACCTTCGGAAGACAAAGCCAGCATTCCGAGCTCCTCAACCACGCTGTCGTCCAGGTTGCTCAACAGAAAGACGCTGCAGTGCTGCAAAGCGTTAATCAATTGAGTGAGTTCAACGGCATCATAAGTTGGTTCCAGACGAAGCGGCTTCAGCAGGTCGCCTGGTTCATTGCATCGACGCAACATGCCGAAAGCCGGGCTATCCGGAATCGGAAGTTCGGCCACAACCGCAAGCCGACCACCGTCTTCCACCAGCCTGGTCGCTGAAGCAACGGCGGCTCCAAATTGCTTCCATCCCAGCTGAGGCAACGACCTGGGAATGGAAATCACAGCCAGCTCAAAAGTGTCCTCAACCTGCAACTTCCAGTGCCGAGTTGCGAATTCGCGTCCTTCATTGAAGACTTCTTCGGGAGCTCCGCAAAGCACCTGAGCGATCTGGCCATGAGAATTCGGGATCACCTGCACGGTGAACTGAGTTCCCAGCAGCCAACCAACTTCGTCGGTGAGTTCTCGCAACGGACGCTTGGCATCAGGTTCAAGTTCAACGTGCCGCATTGCTTCAGCAGCCTTTAGCGCTGCCACGTCAGAAAACGCTGGATAGATGCCACTATTTGTGCCTCGATAACCAAACAGGGCATCAAATCCAATGACGCCAATGGTCACAATTAAATCGGCATCAATAATATGATGAGCCAGGTAAACTCGTTCTCCGGCCGCAGAACTGGCTAAGTAGCGGCGTTGATTTTCATCAGCGGGATCGTAAACATCAACCACCATTTGCCCGGTCACTGAGACAGGTAGTACGTCAACAAGTGCCTTCCAATTGTTGCCGCTGTTATCTGGAGGCAGCAAGAGCGTACAGTGCAGATCCGTCACGCTGTTGGACTGAAACTGCTCCCAAACGGCATTGATAACGTCAACAACCTGAGGCGTTTCCGGGTCAACAACAATGGTCACGTTGTCCCCAGGAACAACGCACTCATGCAGAGGCGGCAGAGCAATGGGGGAACTCAGGCCAGTGCCAATAATGTTCGCACCCGCTGCTTCAACCTGATGAACACAGGCGTCCTCTGACACTTCAAGAGTTGCGTTTACGGAACCCGAATTGATGGATACTTTCACTTTTCGATCGCCGGTTTCTTGTTACGTTGCAAAGAATTTCGAGAACACGGTTGTTGCTGGCTATGACGATCACACGTTCGCCGAAATCAGGTATCCCATACCGTTGATCGAAACACTGAGTTCTCGTTGCCCGTTATACCAGTCGGTTGGCCAGCCTGTTTTCTAAAGCCAGGCTGTTTGTTGAAAGCCAACGAAAAAGCCCGACGTTGGGTAACGCCGGGCTTTGGATTTCGTGCTATCCCTCACACCATCTTTGAGTCTTACTCAAAAGATGCACACTCAGTGCATATATCTTTTTCGTGGAGACAACGTCGAGGCTCGGCGATTCGAGCGCTCTACGTCTTCCCAAGTGCCACGCCACCGGGTCAAGGGCGAGGCCCTTGTTAGTATCGATAGTGATTAGGCTTGTACGGGCCTTCAATCGGCACGTGCATGTAGGCAGCCTGTTCCGGAGTCAGAGTTGTCAGTTTCACGCCCAGCTTGCCAAGGTGCAGACGAGCAACTTCTTCGTCCAGAATCTTTGGCATCAGGTGAATATCAACCGAATAATTTTCGGCTCGTTCCCAAAGCTCCAGCTGTGCCAGAACCTGGTTGGTGAACGAAGTGCTCATTACAAAGCTTGGGTGACCTGTGGCACAGCCAAGATTCACCAGGCGCCCCTTGGCCAGAATGATGATCGAACGACCTGAATCCTTGAACGTATATCGTTCAACGCAGCCGATTTCAGCAGGCTTGATTTCGTCTTTGGTTGCTCGACCAGCGGCAACTTCTTTTTCCAACCATGCAATATCAATTTCTGTATCGAAGTGACCGATGTTGCACAGAATGGCATCTTCAGACATGTCAACCATGTGATTGCCAAGGATGATGTCCTTGTTGCCCGTGGTTGTGACAAACAGGTTGCCTTCTTTAGCAGCGTCTTCCATTGTGGTTACTTCAAAACCTTCCATCGCCGCCTGCAGAGCGTTGATTGGATCGATTTCGGTAACCAGTACACGGCACCCGTATCGCTGAAGTGAATGAGCACAACCCTTGCCGACGTCGCCGTAACCAGCAACGACAGCAACTTTACCAGCCAGCATCACGTCCGTTGCTCGCTTAACACCGTCTGCCAAAGATTCGCGGCAACCGTACAGATTGTCGAACTTGCTTTTGGTGGCGGAATCGTTGACGTTGATCGCAGGCACTTTCAAGGCACCAGTGGCAACCAACTGCTGCAGGCGGTGAATACCGGCAGTCGTTTCTTCGCTGATACCCTTGATGTCTTCAAGCAGTTCAGGAAACTTGGCGTGAACCATTTCTGTCAGGTCACCACCATCGTCCAGAATCATGTTCAATGGCTTGCCAGACGGGAACATAATTGTCTGTTCAATACACCACTCAAATTCCTGCTCGTTCATGCCTTTCCAGGCGTAAACGGGAATACCGGCAGCGGCGATAGCAGCAGCAGCGTGGTCCTGAGTACTGAAAATGTTGCAACTACTCCAGGTAACTTCCGCACCCAGTTCTACCAGGGTTTCAATCAACACAGCCGTCTGAATAGTCATATGCAGACAGCCGGCAATTCGAGCACCCTTCAATGGCTTAGTTGGGCCGTACTTTTCACGAAGTGCCATCAAACCTGGCATTTCGTTTTCCGCCAAACGAATTTCTTTGCGGCCGAATTCAGCCAGGTTGATGTTAGCGACTTTGTATGGAAGCTTTTCCGTGACGGCGCTCATAGCGAATTTTCTTCTCTTGAAAGGTGTGGTCTTTAGTCGAACGGCAGCCTTGGCCGCATCGGGCACTCCGCAAAATGTGCGGACAACTAACGGCAAAGGATGCAAAATATCTACAAATTACGAATTGTAGCTTGACGCTCCAATTGGCCTGAGCCCTGAATTTACGAAGTCAAAGCCAAATAAACAAGCTGATTTCATGCCTGAAACGCCGTTTCCGGGGTTCCGTAAGCAGATCTCCACGAATCAAGACGAACGGTCGCACGGCAACCGGTCGTGGGGCCGCTGCCAAACCGTTCGATCCGGGAACCAGGCCGAATCAATGCCCGCTTAAAAGAGAACTTTTAGAACCGGCAATGAACGAGAAGCCAGAGGGTGTAGCGGTACGTAGACTTGAAGCCTCAAGAAAGTCGTGCTTCGCGGCCAAAGTCGCACTTTTTCTCGGCCATAAAGCGAAGAACTCACCAACCTACAGCTGAGTCAGCCGACCTGACGATTCCGTCTCAGCTTCTCTTAGTTGCTTTGCTGCCAGGCGAATCCATTTGGGAACGTTGATATTCCCAGGATCCTGCTCATAGCACCATTCCAGGCATTCCAATGCCTCGGTCGGCCGTTCAAGCTCAACCAATGTAATCCCCAACTGATATCGCGGGGCAAATACAAACGGAAAGTCTTCGACAGCCTTTGTCAGCAATGAAACCGCCAGATCAAGATTCTCAAGCCGCCTTGCCGACGTGTACGCCAACATCATGTACTTCAGCTTTTCGTCTTCATCATCAAGCAGGCCAAGATCACGTGGAATTGCAATGCAAAGCTCGTTTAAAGTGACAGCGATGTCTCGCCGACGATCCAGAGCTTCGTACACCGCCAACACGTCTCGCAATTCAATCGCATTCGGCTGAAAGTGTTTCAGGAAGAATTCCACGGGAACGCGCCGCGCCAGCAACTCCACAACGTTCATGCGAAACAGCTGATTGGAATGAAAGACCGATCCCCACAGTTCAAGTGCTGCCGCTTCGTCACCGTTGACCGAAGCTTCTCGACCAGCGATGAAGCGAACCTGAGGATCATGCCCACGAACCAACATCGCCTGATCAACCAACGCCTGATGCATGGAATCTGCCGGGTCCAACAAAAAGTTAGTCTCCGCCAACGTCAGGTAGGCGTAACCCTGAACCGGACATGCAGCCAGCGATTGTCGAGCCAGCTTATCAGCCAGCAACACAAGCTGAATTCGTTTACCAAAAGCCCTCGAAGACCAGGCATGAAGCTCTTCCGCAGTGCTGAATCCAGACGCCAGCGCGGCGTCTCTAATCATGCTCAACGGCATACGATTATCGCCTCGCAGTTGCAACACGTCGAACAGTTTCAACAACTGTTCTGCAAGAGCCAACTGAACTCGATGCTGATCAGGACAGGCTCTTAGAGATGCGGCAAGATGACCGATGCGTTCTTCCAGAAAGCGTTTTTGAGCAGCCTCCATTCGAACCAGTCTATCCGCTTCAATGGCTGCCCGTTCCTGCTCGGTCAGTCGTGGCTTCGATTCACTGATTGAAATCTGATCGCCTGACTGCAGATCACCAAGGCCGTCGGAATCGTCGTACTGAACAGCAAGAGCAGTCCGTAGCGACGCATACCAATGCTTCTCACCCTGAACTCGCGCCAGCAGTTCCGGCTGCACGGTCGCCAGCCCCAGAATGCAGAATCCACCACCAATCGCCCAGCCAATTCTTGGGAACCAGATTCCCTGTCGAGCACCGGCTGTCCCGAAATTGGCCTTTGCAGCTTTCAACCCCACAACAACCAACACAAGACTCACAACCACAATCGCGGGCACATACCAAATGAAGTCGGCAATGGCGTGCAGAATTCCGGCCACGGAGCTCGCAAACACGGCCACCACACATGCTCGTCCCGCGTCACTTTGTGATCGAAAATAGCCCATCGCAAGTCTGGCCAGCAACAGCAACAGCGAAACGGCCAACAAACCAAAACCGATCAAACCGGCTTCCAACGCAATCTGCACAAAGCTGCTTTCTGCGTGAGTTAATTCGGCCATCGCGTGATTTGCATAATCGTCCATGTACATCACGTAAACGTCGCGATGACTGCCAATGCCGGTGCCCAGCAGCGGAAATCTTTCAACAACTTTCGCGTCCGCCGCCCAGATTGCTCGTCGGTTTCCACCAGTGTCAATCTTGTCCGCGTCGGTTGAAAGTATCTGCTCAACCTTTGTCTGAACTTCTTCCTGATCAACAAATGAAAGCATCGTAAAAAACAGAAAGCCGCCGCCAATCACAAGACCAACCGCTGCTCCACCAACTTTAAATCCACGCCATAAACCCACCACAGCAATAATGCCCGATACAGCCGCCGCGATCATGCCACCGCGAGAAAGAGACAGCATCACCGCCAACACCACAACCGCCACTGCGCTTAATAGTGCCAACACAGAAAAAGATACAACCTGACTAAAAGACTGTCTGGAATCAACAGCCATCCGATTAGAACTGCCACCAGTACGTGACCGCTTACGTTTCTTTCTGCGTTCGGGATTACCAGGTTTAGCGGCAAACCCGAGACTGGCAGATGCTTCCGAATTCACCGCATTGGTGGAGCCGTGCATGTATTGTTTCAAACTGGCAAACAGCCACCACAGCAATGGTCCCATAGACAACGCCAGGAACTGAGCAAAGTGGTTTCGGTTAGTAAAGGCCCCTTTCAGGTGCAGCGTCGGTTCTGTAAACGGATGCTGGTAGAACCAGAAAAACCGACCGTTCGAAGTCGCCCACTGCAGCAGGCCAAAGCCCGTCATGGCAACACCAACCAAACCAACCCACTTCAAAAGTCGGTGACAGTCGGCCAGGTCTCGCACACGTTGAAACAGCACCAGACCAATCACGCCGTAAGCCACAAACATCCAGAGCGCGTGTCGAGTTTCATTGGGAGTCAGGCTTAGCGTTAACCAGTGGCTGTCCGCAGGTTGCCCCGGTTGAGTGGCCGACCAGGCAGGCAGCAGGCGAGTGTATTCCGTTGAAAACTGCTGCAGCACATCAACCGATTGCAGTTGAATCTGAAACCAGACGACAGCAAGGCCAGCCAGAAAGAAGACTTCCAAAAACGAAAACGAATAGCGAGCTCCACTAACCGCAGCGTAAATCGCCCAGGCAACGCCCAGCAACAATGCCGTCGAAATCAAAAACCAATGCCCCCAGGCTTCTCGCCCCCCCATTATAAATGGCAGAACAAAAACCAGAGCGGCGATCAGGCAGTCCACAAGCTTCAGCAAAACTTTGCTAAGCGAACCAGAGCCTGAATCGATTTCTGTTTCTGACATGATCAAGTGCGACACAAAGCTGCTCCCTGCAACAACGCGGCTACGCGGCCTTCCTGCCTGACACTTGCGAATCCGGAATCTTTGAGGCTGACTTAGCAGCCCCAATCATCGACAAACTAACAGCGGCATCATGCATGTCGGAATGGTCTGTTGCCTGATTCCGACCGTCTTCGTTTTCCGTATAGCCATAACCGTAGCCGTAACCATAACCGTAGCCACCCGCATCGCTACCGCTCAAGTGATTCACAACAATGCCCAACAAATTGCACTTCAGGCTGGCCAGTGCCTCGGCGGCTCGAATAACCATGCGACGGCGATCTTTGTCCGGTCGAACCACCAGCACGACACCGTCAACCATGCGAGCAACAATCAAGGGATCACTGACGGCCAGCACTGGTGGAGCATCCACGATAATCTGATCGTAACGAGTTTCCGCCCACGCCAGCAGATTCGCAAAACGTTCTCCGGAAAGCAGTTCCGCCGGATTGACCGGACGAGGCCCGCTGGAAATTACATCCAAACCGCTCACCATCGATTCGCGGAGATTTGCCACAATTGAAGTATCCAAATCATCGGTCGATCGCAGAATCACAGACAGTCCGCGATCATCTCGAAGATCCAGCAACGTCGACAAACCAGGACGACGCATGTCCGCATCAATAATCAACGTGCGACGGCCTGACTGAGCAAACGCGACAGCCATATTGGACGAAACAGTTGTCTTTCCGTCACCGGGCTCTGTGCTGGTACAGACAATTCGACCAGTTTCTCCGGGAGCAAAATCCAGGTTCGTTCGCAAACTTCGGAACGATTCTGCTTCCGTACTGTTGGGCCGGGCGTTGCACATTACGGCATCAAACCCGGGGCCTTCAAGTTGTTCCATCGCCGGAACCATCGTCAGAATCTGAGTGTTCAAATGCATCTTCAATTCTTCCGGAGTTCGGAAGCGATCGTCCATAATATCCAGCACCCAGATGATGCCGAGCCCTGCAACTGTCCCAAAGAACATTGACAGAAAACCAACCACCACCAGCCGTGGCGAAACAGGCTTAATCGGGATGCGGGGAGGAGCCGAAATTTCAGTCAGAATAGAAGCATTTCGATTGGTGTCGATGTTTCTCATCTGATCGTCAATGATCGCATAGTTGGTATCGAGTCGATCAATTTCCTTGCTAAGTTCGATGATCTGCCCCAGAGTCATTGTCTGTTGAGATGCGTGAGCTTTTCCGCGTTGCACTTCAGTCAGCAACGCCTGTTCTGCCTGCAACGCCTTTTTGTAACGCTGCATAAAACTTTCCAGCAATGCGGGCTGAAGATATTCCTGACTTAGCTTGCGAGCTGTTTCGATTTCTCGCAGCGGAGCTTGTCGGATTGACGTTTCCTTCATGCGAATCTGTTCCTGCAGATCCACGATGATCGGATTGTTGGGGCCGAATTTCCGAAGCGCCACGTCCAATTCTGTCTTCAGCCGAATCAGATCTTCTTCAGCTCGCCCGGCGTAAATTGAATTTCGCCCGCCGATTCCAACGGACTGTTCCAGCATCTGCAAACCAACTTCATCGGCGAAGCGAGTGATGTCTTCGTTATTGCGAATCGCTTCCATCAACGCTTCAACGCTGGCTCGAGCCTCAGCGGTTTCCTGTTGTGCCACAGAATATCGGTCAGTCAGCAACTTAACGTTTTCTTCCGCCATATTGACAATCGTGTTACGGCCTCGCATCAGGTCCGGGGCGGAAGCAAACAGCTGATTTCGATAGTTCTTCTTCGTTTCCAGTTCTGTTTTGATTTCTTCAAGCGTCTCACGCAACCGTTCATGATTTTGATCCGACGAATCTCTGCTAACGTCGGTCATATATCCCTGATAGGCGGCCAGCACGGCTGTCAGCACGGCTGCGGCAACCTTGGGATCTCGAGAACGATACTTAAGATCCAGGACCTTGGTATTGAATTCCGACGACACAGACAAAGAGGCCTGGATCATCATAACGGCTTCTGCTTCTGACAAGCCTTCAAATCCACCCTTAAAGCGTTCGGGAAGAATCGAGAGTGCCCTCTGCATAACAGCCTCGCACGACATTAACTTGCGAAACGTGGGCATGTCGCGAGCCGAATCACTGGCACCCTGAACCCGCTCTTCTGTGACGCTGTCCTTTTTCACAACGTACAACGAAGCCGACGACTGATAGATTCGTGGAGCCGTTGAGTAGTAAGCGGCTCCCATGATTCCGGAAACCACCAGACACGCCAACAGAATACCGCTGCGCAGGCGTACCGTACGCATAAAGCGAGCCACTGAATGCAACGTGGTTGCCAAAGCGTCCTGCCCTGCAGCTTCAAGTCCTGTCATGTTAGCTTGAGGAGATGTCATAAAGCTCGGCTTCCTGCCGCGTTTATCAGGTTAAAGTTCTTACTGAATCAAACTGTTCGCATTGAGTCAGGTTTCCAGATCTGACAACGGAACGTTTCCGAACGTCAGCTCCATTGGCCCGACTCACCGCTTTGTTAAAAGATTCCAGCCGAACCCGTGATGCCGACTCGAATTAGCTGCAATGCTTCCAGGAAGACTGTTCCAGCCGTTTGCTCAACAGAAACAATATCCCCAGGTCCCAGCACAAGATCTGACTTCGGATTTCGTTTTGCTTTGCGAAGGCTGACTTCGATTAGGGCGCGATCACCGGGATTCGCCAACGGACGTATCACAAACACCTTGTCCGCTAATTGATTGCTTAATCCGCCAGCCTTGGAAATTGCCCCCAGCACCGTTAACGGCTTGCCGATGGGATAGTCGTAAGTGTCCGGCTTATTCACCAAACCGGTAACCTGCAGCGGAGCCGGATCGCGTTTTTCAACCATCACTACGCCACCATCCTGAATGTTGTAGCTGTTGGTTCCCGACACTGACGCCGAAATCAGGTTAATGCTGTAGGAATTCATGCCATCGCCACTGACCTCAGTGGAATCGCTGACAGTGGAATATGGCAAATTGGAACCTCCAGCAACCGATGGCCGCTGCACTGAACCGCCTCGCTTGGGATTGCGAATCTCGACATTTTCGCCCGCGTTATCAGCCAGTCCACCTGCCGCTGCAATGGCAGAAACAACGTCGCTGGCGTTTGGCGGAAGTTCATAAATCTGAGGTTCTTTCACCGCACCAATCACTCGGATACGGTTCATCTTCTTTTGAACGACTGAGACAGTTACAGTGGGATTCAGGTACAGCCCTTTGTTAACCGCTTCCATGCGAATCAGGGCTTCCGCACCTTGAGGCTCGTTCCCAGCCAGTTCGACTCGACCAATTCCGGGTATCGGAGCAAAGCCATCACTGCCCACCCGAGCCGTTCTTTCCACAAGATCGTCTTTGCCCAGGCCAGCCGCGATCGCGACATTCAGCAGGTCGCCAGGGCCGATCATTTCGCTGCTTCCAGACACGCTTGCAAGTCGCGTTAAATCAACTTCCTGAGGATTTGCCTGAGGAATAACGGCAAGCCCCTTGGGGATCGATTCAGCGCGATAATAATTTCTGGATGTCTGACACCCGGAAATCACCAGCACCAGCAGCAGTTGTGCGCTGACGCGGAGAAATTTGGATCCAGAGTTTTGATTGGTCATCTGGAAGTAAGCCCATTCAGACACGTAGCCACACCGATACTTCTGCCATTAATGGACAGCACAGAAGCCATTGTGAACACGGATCAAATGTAGTGAGAGAGGATGGGAAGGCAATGATGCCCAATTGAGACGGGAAGCAATTGTTGAGAGGAGTATTTGGAGTGATGCGGCCTTGAGATCGGCGGCATTGTTGACGTTCTATTTGAATTCACGAAAACGGGTCAAGACGAATCACGCATCCAGCACGACGCAAAGGAGCAAAACATGCTTCACCGCTTCAGCCAAGCGGCAATATCTGCAGAACGCGATGCAAACTTCCGAGAACCGACACGGCAACAGCCTGATTCCGAGAAGACAACGTCAAGAACAGCGGCAGTAACAGGCAACAACTATGCCACGCTTGCATTCCCACCACAGGCAAACGAACCATTAAGCACTGGGCAGCCGCAACTATTCCGGCAAGTCGCCCTTACGAAGCTTTTTCCGTCGAACTGGCTTTTCACGGGGCGGAGCATCTTCACGAGCTTTCTGAATCGACCGAATCAGTCCCAAAATCCCCCCCGACAAGTCCGCAGGCGGCGTTCCAGGTGGTGACGAAGACACGTCTCCGATCAAATTCATGACGGCATCAGAAACCGGAGGCGGCTCCGGAGTGAAACCTTCGGGATCAGCACTTAGCGCCATCTGATCGACTAACGAAAAGCCGGGAGGTGTGATCAGCTTAGGCTCAGCCACCGTTCCCTTAATCTGCAACTGGAATGGATTGCGGACCACTTTTGACAACATCGACATCAAGCCACCAGTTGGGGAAGCAGGCGCAAACTGCAACGCCAGGGCAAGATCAAGAGTTTCGTCCAAACCGACAACTCCGGACGATTCAATACGCATTCGAGCAGCCATGTCGGGCAGCAAAAACACTAAACCATTGTGATGGATCCCCAGCGCATCCACACTGAACGCGACAGCGGAATCTCTGGCAATCTGCAGTCGATTCGGCACACTTTGTCCGGCGATCTGCCCCAGCATGCGGCTGATTTCTGAAGCCCACTGCTTCTTCAGCTGCGCATTAACTTCATGAAACACGGCCGTACCACGAATCGGAAATGGCGAAACCGGATCAGCGTCCAACCGGACCGCCATTGATTCCAGCCGAACCGAAACTTGGCCGGACAACGCCGTCGATTGCGACAAAACGGGAGCAATCAACGCCAGATTCTGCTCCGTATGAGATTCAGACAGTGGTTCATGATCAAAAATCTGAACCGGGTTGATTATTAGCCAACGCCCGGCTTCCGTCGTTTCAACCGATCCTTCGATATCGACGTCCGCCAGATCGATGTACGGCAATTCGCGATAGTCAGACTTCAAAACAAGTGCGGCATTCTGAATTTCGAACTGCACGTCAGGCTTGGCGGCCTGTTCGGATTCCTGAATAACGTTCAGAGGCAGGTTCCCGTTTTCATCCAGAGTCACCGTGAGCGAAGGCTGCACAATGGTGATTTTTCCCAAATCTCCACCGTTTGCCAGAAACCCAAACGCCGACTGCGACGTCCGAACCGCTTTCACGGTTAGTTGAACGCGCCCCGATTCGTCAGAAATGCTGACGTTTTCATATTCTATGGGTGTAAACCAACTGCCCGCCCCGGCTCCTGACGTGGCAGTCAGCCCGAATTTCTCCAACCGATCATTCAACACGCTGTCGCGATACGTGGATTTCATGACCGCAATGGGCAGAATCACGGTCCCGGAAAACAGCATCCCGCCCAGCACAGACGACGCCACAAACGCCCGTCTCCACCTGGGAACGGCTGGCGGTCGAGTCCTGGGATTGTCCGTTTTTTCCGTATCCATGGCCCTGAAGTCTAAAAAGTGGATTTACGCTTCGCAGAGAATTCTTCCCACACTCTAATTTTACAAAGCTTGATTTCGCGCCAGATCAAAAAATGGCGGCAAATGAAACATGCTCCGGGCGTGGCAACCAGGTCAGTTCGCTGAACTGCCGGTAACATTTGGCATTCTATTCCAGGATGCCCAACCAAGTCATCACCGAACTTGGCAGGTTTGTGGCATCCATGAAAGTCCTGCAGTAGCATTGCTGTTGTTGAAGTCTCCAAAATTCGAATACTTGCGGCGTTTGGCGCCCGGTTTCGGATTGGCGGCAAGTTTGTCACCAGCCAGTTTCCCCACCACAATTCTTCGTGATCAGCCCCATGGCAGGGATCGCGAATCGATTTTCTTAAAGGCCATCCATTGATGAAACAGTTTTTGCTACTCGCAACCGTGATCGCTTCCGTGTCAGCTCAGTCAATTCAGGAAGTCACTTTTCGCGACAAAGACAGCGAACACGTGGAAGTGCTGATCGGCGAGAACGTTTTCGCTGTAATGAACCATGGCAAGAACTGGAACAAGCCGTTTCTATTTCCCGTCAGCGCCCCGGATGGCACCAACATCCTGCGAGACATTATTCCAACGGAAAAGGAGCAGGGAAGTTCCAAAGAAGGAACCGACCACTTTCATCACAAAGGTGTCTGGGTTTCAGTAGATTCGGTCAATGACGAAAAGCTCAACTTCTGGCACGAAAAAGCGAAGATCGTTTCTAACAAAATTGAATATGCAACAAACCAGGATCATTCAGGGCGACTGACAATCCACAACACATGGATGCAGGACGACAAGCCGCTGCTGAAGGAAACAACGATGGCCACGTTTTACCCATCACGACTGGTGACCTATCATATTGAACTGGCAGCCATCGACAAAGACGTTACCGTCTATGACACCAAAGAAGGTTTCTTCGCCGTTCGCATCGCTCACACCATGCGAGAAATGCAAGGCGGACACATCGTCAACGCGGAAGGCCTGAAAGGCGAAAAAGAATGCTGGGGCAAACCATCGCCATGGATTGACTATTATGGGCAGGTGGGTGACTCAACATGCGGCATCGCATTAATGGACCATCCCAGCAACTTCCGACAGTCACGCTATCACGTTCGCAGCTATGGACTGTTTTCAATCAGCCCGTTCGGACCTCACGCCTACAGCAACAAAACAGAGCCAGCATCGCCCGTCACAATTTCACCGGACAAAGAACCGTTGAAACTTACCTACGCGATGTTTGTACACAACGGTGACACAGAAACAGGAAAAGTTGCCGACGCTTACCAGCAGTTTCTGAAAGTTACAGAAAACTGATTCGCCCGCATCCCTGCCCTGCCAACGTACACGAGCCTGTTGAGAATTACGATGAAGCAATTGAATCGATTCCGTTTTGCCGTTGTGGCGATTGCCGCGATTTGGTCATCCTGCACATCAGTCGCCACGGCTGACGACCGCCCGAATATGGTCGTCATTCTTTGCGACGATCTTGGTTACGGAGATCTCGGCATTTACGGCCATCCGCACATTCAAACAGCCAACTTGGATAAGCTGGCCAACGAAGGTTTGCGATTCACAAACTTCTACTCAACAGCCCCCGTGTGTTCTCCATCGCGAGTCGGACTGTTGACCGGTCGCAGTCCAAACAGAGCAGGCGTGTACGACTGGATTCCACCATCCGGAAAGGCGAAAGCGGACGCCAGAGAGCAGGTTCACATGAAGGCGTCTGAAACAACAATCGCTCATGTATTGAAGAATGCAGGCTATGCCACCTGCATGTCCGGCAAGTGGCACTGCAACGCCGCATTCAACAGCGACAAGCAGCCTCAACCGGACGACGCCGGTTTCGACCACTGGTTTGCCACGCAAAACAATGCAGCGCCGTCTCACGAAAACCCCACCAACTACGTTCGTAATGGAACAACGGTTGGCAAAATCGAAGGCTTCAGCTGCCAGATCGCCGCAGACGAAGCCATCAACTGGACAACGCAACACGTTAAAGGAAATCCTGACCAGCCGTTCTTCGTTTACCTGGCGTTTCACGAACCTCATGAACCCGTAGCGTCTCCCCCGGAACTGGTGGAACAATACAAAAACGTCACCTTCGACACAGATCAGGCTCAGTACTACGCCAACGTACATAACGTGGATCTGGCCGTCGGCAAACTGGTTAAGGCTTTGCAGAAGCTGAAGGTCCGAGACAACACGCTGATCGTGTTCACGGCAGACAACGGTCCGGAAACACACAACCGATACCGCAGCGCGAATCGCAGCTGGGGCAGTACGGCTCATTTGCGAGGCATGAAGCTGCACACTCACGACGGTGGCTTCCACGTCGCCGGAATCTTCAATTGGCCGAATGGCATCAAGCCCGGCCAGGTCACAGACACAGTCGGCTCAGCGCTGGACCTGCTTCCAACAGCCTGCAGTCTCGCCCAAACCCCGCTGCCAGCAAACAGAAGCCTTGACGGAATAAGCCTGGCATCACTCTTCGAAACAGGCACGGCCGCAGAACGCACAAAGCCGTTGGTGTGGACCTATTATAACGGTATCAATGATGCCCGCGTCGCGTTAAGGCACGACCAGTGGAAAGTGCTGGCCCGCCTGAACGGTGGCGACTTACCAAGAACAGAAAACCTGACACCAGCAACGCTTGCCGCAGCCAAAGCCGCCACTCTCACAAACTTCGAAATCTACAACATCAGCACTGATCCGGGTGAAACCCAAAACCTGGCTGGCCGCGGAATCGCAGAAGAAACCCAGCTGGTGAATGCCATCGAAGCAGGCTATCGCGATCTGGTCAACGACTCGCCTGCATGGCCCCCTGCAGATTAGTGCTTCAACCTGACCTCAGAAACCCGCAACGATAGGCATCCATTATGTTGGCGCGACTTAACCGTTTAACGTGGCTCTCCATCGGCGTAGCCCTGCTAAGTACGACGCAGGCCCGTTGCAACGACAACGACCTCCGGTTGCACGTCCGTCAGCGGTCCGAAACCGCCAGTGAAAGCGGACGCTGGCACACCACGACTGCGCCCGCCACGTGGAAGGCATCGGAAACGGCAATCGTGGTCTGCGACATGTGGGATAAACACTGGTGCCCGCAGGCGACAGAACGAGTCGGCCAGATGGCACCGAGGATGAATGAAGTCATCAAGGCAGCTCGAAAACGTGGAGCACTCATTATCCACTGCCCCAGCGACACGCTGGACTTCTATAAAGATACGCCTCAAAGAAAGCTGGCTCAGTCGGCGCCGGTCGTCGAAACAACGATCCCCCTGCAACGATGGTGTCATCTGGACAAGACGGTTGAAGGTGCAACCTTGCCCATTGATGATTCTGATGGAGGCTGCGACTGTGACACCCCAATAAAAAGTTTCAAAGCATGGAGTCGTCAGCACCCCGCCATCGAGATCGCTGCGAACGATGCAATCACAGATAGCGCTGAAGCGTTTTATCTGTTGAAGCAGAAAGGAATCACCAACGTCATCGTCATGGGAGTTCACACAAACATGTGCGTGCTCGGTCGCCCGTTTTCGATTCGGCAAATGGTGCAGCAGGGACAAAACGTGGTCCTGATGCGAGACATGACTGACACCATGTACAACCCCGGAATGGCTCCATTCGTCAGCCATTTCACCGGCACGGACCTGGTTGTCGAACACATCGAAAAGCACTGGTGCCCAACTATTTTAAGCACCGACCTGATCGGCGGTGAAGAGTTCCGCTTTGCGAAAGACGATCGCAAACACCTTGTCGTGCTGTGCGCCGAAAAAGAATACCAAACGAACGAATCACTGCCAAAGTTTGCCCGTGAGCAACTGGGACACGATTTCCGAGTCAGCTTTGTCTGGGATGACGCTAACGAAGCCAACAACCTCCCGGGCATCGATACTGTCGCCAACGCAGACGTGCTGTTTGTGAGCGTCCGTCGCCGAACATTGCCGGAAGCCCAGCTTAAATTCGTCAGAGAGTTCGTCGCATCTGGTAAGCCGGTGGTTGGAATTCGCACGGCAAGCCACGCGTTTTGTCTGCGAGAAAAACCGGCCCCTGAAGGTCTGGCTGACTGGCCGGAATTCGACAAACAGGTTTTCGGTGGGAACTATTCCAATCATCACAAAGCAGGTCCGAAAACAGCGATCACTGTTGCAGACCTTAACAAAGACCTGAAACAAGCGTTGTTCAACGATGTTGACACATCGCAACTGGTCGGCAACGGTTCGCTGTACGTGGTCAGCCCGCTTGCTGAAACAGCCGATACTATTCTGACGGGAACAATACCAAGCCAATCGCCCGAACCAGTGGCATGGTTCAACCGGCGAAGCGACGGCGGCATCAGCTTCTACACGTCGCTGGGACACATCGACGACTTCCAAAACGTTCACTTTGCAACATTTCTAAAAAACGCCCTGAAGTACATCGCCAAAAACAAGGAAGCCGCTAACGAAAAGTAGCCGGTGGCTTCGCCAGATTGAAATCTGGCTTTCGGTATGTAGTCTGCTAAGACTACAACTGCAGCCTGCAGGTGATTTCTCGCATCCTTTTTATGGCCGATTATCTCGTGACGAATTCCATCGACACGAAAGTCTCTATTGCTGAGCTGCATGACGTTTCCGTTCGATTCAACACTTCATCACCAATCGTGTTGCAGGTTCAAAACCTGACCATTCACAGCGGCGATTTCGTCAGTGTCGTGGGAGCTTCAGGCAGCGGCAAATCGACTTTGTTACGCTTAATCGCCGGCCTTACTCAACCAACCTCAGGTACAGTAAAGTCGCCGTCGTCCGATAGCAGTTCGCCAGCTGCCACGGGCATGGTCTTTCAGAGTGCGAATCTTGTGCCCTGGCGAACAGCCGAAGGCAATGTCCGACTACCGTCCGAACTTGGCACGCAGCCGACACAAATCAGCAGCGATCGCATTGACGAATTGTTCCAGCTGGTTGGACTAACAACCGCAGACAAGGTGAAACAAGCGTCCGCTCTATCCGGTGGCATGCAAATGCGAATTTCATTGGCGCGAGCTTTGGTCCGAGACCCCAACCTGTTGCTGATGGACGAACCATTTTCTGCACTCGACGATTTATTACGAATGCAGCTTGAAGAAGACGTTCGCAGAATCCATGCAGCCCAGGCATTAACGACAGTGCTGGTAACGCACAATATCGCCGAAGCAGTCTTCATGAGCGATCGAGTATTGGTTCTGGGGAATCGACCGTCAACAATTCACAAAGACCTGAAGATCAACCTGACAGCAGAACGCAGTGGTCAGCTGCGGAACACGCCTCAATTTCATTCTGCCGTTGCTGAAGTCACCGATGCACTAAGGTCAGCGGCCGCCGCAGGACAATTCGGTTAAGCCCCCAATGTCACAACGCTTTTACCTTTCCATCATTGCTCCGTTAACCGCTCTGGTGCTGGCAATTTTTTGCTGGCAGGCGGTCGTATGGCTTACCGGTGTTTCCCCAATCGTAATGCCAGCTCCCACGTCAGTGATGATGGCACTTAAAAAGGAAGCTCCAAAGTTACTGAACGCAGCTATGCGGACCAGCACTGCTGCGATTCTGGGATTGTTTGCAAGTACGATCCTGGGAGTCATTTGTGCGTTTGGGTTTTCTCAATCGCGTTTAATTCGCACGACTTTTTACCCCTTTGCAATCCTGCTGCAAACCGTTCCAATAATCGCCGTTGCCCCTATTGTTGTGATTTCATTCGGACGTGGGTTCCTGAGCGTCGCTTTGATTTCCATGATCATCAGCATCTTCCCCGTCATCACCAGCACCACGACAGGACTGCTGCAGGTTGAAGCAAGTCTGCTGGAACTCTTCCGTCTGAACAAGGCGACATGGTGGCAGGAACTCTGGAAACTGCGATTGCCCAGTTCCCTGCCCTACATGATCAGCGGCATTCGAATCGCTGGAGGTGCGGCCATTGTAGGTGCAATTGTGGGCGAGTTCTTTGTCGGTTCCGGCCAACCGGGGCTGGGTGCCATGATTCAAAAAAAATCGCAGGGCATGAACATGGACGAACTCTACGCCACAGTCTTCGTCGCCACACTGCTGGGAGTCGTCTTCTTCAGCGTCGTCACACTCATCGGCGAACGAACCCTGAAAACCCACTTCGCCACCAGCCTAAGCGGTTCACCAGGCAAATAGTGCAGACAAGCGAATTCCTTCAGAATTGGCCCCCATGAAATTGATTGCTATGAATATAGCATCATCGTGAAGTCGTGTTATCGTGACAGACTTGCGATCGGCTGATAACATATCAGACAATAAGGCAGTCGCAGCCCAGCGTTGCATCAAGACTGATTTCTCGAACAACACACGAGGCAAAGACCGCAACGCAATGCAATTGGTGCAATAAAGTCGCTTCACTCAGAGCCCAGAATGCAGAACGAGGACCAAACACTTGACTGATGAGCGCTCTGATACTGCCCCCCAACATTGGGCTCGCCACAAACGTCGAATCGGAGTTGCGTTGATTGCAGCCGTTTCCACCGTTGCCCTCGGTTTGTTTGTTCTCAGTTCACCGCAACAATCGGCGACGACGATTCTAAAAAATGCCGAAAAAGCCATGAAGCGGCAGGACTTCAAGGCAGCTCTTGAACTTGCAGAAATCGGTCTGCAGCTTGAGAGCCAGCGTTCGGACGGCCGAATGTTTGCAGCCGACGCAGCTGCCCAGTTGGGCGATGCTGAAAGATCTCTAAGGCACTGCCTGTTAATACCCGATTCAGACGCAATGTATGGGCTAGACGCCAGAATCCTTACGGCGACCCTGTATCGACACCTTCACAAAGATCGACTTGCAGAAGAACATCTGCACAGAGCACTTCAGATCGCCCCTGACTGCATAGCAGCACACAAACTATTGTCATCTTCGTATTCGAGACATGGGCGCCGGTGGGAATCGATTCCGCATCTTCTAGCGTTGTTGCGAGCAACTTCATACGACATTCAGGACCTCAGGCTGCTGGCAGCCCCTGACTCGACGACCGTTCTGGGAAATATAGATCGGGTAAAGTTGGCGAACAGTAAAGACCCATACGACCTGCTGGCAGTGGCCTGTTCAATGATGGCGTTGGAGCAAACTCCTGATCTTTGCGAAAAACTTCTGCAACGTTGTATTGCCGCAGATGAAAGTCTGCTGGAAGCTAAAGTGCGATATGGAAGACTACTATTAAATCGAGGCGACTCTGACTTGATAGAAAACTGGGACAATTCACTTCCGCAGCAGGCCGATGAATTTCCCGAAACCTGGCTGATTCGCGCAGAGTGGTGTATGCAAAGTGGCAAACTTCTCGAAGCTGCTTCGTGCTTCCTGCAAGCTTTGGAAATGCACCCCAACCACGCGGCAGCCAATTACCAACTTGGCCAAACGCTTACACGACTGGGAAAAGGCGACGAAGCAGAGAAGTTTTTGCTTCGGGCCGAACACCTTAGAACAATCATAAAACTATCTGCAATCCTGGCCAGACAATACCCCACTCCGGACCAGGATCTGCTTCATGAAATCACCAACTCTCTGGAATTAACAGGGCGTTACCTCGAGGCAATCTGCTGGCTAAACATGGCGACCTCTGACGACGACATCACTGCTCGCCGACAACACCTGTATGATCAGATCGGAGGCCAAATCACTTCTGAAACACCCTGGACCCGACCAGCATTTCTGGCAACCAAAGAACTCAAATTTGCGATCAGCGAATGGAAGTCACAGATAGAGCAGCCAGACGCCTCTCAGCGAAACTCAAGGAACAAAGCCCCGCTGTCAACCAACATCTCATTCAACGACTCGACGAAAACAATGGGAATCAACCATCAATTTCATTTTGGAGCCGTGGACGATAAGCCGACTGGGCGAATTTTCGAAATCACAGGTGGTGGAATTGCCACTTTGGATTTTGATCTGGATGACTGGCCAGATCTTTATCTCAGCCAAGCGGGTAAATCGCCTCCGTTCCAGGTCCAACAAACACACTTCGATCAGCTATACCGCAATTACCAGGGAAAGCAATTCGCCGAAGTCGCAGAACTGGCCTCAATTCACGACGATTTCTTTGGACAGGGCGTTGCCGCTGGAGACATCAACAACGACGGATTCCCAGACCTGTACGTTGCCAATATCGACGGAAATCAGATCTACCTCAACAATGGAGATGGAACTTTCTTTAATCAAACCCGTTACTCAAACGTAAACCACCGCTACTGGACGACAAGCTGTGCAATTGCAGACATTACAGGCGATTCGATTCCAGATCTGTATGACGTCACATATGTCGATGGCGACAACATACTAACACTGACGTGTCCAGCCAACGGTACCGCCGGCACTTGCAGCCCATTGGAATTTGATTCTCCGCCCGATTTTCTGTGGCAGGGCGTGGGCGATGGGACGTTTACAGACAGCACCAAATCAACAGGATTTTCCGCGCCGCTCGGCACTGGACTGGACTGGCGATCCTAGTAGGCGCATTCAGCAGCGATCAACAAACCAGAATATTCGTTGCCAACGACGGTCGTGCAAACTTCTACTTTACCCCTGACTCATCAACCACTGCGAATCAGGACTCATCCTTCACTTATACGGAAAACGCTATCATCAGCGGAACAGCTTTTGATAGGAATGGTCGGGCACAAGCGAGCATGGGAATCGCGACAGCCGATTTCAATGGGGACCTGAAAAATGATTTTCTGATCACCAACTTCGTGTCAGAATCAAACGCCCTCTATATTCAGGTGGAAAATGAACACTATGTGGACCAGAGCCAGGCGTTTGGAGTTTACGAAAGTAGCCTGCAGACATTGGGATTTGGCGCTCAGGCGATAGACGCTGACCTGGATGGATGGCCTGATGTCATGATCGCAAATGGGCATATTAACAGCCATCCAATTGATGCCCCTGAACAGCGAATGCTTCCATCGTTTTATCGGAACATCTGCGGAACTACGTTTAAACAACTCGACGGAAGTATCCTGGGAGCCTATTTCAAAAGGCCGTCAATTGGTCGCAGCATGGCTGTCATCGACTGGAATCGTGATGGCCTGCCCGAAGTAGCGATTGGACAAATTGGAAACAAAACAACGCTGCTGGAAAACACATCCAACACAACTTGCGCATGGTTAAACATCACGCTGCACGGGAGAACAAGTTCAAGAAATGCCGTCGGAAGCCGCGTGGTTTTGACGACAGACCTTCGCAAACACCTGATGCTTGTTACCGCCGGCGATGGATATCAGTGTTCAAACCAAAAACAACTTAGGTTCGGACTTCAGCCAACAGAAAAAATTCAGAACTTGACCGTGTACTGGCCCAACGGAAAAATTCAAACATTTACAGGCGTCAACGTCAACACTCGATTAGTCATCAGAGAAGGCGATCGACAAGCATTCAACTGCCCTTAACAAAACCGCCCACGTCGGCCTCGGGGCTTCAAGACACTTCAAGAAACAGCAAACTGAGTTGAATTGAATTGAACTGAAGACATCAATGATCTGAAGCAGAAACAATCGTCGTCCGTGCACCCATCGACAATCACACTGTCGCAACGGTAAGGTATGAATGCCAGACTTAAAGCTACGGCAGCGATAAACGACAGAAATAGAAGGCGAACCTTCCTACGATGTTGCAGCAATTCATGAACAATAAGCAACAACACTTTAAAGAGATCGCCTGGCTGCTGTTTCTGGCATCGTCGCTCTTAGGCTGCAGTCATCAGCCGCCGAGCTCTCCCCAAGATGCAGAAGCAACGGAATCGGGACACGAGAAAATGCGGGAAGAACTCGCAAGAATCGCAGACTCCGCCGACCGGGAGAACATTTTCACAGGAGAAGTAATCGTTAATGAGCTAAGGGGCCTAATGAGCCTGCCCAGCTATACGCAGCGTCTTGAACCCGACAGGAAATGGAAATTCTTCCTGGACCTCGGCGTCAAAGAACTTCGGCTCGGCAACGAGACGGAAGCAATCGCACACCTTACCCAGGCTCTGGCAACCGTCCCGACCACGTCAGACCCCGATAAGGTCAAGACGCTGACACATTATCATCTGGCCCTGGCCTATCTTCGACTTGCTGAAACCCAAAACTGCTGCCAGAGAAATACACAAGACAGCTGCATCGTTCCAATACAGGGGTCCGGAATTCATCAAAACCCAACAGGGGCTCGGCACGCTATTGACCACCTGAAAGAAGTGTTGAGCTCAACGACAAATGCGGTTGCCGAAAGCGAACGACTGGAAACACACGAAAGCGCACGCTGGTTATTGAATATCGCCTGCATGATACTGGGCGAGTATCCCGACGCGGTCCCGGAAGAATTTCGTATACCCGTGGAGTTCTTCAAGTCTACTGTAGATTTCCCAAAATTTCGCAACGTATATCCCGAACTGGGACTGGACACATTCAACCTCTGCGGTGGAGTCGTTATTGACGATCTGGACGGAGATCTGGACCTTGACATAATCACCTGCACGTGGGACGTGAAGGGGCAAACCAAGGTCATTCGCAACAATGCGGATGGCACGTTTACGGACGTCACCGAAGAGTCCGGCCTGACTGGTTTTTACGGCGGACTTCACCTGAATCAAGCAGACTTTGACAACGATGGCGACCTGGACATATTCATCGTGCGAGGGGCGTGGCTTCGAAAATTCGGCTTGCACCCGAATTCGTTACTACGAAACGACGGCAATCTCAAGTTCACCGATGTCACATTCGAACTTGGACTGGCAGAACCATTCGCCCCATCAAAAACTGCAGCATGGGCCGACTTCGACAACGATGGCGATCTCGACCTGTACGTGGGCAACGAATCCTCGACGCTCGGGCTCCGAATGGGAAGTGATACGACAGAAGAACTAATCGCTCCGTGCCAGTTGTTTCGCAACGATGGTGCAGACGGCTTTACTGAAGTCGCAAGTCAGGCCGGAATCGACGACATCGATTTTTCAATGGGAGCGGTTTGGGGAGACTACAACAATGACCGCTACCCAGACCTGTTTCTATCTCAAATTGGAGACAATCGCCTGTACCGAAACAATCGCGACGGAACATTTACGGACGTCGCCGCAGAAGCAGGCGTTCTGGATCCGCCCAGCAGCTTTGCGACGTGGTTTTTCGACTTCGATAACGATGGCCTCACTGACATTTTCGTGGGCTGCAATTCAGGCCCCGTGGGAGTACTTAACACGAATATTCGATTTCACCTGATGAAACTCTATCGGAATATGGGGGATGGAAAATTCCAGGATGTCGCTGCTGAGAAGAAACTGGACTACCCCGCTGAACCCATGGGAGCCAACTTTGGCGACCTCGACAACGATGGTTTTCTGGACTTCTATCTGGCAACTGGCAACGTGGCCTTCTCAGAAATTCGCCCTAACGTGATGTTCAGAAACAACGCCGGCCAGTCTTTCACCAACGTGACGATGGCGGGAGGATTCGGCCACCTGCAAAAAGGACACGCGGTGTCTTTTGCTGACATCGACAACGACGGTGACCAGGACGTCTACGTGCAACTTGGCGGTGCCTACGCGGGTGACAAGTTCAGCGATGCGTTATTCGCCAACCCCGGATTCGGCAATAATTTCATAACACTGAATCTTAAAGGAATCATTTCAAACAGATGTGCGATTGGCGCAAAAATCGCGATCACAGTGTCGGAAGATGGAAAGCCCAGAACCATACGGAAGGAAGTTACATCTGGAAGCAGTTTCGGAGCTAATCCATTGCGTCAGACGATCGGACTTGGCACAGCTTCAAACATTCAACGCGTCGAAGTTTATTGGCCCACATCAGACACAAAGCAGGCTTTCACAAGAATCGCAGCCAATCGCGCCTATGAAATAACTGAAGGTAAGGACTCTCTTACCAGCCTGAAACCACTTCAGTTTGCCTTGCCTGAATAAGCCCATGAAGGACGCCAAAAAACAGTCACTAGCGACCACCAGGTGGATGATCCCATTGCTGGTTATTTCCTGTTCTGCATTTACCATGTGGCTTGTACTGCGAAACGCCCCGAACCACCAACGCAATAAAGCAACTCCCAACAATCTGTCCGGCGCAGTGGGGCAGAAAAGTAACCTTCAGTCGAACCAAACTTCTGCCGGCTCAGAATTACTGGCTGCCGGGCAACTGGCGTTTTTCGATGGTCGGTTGGAATTTGCTGAAACCTGCCTTCGACAAGCGGTTGCAATCGCCCCCCAGGACACTCAACATCGTCTGTGGCTTGGAAGATTGCTGTTTGCGTCAGGAAGAACATTTGAAGCCAGAAAAACCTGGCTCCCCCTGCTCAAGACCGGTGGTATCGACCTGCTTACGATGCCCATGCTGGGAAATGCCGAAGTAAAATTCGAATCCGAAACACAATCGATCAGAAAAGGGCTGCTAAAAGACTGCGACACAACAACTCGACTTGCAAATGCAAGCCTGACTTTGCAGGATCGAGACATAGAAGCGACCCGAAAACTACTTGCACCAATACGCAAACAAGAAAATGAATGGTCAGACCAGTTTATTACCTTGTGGGCCGACTTCCTGTTGGTATCCGGCAATATTTGTAAACGGCGGCGGGAAAGTGTGGCGCTTGGCGGGCGAAAAGTGCAGCGCTC
>ERZ887851.424-NODE-424-length-42587-cov-36.775416_pt1 | contig 42587 bp, 24 predicted proteins | sample MGYA00521100_ERZ887851 | MGnify/ENA primary metagenome ERZ887851 (study PRJEB32303, sample SAMEA104408602) | aquatic metagenome | biome: Brackish water; feature: Pelagic; material: water | place: Baltic Sea | collected 2014-06-06T16:11:00 | depth 11,444 m ... | reverse complement strand
GCTGCGGTTGAAGAGATACCAGAGCCGCCCTTTCGGATCGATCCACAGGCACGGGTCGTAGCAGCGTGTGCCGTCGCTCAGCGGCAAAGCCATCGCCTGCGGCGCGGAGAACGTCTTGCCGTCATCGTCGCTGTGGGAAAGCACAACGGTATTCTCAGGTTCGGGCTCTTTGGTTCCTCCCGTAAACCACGAGACGAACACGCGGCCCTTCGCGGTGCGCTCGAGGCCGGGGATACCCTGCCAGGTGCGTTTGGAGAGATCGATCGTGACCGGTTCGGCGGCGTGGAGCGCGGCCAGCGGCGCGAGCAGCAGGGCGGTGAGGAGCGTGAGTATGTATCTCATGGTTCGGAATTGTTCCTTTTGACTCATTTCACCAGCGCATCGAGTTGTTCTGCGAGCGCCGGGATTACTGCGGCGGCATCTACGGTTCCCGCCTGGTTCACGGTTTCCAGCGGATCGGTCTGCTCGTCGTAGAGTTCCTGGCCGACGATGTGGCCGGTTTTGAAGTCGCGCCACTCGTGGTAGCTCCAGCGGTCGGTCTTGAGCGCGTAGCCCATCACTTGCGGCAAAGCCTGCGGACCGCCGCCCCAGTAGAGCGCGGGGCGTGGATGCTGCGTGAGCGCGGCTGTCTTCACGGTGGCGCCGGCGTCCTTGAGCACGGGCACGAGGCTGGTGCCGTCGAGCTGAGGCGGTGAGGGAAGACCACTGAGGTCCGTGAGCGTCGGAAAGATGTCGATCAATTCACTGATGGCGTTCGTCTTCGCCCCGCCCTTGCCGATGCCGGGCGCGCTGATGATCAACGGCACGCGGGCGTCCCAACCGAACAAGGTCATCTTTCCCCACGTGTCGTGCTCGCCGAGGTGAAAGCCATTGTCGCCAATGATGACGATGATGGTGTTGTCGCTGAGTTTCAGTTCATCGAGCGCGTCCAGCACGCGGCCAAACTGAGCGTCGGCGAAGCTCGTCGCGGCATAGTAGCCGTGGCGGATCTCGCGCTGCGCCTCGTCGTCGAGGGTGCGTCGGGCACTCGGTTCGCCGAGGATTTCGTGGTTCGCGTGAAAGGCGAGCTCGGGCGCATTGCGCGGGCGTGCGGTGGGATCGATGGCCGGGATGTCCTCGCGGCGATACAGGTCCCAGTAGCGCTTCGGCACCTTGTAGGGCGTGTGCGGTTTGAACAGGCCCAGCGCGAGGAAGAAGGGCTCCGGCTTCTTCGCGAGGGCCCGCAATTCGGTGATCGCGAGATTGGCCGACACGGTGTCAAAGCAGGCTTCGTCCGGCACATCGCGATTTTCGCAGAGCGGGTCCTTCGCCAGATTCGGCGGCAAAGCCACACCGTTAGGCATCGCGAATTCATCCTTCGTTTTCCCGCCGGTGCGACGATCCCACACGCTGAGTTTTTTGAAGTGCTCCGGATTGCCATAGCCGCCGAGCACCTTGCCGATGCTCATGGCCGTGTAGCCGTGCTGCATGAACCACTGCGGAATGGTGACCGCATCCGGGTGCAGATCGTAGAGATACTTCGTCATGCTCCAGATACCGAGCGAATCCGGCCTGCGTCCGCTCATGAACGAAGCCCGCGATGGGCCGCAGATCGGCTGCTGGCAGTAAGCCCGCGTGAACACGGTTCCCCGCGCGGCGAGCCGGTCGAGATTTGGCGACTTCGCAATCGGATCGCCATAGCAACCGAGCCGGTTGTTGAGGTCGTCGAAAACTACGAAGAGGACGTTGGGCTTCTTCGCTGCGGAGTCGTCGGCATGCAGCGCGGCCAGCGGCACGAGCAGCAGGGCAATGATGAAAGTGAGGATGTATTTCATGATCCGTCTGTTGAGATATTGATTGGTTCGGCCTGACTTCATCGGTTTAGACATCCTCGAGCATGTTTTTTGCGTCGCCGAACGTTTCTGGATGGACGTCCATCTTGTCCATCATCGAAAGGAACAGACGGCACAGTTGACGTTCGGGTTTTTCGGTGTAGTCGAGGGCGCGGCCCCCTTTCAACTTTCCGCCGGCGCCGCCCAGCAGGATCACTGGCAACTGGTCGTTGTTGTGCAACGCTCCGGCCATCATGCTCGAACAGTGCATCAGCATCGTGTTGTCGAGCAGCGTGCGATCGCCTTCCTGAATGGAGTCGAGCTTCCGTGCCAGGTAGGCAAGCTGCTCCATGAAGAACTGATTCACCTTCAGCCAATCCCGGCCGTCGCTGTGCGAGAGCAGGTGATGGATCATGTAGTCAATGCCGTGTCCCGCCTGCTCGACGCTGGTGAGATTCGGGAATCGCAGCGCACTGTGGTCGTTGTTCAGCTTGAGCGTCGCCACGCGCGTTGTGTCGGTCTGAAAACCGAGGACGAGAATATCGATCATCAGTTTCATGTGCTCGGCGATATCCTGCGGAATCCCGTCCGCCGGGCGTTGGATGTTCGGTTTGTCGAGAGTTGGCTTCCAACCCTGCAATTCGCCACGTTTGTCGGCATTCGCGATGCGGATTTCAATTTCGCGAACGCTGTCGAGGTACTCGTCCAGCTTCTGTTGATCGCCCAGGCTGATCTTGCGACGCAGGTCTTCGGCATCGGCCAGCACCGCATCAAGCACGCTTTGATCCTCGGGCGACGACGCATCCTTGAAGAGCCGATCAAAGGCCAGCGCGGGATACAGTTCGAGCGGTGTCGGAGTTGTCGGGGAGCTCCACGAGATGTGAGAGCTGTAGAGCATGCTGTAATTTTTATGCACAGAGGGATTCGAGGTCTCGCAGGCCAGAACCAGACTCGGGACTTTGGTGCTGCGGCCATAGGTCTGAGCGATGACCTGATCGAAGCTAGTCCCTGAGCGGATCTCGCCGCCGCTGGCGATCGGAGCACCGGAGAGCATGTTGCCGGTCTGCGAACTGTGGATGTTCCCCTTGCGAGCTTCCTCGTGATACAGCCCGCGCACGAAGACCAGCTTCTCGCGAAAGTCAGCCAGCGGCTGCAGGACCTGGCCGAGTTCCATATTGCGGCCTTCCCCCTTGGACCACCACTCTTTTGAATGAAAGCCATTGCCGGAGAAGGTCACGCACAATCGGATCGGTGCGTGGCTGGCGACCTTGGATGAGTTCGTCTCATCGCCCCAGACGCGCAGCGATTCCATCCAGGGGAGCGCCATTGAAACCCCAAGACCGTGCAGGAATGTTCGCCGCGAGAAGTGATGCTGATTCATGTTGAGTGCTCCGGAAGTGGTTAAAGAAGTGGATGTTCGTTGCTTGGTACGACGGACTTCCAGTCCGTCGCGATTCTGGCCCGATTGGAAACGACGGACTGGAAGTCCGTCGTACTAGAAAATTTCCTTATTGCCCGGTGCCGCGAATCTCACGGAACTGAGGACTGAGAACGATTTGCTCGATCATCTTGCCGACATGACCACCTTCCGTTTTGGAGATGTTGTCGATCAACGGTTGGTCGGACAGTTGCGCGCTTCGCCCCAGTGAGTAGCCGAGCAGTTTGCGACTGAACTGCCGGAGGAAATCGGCTCGACGCTGGTTGGCCAGATAATCTCGCAAACCGGCCAGGCCTTCCACAGCCGTACCGTCGAAGGTCACGGACTTCGTGTCGGCCGCCCGCGTTCGACCGATCGCATCGAAGCCTTCGAGCGCGAAACCGAAGGGGTCGATTCGTTTGTGGCAGCCTGCGCAACGCGCGTCGCTGCTGTGGCGTTCGATCAACTGGCGTTCGCTGAGTCCTTCCGGGGCTTCTTCCGGCAACGTAGGAACGCCTTTGGGCGGATTGGGAATCTTGTCGCCAAGCAGCACTTCGCTGACCCACATGCCACGCAGGATGGCGCTTGTGCGTGATGCTCCGGAATGCTTCGCGAGCGTCGCGGAGAAGCCCAGTGCACCTCCGCGACCAAACGTCCTGAGGCCTTCCACTCGCTGCCACCCGTCTCCCTCAAAGGGGATGCCATAGTGATCGGCGAGCGGCTTGTTGAGGAACGTGTAATCTGCATCGAGTAGTGTGGACACGCTTTGATCGTTTTGGAAGAGATCGATAAAGAACCGTGTGACTTCCTCCTGCATGTCCGCACGCACTGAGGTGAACGTCGGGAAGTGGCGTTCGCTCTTTTCATCCAGCGAGCCGACATCGCGAACATGCAGGTATTGGCAACCGAACTCGGTCGCGAGCCGGCGGACTCGATCGTCCTTCAGCATGCGACGCACTTGCGCGGTCAACACTTCGGGATCGCGCAGCTTGCCCGACGCAGCAACCGATCGCAGTTCCTCATCGGGCACCGACGACCACAGGAAGTAGCTCAGCCGCGAGGCGAGTTCCCAATCATTGACCGGACCAGTGCGCGCCGCCGGAGTCTCGCTGCGATACAGGAATGTCGACGAGGTCAGGACGCGAGTCAGCATCAGTCGCGGCGGCATGTTTCTCAACTCCTTGATCTCCGCGTCGGTCAGCGGGCGACGCCAGGCGAGCGCGGCGAGGTCGATCACCGCTTGTCGCTGATCGGTGTCGGCCTGTATTTGGCGGGCGCGAAATTCCTCTGCCGCCTGCCGGATGGGCTGACGCATCGGCTCGAACTCGACAACCAGGTCGGGGCGATCCTGCGTCGCGAACTGATAGATCTGCTCAAACGCATTGACCTGCTTGAGCGGCGCTTCGCTGACGAACAACAACTCCGCCCACAATCGGTCAAGTTCTTTCGCCTCCTGTTCCGTGAGGATCAGTCGCCGAAGTTGATCGTCTTCACGGTAGAACAGCGTCAGCGTGACAACTTCATCCACGGGCACGATTCGCATGTAGCACAACGCGATCGGGAAGAGTTTGCGAAACTCCTCGAAGCTCGCCTCGAACCGCTGCTGAGCCGGGCTGCCATCGCCCACGATGATCGGGACACCGGGAACGGCGGTCGAGACCGGTGCTGTGGGCTTCTGTTTCAGAACCTGGGCCTGCACACTTCCTTCGCCCGGCTTTTCGAGCCGCGCGGTGACGACAAACTCGGCTCCGTTCGCGAGGGCGGCGGGAATCTTCAGTTCGATGGTCTCGGGTGCGGAACTCGTGAGCGACGACTTTTCGGCGCTGCCCTTGAAGGAACGAATCGAAGCGGCCAACAACGGATGCGACAAAGAGAAGTCTTTTTCAAGATGTTCCCGCGCGAGCTTTGCCAGTTCGGGCGAAGGGTTCTTCCGCCAGTTCACAAGCGGCTCCGGAAGATCGAGTGTGGCATCTTGCGAAGTCGGCTGGCTGAGGAAGTGCCAGGGGCCGTTCGGATTCCCGGAGAGAATGTTCGGGGACACATCCTTCGCCAAATCCCACGTTTTCGTCCCGTCGGTGAGCGTGAGATTCACCGCTGTCAAGTCGCACGAGTGGTTCCCGTCACGCGGGCCGATGACGAGCGCCACGACCTGGTCCGCATCGATGCGCACGTTCTCAAACGGCCCGAGCGTGATTGGCTTCGCTCCTTCCGAAACACCGCTCGCGAGCTTTTCGGTCGTGGCGCCGCGACGGACTTCCAGAGTCCAGGTGATACCGTTGCCGCACTCGGGATGGGCGTGCGTGACCGTTCCCGAGATCGTGAGTTTCAAGGCTGTGACGGGGCTTTTCCACGCGATCACGGATGCTCGATCCGGTGCCGGGTGCGTGGCGATGCTGTGCGGTTCCATCACGCCCGGAATTCGCACGCGCGCGTCCGAGGAGTTCGCCAGCACGCCCAGGTCTCGATCTCCGCGCCATCCTTTGATGAAGTCGTAGTCCGGCGTCCGCTCCAACTTCGCCGTCATCAGCGGTTCGAGTTGCGTGCCGCCGAAGCCCAGGTAATCTCGCCAGCGCGCGAGGAGCGTGGCATCCACGTCCGCTTCTCCACCGGCCAACACCGTGAGGGCAGCTTCGGTGGATGCGATGATCCTGGTGCGGTCCGCTTCAAGGTGCCTCACCAATTCTGGCAGTTGAGCGATCGGGAAATCGGGCCGACCTTTGGCCACGAGGCGCGGATTATCCCAGACGACGGCATCGCCGGTCGCACCGTCGCCCGCGGTCCCGCCGACGAGGTAGAGCGTGTGGTCGCGGCTGCCGTCGAGTTCGACCCGCAACTCTTGCTGCGAGACCAGCGGCGAGGCCGGCTCCTGCCAGGCCGTCGGGCCTTTTGCGCGACCGATGTGCCCGATGTTGGAGAACTTCCAGAGTGCCTGCTGCCAGGGTTCGATGTCTGCGGCGACCAACTGCTTCGCCGCGAACTTCTCGCGAAGTGGGTCCAACAACACCGACGGTTGCTTCGCGGTAAGGGCAGTTCGGAGGAATTCGAGATACTTGAGACTCAGCCCAGTGGCGTTGCTTCGCCCCTGAAGCGCATCGAGATAGCGGGCGACCGGCAACCGCCCGGCCCCGGTGCCCACATCGAGCGGAATCCCCTGTTGGACCGTGAGCGAACCGCTGCCGGACGTGGTGTGCTTCGCGTAGAACGTTCGGACCCTGGCCAACGATTCGTTCGTCCAATCCTGTGGCGAATCGCTCGACGAGAAGCGAACCCCATTGGGCAGCAGGACCATGTGGCGCGAGACATCCTTTGCCGCTTCGAGGTACTTCGACAGCAGCGCTGGCGACATCACGAGCGCCGCGCCGACATTCGTAAAACCTTCGCCCGCCGCGCCGTCGACGGGGAACTCGCGAGCCGGATTGAGCGACGGCACTCCGGTCAAATCCCGCAGGGTGTACGTGTATTCGTGATTGGACAACCGTCTCAGCACAACCGGCCCCGGATCTCCCGCATTGGCCAGCGCGATCTCGTTGAGTGTCGTTTGCACCCAGCTTACCAACTGCTGTTTTTGTTCCGCCGAAAGTTGCTTCGCATCCTTCGGCGGCATTTCACCGAGCGAAAGCTGCTCCTGCACATGCTCCCAAACGTCGGGCTGCCGCCTGACATGTTCCAGCGAAGTGAAGCGCTGCAAGTCAAGCTCGCCTTCCTGCTTCTCGGTGGAATGACAGGTCACACAATAGTCGCGCAGCAGCGGTCGAATCGACTGGTCGAAAGCATCCGCAGCGAAGCCGTTCGAAGAGGACGCCACCAGCAGGGCAATCACACACACAGCAGAAAGCGTTTTCATGACAAAATCTCGTTCACAAGTCATAGAGAGACCGGTTCAAATACCCGTCAACCGCTCGTTCGAATCGCCAAATTGGTCGAGTTCCAGGCCGCCCCATTCCATGAGGCTGAGGAACAGGCTGCACATGCGGCGGTTGGGCGAATTGAGGTAATCGAGCGCGCGGCCGCCTCGGAGTTTGCCGCCAGCGCCGCCGAGCAGGATGATCGGCAACTGCTTTGCGTCGTGACTGCCGTGCAACATGCTCGAACAGTGCATGATCGAGGTGTTGTCGAGCAACGAGCGATCCCCTTCCTTGACCTCTGACATTCGCTCGCAGAGGTAAGCAAGCTGGGCCATGAAGAACTGGTTGAGTGGGATGAGTTCCGGCGGCTGAGTGTGGCTCATCTGGTGATGCTGATCTTTGGCGCCGCAGTGAGTGTGGGTTTCCGCGGAGCCATCGTTGCAGTATTTGAGGGTCGCGATCCGCGTGGAGTCGGTGCGGAAGGCCAGCAGCACGATATCGTTCATCAGCTTCCAGTAGTCCGGGATCTCAGCGGGAATGCCATCGGCGGGTCGCGGGCGATCGGGGGCAGCCAGGGTTGGGGTCCAGCCGTTGGCGTCGCGCTGCGTGTCGGCGCGTTTGATACGCCCTTCGATCTCGTGGACGCTGCCAAGATACTCTTCGAACCGCTGACGATCCGAGAGGGAGAGCCGCTGACTTAGTGACTTGGCGTCTTCAAGAACCGCATCGACGACACGACGATCGCCCCGGTTGCGATCGGTGCGGAAGAGTTGATCGAACGCCAGCGCCGGACGCGTCTCGGTCCACGTCGGCGACACCGCCGTGCTCCACGAAATGTGCGAGCTGTAGAGCAAGGGAAGCCCGTCCTGGAGTCCAGGGATCGGTCCTTCACAGCCCAGCACCAGCGAAGGGATTCGCGTGCGGTCGCCAATCCGCTGAGCCATCAACTGGTCAAAACTGACGCCCGTGTGGACTTCGGCCCCCGACAACGGCGCGCCGCTGAGCATGTTCCCGGTCTGCATGCAGTGGATGGCGCCCTTGTTGGCCTGCTCGTTCCACAGGCCGCGAAGGAAGACCAGCCGCTCCTTCCAGGGCTCGAGCGGCGTCAGGCACGGCCCGAGTTCCATACCGGCGCCCTCGCCCCTGGCCCACCAGTGCTGCGAGTGAAAGCCCATACCCGTGAATGTGACGAGCGTGCGAATGGGCGGCTGATCGGCGGCGCTGCTTCCCGCGCCCGCGGCGAAGGACAGCGATTCGAGCCACGGCAGAGCCATGGACACACCGAGTCCGCGTAGCAGTGTGCGCCGCGAGAAGGTCGAAGCGGATTGGATGGGCATCGCTATGTTCCTGTGGTTGGGAGGATAAACAATGAATGATTAATGATTATTGGAGAATGAAAATTGCAAAAGTGGGTAAGACACGAGCTGTTCAATCTGCATTTTTAGTTATCCAATAATCATTAATCATTCCTGAGTGTCTATCCGCCTGGGTTCTGTCAACATCAGGAGATTCCTTTGGTAGCGGTGGCTTCCAGCCGCCGATTGTTTGCAGAAGGACGGCGGCTAGAAGCCACCGCTACTTTCCGGTCGAATGCAGCGAAACTGCTCGCTGCGGACAATCACGAGCAAGACATCCGACCAGCGGCCGCCGTCGACCATTGTCTTCGTCAGTTCGTCGACCAGCTTCCGGTCGGAAAGCTGCACGGCGCGGCCCAGCGCGTAGCCGGTCAGTTTCCGTGCGAGCGTTCGCAACAGGTCTTCGCGGCGCGGTCCGGCGAAGTGGTTTCGCAGGCCGGCGATGTCGTCGATCTCGGTTCCGTCGCGGAGAATTCCTTTTGTGTCACCCGGCTTGAACTCACTCGCCGGGCGCAGTCGACCGATGGCGTCGAACCGCTCCATCGCCATGCCGAACGGATCGATGCGGATGTGGCAACCGGCGCACTTCGCATCCTGGCGGTGACGCTCCGTGATCTCGCGCACGGTGAGTCCTTCGGGCGGAGTTTCGGGAAGTGGCGGCACGCCGGGCGGCGGGTTCGGCAGACGTTCGCCCAACACCTGTAACAGCCACGCTCCACGCTTGATCGGACTCGTCCGCGCGGCAGCCGATTGTTTGGCGATCACCGCGCCGAAACCAAGAAACCCACCGCGCCCGTAGGCGGAAACTTTCTCGACGCGCCGCCACTCCGGACCGGTCACGCCGGGGATGTCGTAGTGCTTGGCGAGGACATCGTTGATGACCACGGCGTCGGCGGCGATCACATCGGCAACCGGGCGGTCATTGACCAGCAGGTCGTCGAAGAACCGCACAGGCTCTTCAGCCAACGCGTCGCGCAAGACCGGCGTGAACTCGGGGAAGTGCTTCAGGCTGCGACCGTGATTGGCGACGAAGTCTCGCACGCCCAGCCAGCGGGCGCCGAACTCTTCGGCCATGCCGCGCACGCGAACGTCCTTCAGCATGCGGCGGAGTTGCTCCTCCATGACCGCAGGCTCTTGGAGCTTGGCGGCCTTCGCCCGCAACTCCTCGTCGGGGATCGAATCCCAGAGGAGGAAGCTCAGCCGCGTCGCCAGTTCGTCGCCCGAGACCGGCTGCCAGTGCGACCCCGACGCGGGTTGTTCCACCCGATACAGGAACCACGGCGACGAGAGGACCCGGGCCAGAGCGGCACGGAACGCCGGATCATGTTTGGCACCCTCGGCACGGTCGGCGCGATAGGACGCGAGGATCGCCGTTCGTTCGTCGTCGGCGAGCGGGCGGCGCCACGCTCGGGCGGCGAAGCCGAGCAGTGCGTCGAGATGCTTCGGTTCCGCGGCGACCTGAGCCGCGAGAAAGGCCGTCTCTTCCCGTTTGATCTGTTCTACGAACAGTTGGATGTAGAAGAACATGATCCGCGCGCCGTCGTTGGGCTTGCGGTAGTACTGCACGAGTCCCTCATACGCGATCGGGGTGGCGAGAGCTTGCTCGCTCACAAACTCCAGTTCGCTCCACAGCCGGTCGAGTTCCGCGCGGCCCGATTCATCGAGCAGCAGCCGACGCAACGGTTCGTCTTCGCGGCGGTACAAGAACACGCTCCCCTGAGCGTCTCGCGGGATGATCGGCTGGAAAAGGACCGCAGGTGGGAAGAGAGCACGAAACTCCACCGCCGGTCGAGCCTGTTCGGCGGCGACGCGCGGATGCACGATCCGCGCGGCATGCGGGTCGCCCACTTCAGCTTTGGCGACCGGCTCAGCCAATCTCCCGCCACCGCCGGTAGCAGCGATCAGGAATGCCTGAACGGAAGCCGTCTCCGGACTGGCTTCATCCAGGCTCACATCCGCGCGAAGAAACCGAGGCAGCGTCAGTGCCTTCTGCAGCTCGGCGGGCAGTTTTCTCAGATCGATGACGACCTCGGCGCCGGCAGCCGTGACCAGAGCGGACTTTGGCACCGGTCGCCCTTGCGGGTGCTGGCCGAATTTGAGCCCGGACGCTTGTTCGATGATCTCGCGCAGTTCGGGATGCTCGGCAAACACCAGCGGCGGCCCGTCACCGCCTTCGAGTCGCAGCCGGTCCCAAACAACGAACGTGTCGGCTTGAGCGGGCAGCGCGACCAAGCGGAAGAGCGGTTCGCGCGCGGCTCCCTGCACTCGTTCGCGAGCAACGATGCGACGCAAATCCTCCCACGCGGGAAAGCCGTTGCCGACCGCCATAGCCGCATTCTTCCCGTAGTTGCCTTGAAACAACTGGTCCTGCATGGCTTTGATCGCCGCCAGGACCGGTGCCGGATCGGTCGTCGCCTCGCGCCACCGCTCTCGGACAAGGGCCAGCATGTCCGGCGGTAGACCGGCGTCCGGCAGAATCGTCGATGAGCTTCCCAGGTCAGCGAGTGCTTGTCCCAAATCCGCAGCCGCGACATGCGAGAGTTCAAACGAGACTCCATCGAGTCCCGCCGGATGAGCATCAGCGACGCGGCCCGCGACCAACAACTCGCCCGAGATCGGACTCGTCCAGGCAACGCTCACCGGACGCTTCGGTCCAGGATGCACGAAGACTGATCGCGCGGGCAACGTTGTCCAGACTTTGACGGCCTCCGCCGCCGAGTTCACGAACACCGATGGTTCGGAACCAAGGCTCCACGATTTCAGTTCGGATCGTCCGGCGTTGCTGTCGCGCCGTTCGGTGAGGAACACCGGAGTCGATGTCGTTTCCAGAAAGCTCCAACGGGCCTCGTGCTTGTCCGACCACGGGTGCCCCTTCAGCAGATTGGGCACCAGATCGGCGACGTTCCAGGTTCGCTGATCGCCAGTGGTTTCGCGGATCGTCCATTCGATGAGCGTGCTGTCGGCTCCGTGATTGTCGTTCGGAAGCACGGTCAGGAGCAGCAGTTCGCCGCGCTCGACCGAGACCTTGCTCTCGAAGGGAACCGAGCCCCCTTCCGCGACTTTCGACTCCGCGAGGACACGTTTCGACGAGGCCCACTGGGATTCGATCGTCTTCTTAGCCGACTGAAAAGCCGCCTGCCGACGTTGTTTCTCGGCGTCAATCTGGGTCGCTTTTTCGCGCCACCGCTTCGTCTGCGAATCGACTTCGGCTGAGGCTGATTGGCCATTGAGTCCCGCCCAGAGCGCGGCCAAATACGTGGCGTTGAGCTTCTCTTCAGCGGCCACCGCAGCGATGTCGGCGGCCCCGCCACGGGTGAGTCTGTCGCGGTGCTTCAACGTCGCCGCAAGGTGAGCGGCGAGCGGCGGCTCTCCATTGGGTCCGGCATGGCGAGCGTGGAAACTACGGAGCGGCTTGAGCGCTTCTTCGGTCCAATCCGGTCGCTCGGTGGAAGGGGAGAAGCGGAATCCGCTGGGCAGCAGCACGGCCCGCGCGGCAACGTCGCGAGCGGTCTGGTGATAGCGTTCGACCAGTTCGGGAGTCACCGGCATCGCGTCGCCGACGTTCGCAAACCCCTCGCCGCCGACGCTGTCGACAGGAAACTCGCGGGCCTGGGTTGGCCGCATGTCGACGTTGGTGAGATCGCGGATCGCGTTGTCGTACTCCGTGTTGCTCAGCCGTCGCAGCGTCACCGGCCCGGGATCACCAGCTCGCGCGGCCGCTTCCGCATCGAGCGCCGCATTGATCCAGTCCAGCAGTTGTTCCCGCTCAGCCTCAGTCGGTTGAGGCGCGTCCTTCGGCGGCATGTCGCCCAATCTCAAACGCTCAGCAACATCACCCAGCATCTTCGGCTTCGAGAGAATCGCCTGAGCGTTTCCAAAGCTTGTGAGATCGAGTCCGTTGTCCGTGGGAACCTTGCCATGACAGTTGCCGCACGTCTTCACAAGCAGTGGCTGAATCTGTCTGGCAAACGATTGTGCAAGGTCGTCATCACCATTGGCAGACGCGGCCGCGAGCGTGAGACACGCAATCAACGTCACGGTGCCATTCCATCGGTTACGTCGCGCCGCACCAGGCGATTTGCACCGTACGCCTACTTCTCCAGGACATCGCATCAGATTCGCTCCCTGTGGCTCTCGATGTGCGTTCGCAACTCCCGATCGGCTTCCTGAACACGACCGGCCTTAAGTGCGTCAATGACCCTTTGATGACTCTCGATGCCGCCTGACCATTCGGCCTTCTTCACACTTTCGCGGAAGCGACGAAAGAAGACGGCCAGCACGTCGGTAAACGCCATTAGCGGCGAAAGGCCGCTGGCGCAGATCAGCTCGCGATGAAAGGCGATATCCAGCTTCACCCAGCGGGCCAGGCTGCGAGCCTGCTGCAGTTCGGCATTGATCGCGTTCAGCTTGTCGTACAGAGACTCATCCTGCTTCATGCGTCTGGCGACGTGCGGCAGGACACCCGTTTCGATGAGCACTCGCGTGTCAATCAGTTCTTCCGCAGAAACGTCGTGCATCGCCGGGTGGAAGCCGAGGTATTCGGTAACCCGGTCCATGTTCACACTGCCAACGGTCAGTCCGCGCCCCGGCCTGGCCTCGACGATGCCGAGAAACTCCAGCGACTTGGTTGCTTCGCGCAGACTGGGTCGGCTGACACCGAATCTCGTTGCCAGTTCAGCCTCTGTCGGTAACCGGTCTCCGGGTTTGAGATCGCCTTCCAGAATGAACGTCTTCAGGCGATCGGCAACGACGTCGCGAAGCTTGGGCCGTTCGATCGTTTCGGTCATGAGTTTTTCTCACTGAAGTTGACGGCGGGCGATTGACAGGACACAAAACCGATGATTAGATTATCTGACAATCTTACTTTGTCAAGAGTACGCCGCCTGGTCTGCGTCGAGTTTTCTATGGAAATTCCCACATGAAAATCGCCATCACCGACTACTCGTTTCCGAGTCTCGACATCGAAGAGAGCATTCTCCGGCCGCTGGGGCACGAAATCGCCGCCCTGAAAGAGAGGAAGTCCGCCGCTGAGTTGACGACATTGGTGGCGGATGCGGATGCCGTCATCACTCAGTTTGCACCGGTCGATGCCCACGTGATCGGGGGCATGCAGCGGGCGAAGGTCATCGTCCGTTACGGCATTGGGGTCGACAACGTGGACCTCGAAGCGGCCAGGGCTCGCGGGATTCCGGTCTGCAATGTCCCGGACTACTGCATCGACGAAGTCGCCGATCACACGCTCGCATTCATACTGGGCACCACACGACAAGTGGTTCCGAACACGCTGCATGTTCGCGACGGAAAATGGGGGCTGGCAACGCCGCTTGATCAACTGCGAACTCTGCGCGATCAAACCGTGGGGATCGTCGGCTTCGGTCGCATCGGGCGTGAAGTCGCAGCACGACTGGCTCCGTTCAAGAGTCGCCGGCTGGTGTTCGACGCCTTCGTTCCTGCCGACGCCGTCCGCGCCGCCGGATGCGAGCCAGTGACGCTCGACGAACTGCTCGCCCAGTCCGACATCGTGACGCTGCACTGTCCTTCGACTCCCCAGACGAAAAAGCTGCTCAACGCGACTTCCATCGCGCAGATGAAGCCCGGATCTGTGGTCATCAATTTGGCTCGGGGCGATCTCGTCGATACAGCCGCTCTCGTGGCGGCGCTGCAATCGGGACAAATCTCTGCGGCGGCGCTCGATGTCTGCGACCCCGAACCGATCCCGGCGGACAGCCCCCTGCGATCCCTGCCCAATGTGATCGCCGCGTCGCACATCGCCTCGGCGAGTCCCAGGGCGGTGCGCAAGCTGCGCGAGACCGCCGCCAGTATCGCTGCGATGGCGCTAAGAGGCGAAGTGCTGCCCAACGTCGTTAATGGTGTCGGAACTCGGTCATTTGTGAGGGCTCACCAGGCATGATCCCGATATCACCGTTTCGGATCGAGGTGCCTCAAGACACTCTCGATGATTTACGCGAAAGGCTGCGACGCACTCGCTGGCCGGAACAAGTGTCGGGAACCGGCTGGAGTCGCGGAATCGATCTGGACTACATGAAGGAACTGGTACGGTATTGGGCCGACGAATTCGACTGGCGGAAGCAGGAAGAACGGCTCAACCGTCTCCCACATTTCCTGGCCGACTTCGACGGCCTGCGTCTGCACTTCATTCATCAGCCGGGCAACGGCCCCGCGCCGCTCCCGTTGTTCATGATGCATGGATACCCGTGGTCCTTCGTGCTGCTGGAACGCATCCTGCCGATGCTGACCGATCCCGCTTCGCACGGCGGCGATCCACGCGATGCATTCACGGTGATCGTTCCGTCGATCATTGGGTTTGGCTACTCCGCCTATCCGCCGCAGCAGGGATTTGGATTTCAGCACCATCCGCGTATCTACGACCGCCTGATGACCGAGGGGCTGGGGTATGCGCGGTACGGCATCGAAGGCGGCGACTGGGGCGGATTTCTGACGGCCCCGTGGGGATACCTGCACCCGCAGAACCTGATCGGCATACATCTCAACTGTCTGTTTCCGCGTCTGGGCGACGAGCGGGAACCGGAAGACAAGGACCCGGACATTCTCCGCGGCCTGGGCATGAAATGGGCGCCGGTCAAGCCGAAAGACCCGGACATGCTCCGCTACTGGAAGAACGTCGAACGCTATTGGATCGACGAAGGGGCCTATTGCCACCAGCAGATGACGCGGCCGCAGACGTTGGCCATCGGCATGTCCGATTCGCCTGCCGGCCTTGCGGCGTGGATCATCGAGAAGTGGCGTGCCTGGAGCGGCTGGGGGGATGATTTCGAAAAACTGTTCCCCCGCGACATGTTGCTGACCAACGTGATGCTGTACTGGGTGACGAACTCATTCTGGTCGTCGATCCGCCTGTACAGCGAGTCGTACTATCACCCCTGGGAACTCCCGGCCGGCGAGCGGATTCAGGTGCCGACCGCCGTCGCGGCCTACCCGCACGAGCTGGCTCCGATCGTCCGCAAGCGAGCCGAGCGTTATTACAACGTCGTTCATTACCATGACTATCCCCAGGGTGGTCACTTCGCCATTCACGAGCGGGCCGAGGAAATGGCTGCTGATTTGCGTGAGTTCTTCCGACCGCTGCGAAAGGACGTGCGGTAATTGCAAGACGTGGTGCTCGTAACGGGAGGCGGGGGCGTTATCGGCTCCTGGGTGCTGCGCGAACTATTTGGTCAAGGAAATCGCGTTGTCGCAAGTAGAAAATCTTTTTCACTCGGAGTCTTACATGCCCAAGCCTTTGTTTCGCGGAGTCTGTGCCTCCTCGATCACGCCCTTTCATCCCGATGGAAGTTTGTGGATCGAGCGTCTGAAGCCTCACATCGACTGGCTGATTGCAGAGCGAGTTGATGCCATTTCACCACTCGGTAGTTCCGGTGAGTTTCCGGCAATGGAGTGTGCAGACCGCGAGCGGATGCTGGCGGCGGCATTGGACGCAATCGCGGGACGTGTCCCCGTCGTCGCCGGAACACATGACTATTCCACCGCGCGCACGGTCCAGTTGTCGAAGTTCGCCGAATCCGCAGGCGCCGATGCGCTGCTGATTGTTCCACCCTACTACATGGCGCCGACTCCAGTGCAGGTGATGGACCACTATCGCCGTGTTGCCGAGGCAGTTTCGATCCCCATCATCGTCTACCACAACATCCCGCTGACGTCGGTTGATCTGACAACTGAGCATCTGCTGAAGTTGTACGAGGAGCGTGCGATCGCCGGGGTCAAGATGTCTCATCCCGAGCCAGATCGCCAGTGCCAGTTACTGCAAGCCACGCATGGAGCATTCTCGGTCTACGCAGGGATCGACACGGCCGCGTTTGAGGGGCTGTGCCACGGCTCCCACGGCTGGATTTCGGGGATTCCGAGCACGGTTCCTGCCGCTGCTCGACGGCTGTATGAACTGATTGCCATCGAGGGGAATCTGCCCGAGGCCCGCACCTTGTGGCAGAAGCTCGCGCCGCTGATGCGATTGCAATTTCAGGCTTACCACTCCAAGGGCGAAGGGGCGCACTGGTTCAGCACGATGAAAGCCGCACTCAATATGATCGGTCCGCCGGTCGGAGATCCGCAGCCACCCATTCAGCCGCTGCCGGAGGCTCATCGAAAGACACTGGCCGACATGCTGGTCAACCTGGGCTATGAAGTTCACTCGGAGGGAAGGGGATGAATCCCAGAATCGCCGACTTGCCCGATGCCACGTTCAGAGAGCCTGCGGATGCGAACGCGCACGCTGGGACCGCGAGCAGCACGCAACCGGCAGTTGCTGAATCCAGCGGTGTCGTGACTCGCATTATTGACGCTCCCGATGTCGTGCTTGTCGGTAGTGGGATCATGTCGTCGACAGTGGCGGTGATGCTCAAGCGGCTTGATCCGCGACTTCGAATTCAGATGGTCGAGGTGGCGCCCGAGCTCGCGCGGGAAGCCTCGGACGGCTGGAACAACGCGGGAACCGGGCACGCCGGTGTGTGTGAGATGAGCTACACCCCGACTCGCGATCCCGATGGTCACGTTCCGATTGCGAGCGCACTGCGCATCTTCGAACAATTTGAGCACTCGAAGCAGTTCTGGGGAGCGATGGCCGCCACAGGCGTGGTGGACGACCCGACAGGCTTCATTCACGCGGTTCCGCATCTCTGCTTTGTGAAGGGGGCTGACGATGTCGACTTCCTGCAGGCTCGGCACGCGGCGATGAAGGAGCATCATTTCTTTCGCGGCATGCAACTCACCACCGACGCAACCGTCATTCAAGACTGGGCGCCGCTTGTGATGGAAGGCCGCGAACCCGGCCCGGTGGCGGCGACGGTGGGTGATGGCACGGAGGTCAACTACGGTCTGCTCGCACGACGACTCTGCGGCTGGCTCGCGCTGCAAGAGCACTGTGGTGTCGCGACCGGTTGGAAGGTGACGCGGCTGCACCGCGGCGACGGCCAGTGGCAGCTTGGATTGCGCTGCGTCGCTACGGGGGAAGTGCGCGAACAGCGAGCGAGATTCGTGTTCGTTGGCGCGGGGGGCGGCAGTTTGCCGTTGCTGCAGACGACCGGACTCGCGGAGGTCGCGGGGTTGGGCGGCTTTCCCATCGGCGGCCAGTGGCTCGTGTGCGATGAGCCCGCGATCTGCGCGCAGCACGAGGCGAAGGTCTATGGCGCTACTCCGCCATCGTCGCCCAGCCTGGGCTCAGGACATCTCGACGTGCGGCGGCTCAATGGTCAGCGACAGCTTCTCTTTGGCCCGTTTGCCTCGTGGACAACACGGTTCCTCAAGCATTCCGGGCAATGGAGCGATCTGCCTCGCTCCATTCGCCTGAACAATTTGACCTCGCTGCTTCGTACGGCCGTGCGCAATTGGTCGCTGGTGCGATATCTGGTGACGCAGGGACTGCAAAACATGGATGATCGCATGCAGGCCCTGCGTGAATACTATCCCAACGCCCGCTCCGAACACTGGCGGCTCGTCCAGGCGGGAATCCGCGTGCAGGCCATCAAGAAAGCAGATCGCGGCGCGGTGTATTTCGGAACCGAGGTGTTCTCCTCCGTGGACCGCTCGCTCGCGGCGCTGCTGGGTGCCTCGCCAGGCGCATCGGTCTCGGTGAACATCGCGATCGAAATCGTCCAGACCTGCCTGCCTCATCTGCTCGCCAGCGCCGAAGGACGAGAGCGCATGAGGCAGATGATCCCGACCTTCGACATCGATCTCAGGCAGCCCGGCAACGCGGCCTTGTTCGAGAAAAACACCCGCGAGGCCGCAGAGAGACTGCAACTCCTTCCAAACCAATGATCACCCGCACTCAGAAAATCGCCATCGTTACCCACGCTGGCTTAGGAGCTTCACCATGAAAATCGTCCGTTACCAAACTGCGACCGGCCAGACAGCCTACGGGCGGCTTCACGCCGATGGTCGCACGACTCGCCTTGCCGGAGAAATTTTCGGCGAGCTGACGGACACGGGTGAACCGGCTGCCGTCGCAAAACTGCTCGCACCCATCGAACCGCGCGACATCATCTGCATTGGACTCAACTATCGAAAGCACGCCGCCGAAGGAAACCAGCCGATCCCCGAATGGCCGGTCGTCTTCATGAAGAACAGCGGCACACTGCAACATCCCGACGATCCAATTGTGTTGCCGCGCCAGTTGAAGAGCGACGCTGTCGACTACGAATGCGAACTCGCCGTGGTCATCGGCAAAGAGTGTCACAACGTCTCAAAGGCCGACGCCCTGGACTATGTGCTCGGTTACACTTGCGCCAACGACGTCAGCGCTCGCGATTGGCAAATGAAGTACGGTGGCACTCAATGGTGCCGAGGCAAAACGTTCGCCACTTTCTGTCCGCTGGGGCCATGTTTGACAACCGTCGATGAGATTCCAAATCCGAATTCACTCGGCATTCGTACGGTCCTGAATGGCCAGACGATGCAGGACTGGAACACGAACGACATGATTTTTGATGTGCCGACGTTGATTGAATTCCTCAGCGGCAGCACACGCCTGGCGGCAGGCACAGTGATCCTGACTGGTACGCCCCACGGAGTCGGAGGAGCACGCAATCCGCCTGTATATCTGCAACCGGGCGACACCGTGACGATCGAAATCGACGGCATTGGGAAACTGACCAACCCCGTGATTGCGGAAGGTGTGAACGAATGAAAAACCTTTTCCACAAAGAGACTTATAACAACAGAATGCTGCGGCTTCTTCCAACGGTTGCTCTGCTCACATTGTGGGGAGGTTGCCTGACATCCAATGCGGAGGAACCCCGCTTTGTCGATCATTCCCTGCTGATCGCGCCGGAGTACCCTTGCACCTGGCCCAGTCACCCGTTTCCGCGATTCGCTATCATCCACTCACGGACAATCGGGCCGGCGTCGGTTTACAACATCGACACACTGCTGATTGATGGAAACACGGGAACGCAGCTCGATGTGCCGCCTCATTCGGTTGCCCGGCCGGAGTTAAAGCGAGAGAAATCGGGACCGCTCGGCCTGGCCTACACGGACAAGATCGAACCTTGGCAGTTCGGCGGCGAAGCGTGTGTTGTCGATGTGCGTGGGATACTCGACAAAGCTCCCAAGGGAACGAGTCCGCTGATTCGCCCCGAGCATGTGGAGCGTTTTGAGAAGCAGCATCGGCAGGTTCGCTTTGGTGATGTCGTGTTGTTCCGCAGCGACTATTCCGACCACTACTACCGGCCGCTGCCCGAAGGTCGCCGCTTCATTGCCGACATTCTCGACCGTAAGGCGCCCGGTTATCCCGACCCGGATCCCGATTGCATGGAGTTGCTTGGCAAACGAGGTGTGCTCACGCTCGGAACCGACAGCGCCAGCATGGGGCCGCTGCCTGATCTGGCCGAGCCGACGCACTACGCCGGCCTCAGGTTCGGCATGATCTGGACGGAAGGAGCAACCAATCTCGGCGCGTTGCCTTCCACCGGAGCCTTCTACTGTCTGCTGGGACCGAAGCACGAAGGAGGACCATATAGCGAAGGTCGAGCGTTCTCGGTCGTTGGTGGCGAACTGCCGAAACGCCTGATCGAATCGTGTCGCAACAAACGGGCGATCGATCTGTCGCCCACGCTGTCGCCGCAACTACCGGTGACATCGCCGGGCATCGGCACTGGCAATCATCGACAGGTGTATCTGAAGGTCGACTTCCTTTACTCCGAATACCTCGACATGTGGCATCACGGACATCTGACGGACGCCATGGCCGGAACGCATCTGGTTCCGCCATCGTACGCACTGCCCGCTGACGACAAACCGATTCCTTACGCGCCGGAAGTGCGTGGCTGGCTTGAAGAGTATGAAAAAAAGTATGGACGACGAGGTTCGAGCACACGGACGACCGAACAGGTTCCCATTGAATGGACCTGTGGCGAGGCACGGGTGATCGATGTTCGTTCTCTGGTCGGTTCGACGCAGCAAGCACACTGGCCCGCTTCGCCCGAGATTACCGTCGAACACGTTCAAGCCTATGAACGAACGACGGGGAACCTGCGACCTGGTGAAGTGGTCATTTTTCGCACTGGGCACAACGACAAGTATCTTCGCCCCCAACCGGCCGACGCTGGCTTGTGGCTGGAACCGCTTCAGGGTAAATCCGAAGGCTGGTCCGCTCCTGGTCCCGACGTGATCGCATATCTCAAAGAGAAGGGCATTCGCTGCGTTGCCAGCGACGCCCCCGACCTGGGCGGCGTCGATCCCAGGAAAGCGTTGATGACCTACTGGGCGCTGGGCAGCCGTGAGATGGTCGGCGTCGAGTTCCTCGTGAATGTTGACAAGATTCCAGTCCAGGGAGCGTACTTCCTCTTCGCCGCTGTCAAGGTGCGAGACTGCCATGGCGGTCCCGGACGGGCCATTGTGTTGTGGTAAGGAAAGTCCCTCGCAGAACGTGAAAGTCACCTCATGAATGAACTCGCCCTGGAACAACGCACGCTTCGAAAAGTCGCCTGGCGGCTCGTTCCTTTCATCTGCGTTCTGTATGTGTTCAACATTCTGGACCGTTCCAACCTTGGCTTCGCGCGACTGCGAATGCAGGATGACCTCGGCCTGACGGAAGCGATGTTCAACCTGGGTTACGGCATCTTTTATCTCGGGTATCTCGCTTTTGAAGTTCCAAGCAACCTGCTGCTGCATCGCTTCGGTGCTCGCAAGTGGATTGCTCGGATCATGATCAGCTGGGGAATTATTTCGTCATGCACGATGTTTGTGACGGATCAGTGGACATTCTATGGACTTCGCATTCTGCTGGGAGTGGCCGAAGCGGGCTTCTTTCCCGGCATCATTCTGTACCTGAGCTATTGGTTTCCTCAACAGCAGCGAGCAAAGATGACGGCCTTCTTTATGGTGGCCATCGGGCTGTCGACTGTGTTCGGAAACCCGGTCTCTGGTGCGATTATGCAGTACCTCGACACGGTACTGGGAATGCACGGATGGCAGTGGTTATTTCTACTGGAAGGCATGCCGTCTGTTGTGCTTGGGTTCGTCGTACTGACCTACTTGACGGATTACCCCAAGGACGCGGAGTGGCTTTCGACGGAAGAACGCCAGTGGCTGGTCGATCGGATGCAGCGTGAGGAGCAACAACGACAACAGCGTCACAACGCCGATCGTCTGGGAGCGATTCTACAATGGCGAGTCTGGCTGTTGATCGCGATTTACTTCACGGTTGCTGTCGGTGCGAATGCTGGCGGCGCGTATTTCCCGAAGCTCATCGAAGCCCAGTTCACGACGGCCAGCACGTTTCAGATCGGCCTGCTGAGTGCACTGCCACCACTTTGTTCCGTTTTCGGAATGACGTTGTTCGGCATCAGTTCCGATCGAAGGAATGAACGTAAAGGTCACCTTGCAGCGGCGGCGTTGATGGCTGCGATCGGCTGGAGCCTGACGGCGTGGGCACCGTCGCCCGTGGTGGCGTTTACGGGTTTGTGTATTGCTCAAACGGGAATGATGAGCATGCTGCCGGTGTTCTGGACATTACCCACCGCTTTCCTGACCGGCGCCGCTGCGGCTGGTGGCATCGCCATGATCAACTCGGTCGGCAACATCGGCGGGTTTCTGGGGGCCAGTATTCTGGGAAGTTTCGGGCTGTGGTCGATGGCCGGAATCCTGCTGCTGGGGGCAATGCTGGTGACTGCCGTTCCGAATGATTCTGCGGAAAAGGAAGCGTGAGATGACAAAATCAATGTTCGATCTTTCCGGCAAAGTCGCGGTCGTGTCTGGAGCCGCTCAGGGTATGGGGCAGGCGACCGCCATTGCCGTTGCCGAGCACGGCGCCGATGTTGTGCTGGTCGATCGGAATCTTCAGGGCGCTGAAGCAACCGGAGAAACAATCAAAGCTCTTGGACGCAGGGTTCTGGTCGCAGACACCAACGTCTCTGACCCCGATGCCATTGCCGAGTTGTTTCTGCAGATTGATACGCAATTTGGTCGAGTCGATTTTCTCGGCAACATCGCGGGCGACGGCTGCCTGTCCAAGCCTGAAGACCTGTCGATCGAGGACCTGCATCGCGTTTTTCAGAATCTGGTCGTCGGTCGTTTCGCCATGTGCCAACAGGCGGGACGCCGCATGTTGAAACAAAACGGCGGCTCGATCATGAACATCGGTTCGCTCGCCAGCAGCACGGCTTTGGGTCGGGGACACATCGCCTACAGCATGGCCATGGGAGCCGTTCTGCAGATGACGCGGGAACTCAGTACCGAATGGAGTCACCGTGGAGTGCGGGTCAACTGTGTCACGCCGGCTCAGGTGACGAATCCCTCCCTGGTTGCCCGCATGCAGGATGACCCAACCCTGGAGGAACGCTTCCTGAGAGGCATTCCAGCCGGACGTCTGGGCATGCCCGACGACATCAAGGGACTCGCCGTGTTACTGGCATCCGACGCATCACAATGGATCACCGGAGCGATCATTCCGATGGACGGCGGCAACATGGCGATGAACGCGGGCGGAAGCGCTGGACACCTGGCTCACAAGGTTCAGGCATTCACGAAAAATGACAAATGATGGATGACAAATAAGTAATGACAACTACAAACACTGCAGAATGCGACCTGGACGCATCCACACTTCTGTCCCTGTTTCGGACGATGCAGATCATCCGACAGACGGAAGAGGAACTCGCGCGTTGTCATCAGCGTGGCCTGATCTTCGGAGCGTGTCATACGTATGTCGGCCAAGAGGCCATTTCAACGGGTGTTTGCGCGCATCTCACGAACGACGATCCGATCTTCAGCACGCATCGCGGCCACGGGCATGCGTTGGCCAAGGGAATGCCGCCGCGTGAACTGATGGCGGAACTGTTCGGTCGCGCGACTGGCTGCTCGCGCGGACGCGGCGGATCGATGCACCTGTTCTCGCCGGAGATCGGCATGATGGGAACCAGCGGCATCGTCGGGCCGTGCATCCTGCAGGCCTGCGGCGGCGGATACAGTTCGAAGCTCATGAAATCCGGTGGTGTTGCCGTGGCATTCTTTGGGGACGGCGCTGTCAACAACGGCGCATTTCACGAAGGCCTGAATATGGCCGCCATCTGGAAGTTGCCGGTTCTGTTCGTCTGTGAGAACAACCAGTTCGCCACCGAAGTCCCGTTCGCCTATTCCAGCGGCATTCCCGACGTCGGGCGGCGAGCGGCCAACTACGGTCTGCCAGGATTTGAGGTCGATGGCAACGACGTTCTCGCTGTGACTGAGGTCGCTCGCGAGGCGGTGGCCCGCGCGAGATCCGGCGGTGGCCCGACGCTGATCGAATGCAAAACGTATCGCACGCGAGCCCACGCCGAAGGAATGGGTGACTTTACTTATCGCACGCGTGAAGAGGTCGAACAGTGGAAGCAACGCTGCCCCATTGAGTCGCTGCGCGAGCGGATGTTGACCGAGTTCGGGATCGCCGAAGGAACGATTCAGGAGATTGAGTCGGAGGTCACCTCGCTGATCGCCGAGGCGCGTCAATTTTCGGAGACAGGCCCGTTGCCGGATGCATCGACCGCATCGGAGCATGTCTACTCGCCAGTTCGCGCCGTCGTTCAGCGCGAGGAACCGCCGCGTGATCAAGCGACGGAAACGCGTGAAATCAGCTTTTCACAGGCGACCCACGAGGCGCTCGCCGAGGAGATGGCCGTCAACCCGCGAATTTTTGTCATGGGCGAAGGGATTGGAGTTCGCGGCGGCAACTTCAACACGACGGCCGGACTGTACGAACTCTACGGCCCCGAGCGACTGTGTGACACGCCGATTTCCGAACGCGGTTTCGTGGGGCTCGCGGGAGGCGCGGCAATGACAGGCACTCGGCCCGTGGTCGACTTCATGTTCGCCGACTTCATCCTGGACTCCGTCGGCGAGATCGTCAATCAGATTGCCAAGATGCAGTACATGTCGAGCGGCCGATTGAAAATGCCGGTGTTGCTGCGAGGCTGTATCGGTATTGGGCACTCAGCGGCCACGCATCATTCGGGCAGTTACTACGCGATGTACGCGCAGGTCCCGGGTCTGCGAGTGGTTGTGCCGTCGAATGCTTACGACGCCAAGGGGTTGATGAAACACGCTCTGCGTGGCGACGACCCGGTGATGTTCCTTGAACATCGCGAAATCCTGACGATGAAACGGCACGTCCCGCAGGAGGATTACGAAATTGAGTTTGGTCGCGCGGCCATTGTCCGACAAGGGCGAGACGTCACGGTGGTGGCGCTGGCCCGCATGGTGCACCTTGCACTGTCAGTCTGTGAGGAACTCGAACGCGACGGGATCTCGGTGGAAGTGATTGACCCGCGTACGGTCTCTCCGCTCGACACGGAATCAATTCTTCAATCGGTCGCGAAGACCGGGCGATTGCTCATTGTGGATGAACCGCCAGCGCCGTGCGGGTTCGCGGCCGAGATCGCGGCACAAGTCACGGACGCCGGCTTCAATGACCTGGACGCCCCGATCCGTCGCCTGACCGGGGCCTTCACGCCGACTCCGTACAGCCCGCCGCTGGAAGCCGCCACAGTGCCGTCCGCCGCTGCCATCGCTGACACGATCCGCTCGTTGGTGAAGGAGTAATCATGGCCTTCGAAATCACAATTCCACGTTTGGGCTGGTCAATGGAGGAAGGCACTTTCTCCGGTTGGCTGAAGCAGGATGGCGACACGATTCAATGCGGTGATCCGCTCTTCGAACTGGAAGGAGAGAAAGCGATTCAGGAGATTGAAGCGGTCGACGCTGGGATCCTGCGAATCCCCGCGAACGGCCCTCAGCCGGGCAGCGTGGTCAAAGTCGGAGCCGTTGTCGGATATCTCGTCGCGGAAGGCGAGTCGCTGCCTGTCGGTCAAACACCGGACGAATCGGCGATCGTTTCAGGAAATCAGGAGCTTTCAGAAGGAACTCCTTCGCTTCCAACAGAGACAGTCGCCGTGGACGCCGCGTTGCCGCCCGCAGCAGGTCCCTCAGTTCGACGCTTGGCGAGAGAATCCGGAGTCGCTCTCGACCAGGTCGAAGGAACCGGGCGCGGTGGACGCATCCTTGCCGAAGATATCGAGCGTGCAACTTCACAACGGACGCGGAGTACTCGGACGCCAATCGCCAGCCCTCGTGCTCGTCGCACCGCTGCTGAACTGGGGATTGACTGGACACAGCTCAAAGGCACCGGCGCGGGAGGGCGAATTCGGGAGCAGGATGTGCGGGCCGCCTGCGCACCGCGAAACTCCGAAGAGACGCATCGCGCGAGTGTCGGTGGACAACGCCTGCCGCTGACAAGTCGCCGTCGCGTGATTGCGCAGCGTATGGTCGCCAGTCGACAGCAAACGGTGCCCGTCACGCTGACTACCAAAGCGGATGCTACGAATCTGGTGAACCTGCGAGAGCAGTTCAAAACCACCGGCTGTTCGTCACCGATCCCCGGTTATCAGGACATCATCATGAAGCTCGTGGCCGGGACACTGGTGCGGCATCCTCTGCTGGCCGGTCGGTGGGACGAAGATGCGATCGTGTTGCCCGCCGAGAACGAAGTTCACATCGGTATGGCTGTCGACACAGACGATGGCCTGCTCGTCCCCGTGCTTCACAACGCTGCACAGTTGTCCCTGATCGAACTGGCTGCGAAGTCACGCCAGCTCGTCGGTCAGGCGCGCGCCGGAAAACTCGCTGCCGCCGACATGCAGGGATCCGTTTTCACCATCACGAATTTGGGCGCATTCGGGATCGACGCCTTCACGCCGATCATCAACGTTCCCGAAACGGCAATCCTGGGTCTTGGGGCCATTCGCCGCGAACCAGTCGTACTCGACGACGGCGGCATCGTCTCCCGGCACCAAATTACCCTCAGCCTGACCTTTGACCACCGCATCCTCGACGGCGCCCCCGCCGCCCGCTTCCTGCAGAACATCGCCACCGCCATCGCCAATCTATCAGCAGCATTGTTAAGTTGAAACAGTTGCCTCAGGAACCTTAGGCACTGGTTTGTGTGAGCAGTTGGGCAATGATGAGAGTGAGGATGTATTTCATGGTTCACATTCAATTTCATGGGATGAACAGAGGCACGGCCCATTTGCCGATGAGGATGGTTTCACCGGCGACGCAGTCCTTTTGATAGAGCGTGCAGTAATTGGCGGAGGAGTTGGGTGCGAACAGCGGGACTTCGGGCAGCGATACCTTTTCGAAACCTTGATCCGTGAGGGCTTGCGATTGTGAGTCGCGGTTGCGATCGAGGGCGGGCGTGAGGAACCACACGGTGCCGGCACGCTGGCAGGTGATCGTCTTCTTGCCGTTCATGGCGACGGGCAGGAAGTGCGCGTTCTTCAAGGCATCAGGTAACGAAGCGCTGAGGTAGTCGCGGTCGGTGAAGAGCTTCACGCCGGATTTCAGGTCTGCGGATTCGGTGCCAGCGATGGTGAGAGTGCCTGTTGTTTTCTTGCGCATGAGTTCGCCGTTGGTGTTGGCATTCGCCGGCTTGGCGGGCAATTGAATCTTCTCCTGACCTCCGCTGGCTTTGCTCACGAGCTGACGCAGTCGCACGGCATCGCCGACCGGCTTGCCTGCGGCGACATCTTCTTCGCGAAAGGTCGCCATGAGGATGTTGCGGTCGGCGACACGGTTGTAGTCGTAGACGATGCGGATGAGGCCATCGGGTGTCTGCTGTCCATCGGGATAGGACACGCCGAGGCGTTCGTCGAGCATGAGTCCGCCGGTCCAGGTCTTGCCGTCGTCTTTGGAGAGGTAGGCGGTGAGATGCGAGCGGCTGGTGCGTGTGTCGAGCGGGCCGTGCTTCACAAGCAGCAGATTGCCCGACGCGAGACGGCTGATGAAGAAGCGCGACGGCGTGTGCAGAATGTTTGACGGCTTCAACACCGGCCACGTCCTGCCGCGATCCGTGCTCCCACTTTCGCCGATGCCATACTTCGTGCGAACCAGCAGCCAGAGCGAACCGTCCTTGCGTTCGACGAACATGTGCTCGTCGAACTGGCGGTCGGCTAACGGAACATTGCAGCCGCCGCGCAACGTCCACGTTTTCCCTCTGTCATTGGAGACGATCATCTGCGCGCTGTTGTCGTGGTCACGCCATTTTGAAATCGGCAGCACCCATTCGCCAGACGAAAGTATGAGCGGCTTGCACATCATCACGCCATCGCCAATGCGGCGCGGCTGTGACCACGTTGGCTGCGCGGCATCAGGTTCGGCGGTCTCGATGCACCACACTCCAAGTTCGGCATCGCGGCGACCTTTCTCCATCTGCGCCCAGAAGAAGAACAGCCGGCCATCCGGTGAGACCCACAGTTCAGGATCGAAACTCCGCACCGGCCCGCCCGCATCGGGATCGACGGTCAGCAATTCATTCCATGTCGCGCCATCATCGCTGCTGGTGGAGAGCACGACGTAGTTGTTGAGATCTTCTGCCGGCGTCGGGCCTGCATACCAAGTGGCCCACATGCGCCCCTTCGGTGCGACCGCCATGCTTGGTATGCCGGCGAAGGCGCGGTTCGTCACCGCGTGCTCGGGCAATGGCGGCCCGAGATGCTGAGGAGGTTGCAGTGAGAGCGCATCAGCGGCGTGCAGCGCGGCCAGCGGTGCCAGCAGCAGCGCGGTGATGAAGGTGATGTTGTGTTTCATGGTTGCCTGCTTGAAAGTCCTTTGCGTTAGCGAATCCAAATGCCTTTGCCTGTGCCGCCGCGTGGCGTGGACTTGGGGTAATCGAGGTTCGGCTTTTGCTCGATGACGTGGACGACTTGCTCGACGTGTAGATCGCCCTGCGAGCCACGAACACGAACACCGGAAACGCTGAGGTTGCGCACGGTGCAGTCGAGGTCGGGAGAGAAAATCTCGGTCCAATTCACGGGGTCTTCGGACTTGCCATGCTTGTAGGTCTGCGACAGCGGGCCGATGGCGAGCAGGTGCCAGTCGGGAGTGATGGGATGGTTCACGCGGACGTTGTGAATCGAGAGTCCGTCGGTGTTCGCGTGAAGTTCGATCTGGCCGGGGCGATTGAAGGTAAGGTCTTCGAAGCGGAGGTTCTTCACCGTGCCAACGCCGACACTGAAATCGTTGTCACGGCCGAGTTCGAGATTCGGCTGGTCATAGATTTTGAAATGCCGAATGTCGGTAATGCGCCGCAGGGTGATGTCGCGGATAGGACAGGCGAGCGTGGTGCCGTCGTTGAAACGTTTCACACCGGGGAGGATGCGGATGGCGATGTTGCCGTCGTGGTCGTCCCCGGGCCAGCCGGTGACGTCTTCGACGACGATCCGTTCTATGGGACCGTAGCTGGGTGCGTAGTTTTTCCATTCCCAGGCGTTCAACGCCACGTCGTCATCCTTCGAATCGCCGCGCACGCCGCGAATGAGGCCATCGCTGGCGGGGCCGTTCACATGCACGCCGTCGCGGCGATGCTCCTCCAGCGTGATGTTCTCGACGATGAAGTCGTGTGCGTTCGCAAGATGCACGCCGAAGGGAATGCTCTGCCGCACCGTCACGTTCTTCACCGAGACGCGCCGGACGTTTTGCAAGAGGATGACTCCGTGCGTGCCGAAAGCGGGCTTTTCGTTCGAGGAGTGGCCGCGCAGGTTGCCGTGATTAGCCACGGCGGTGGCGAGCGTGGTCCAGATGCCGCCATCGATGGTGATGTCGGTATCGAGCGGCTGATCGGCGGGCACGGGCTTCGTGTTCAAGGTGATGATGTTCTCGTTGCGCACCATGCAGGTGTTGGTGCCGGGCTTGAGGCGAATCTCGGTGTCGGCATCGGCGGTAAGTTTCTGACCAGACCTCAAGGTGATGGGACCATCCAGGTAGTAAGGCTGATCGCGCTTCGGCAGATGCACGGAGTTGGCTTGGTCGAGCGCCGCCTGGATGGCGTCGTTCCAGATCTCAGCAGTAACCGCGCGTTCCTCGATCTCACCGGAGTCGCGTGGCCATTTCTCGGTCCAGGAATCCGCGCGGACGAGTTGTTTGAAAACAGTCAGCTTTCCGTCGGAATCGCTGTGTCTTCCGATCGAGACACCATGCTTTGAAGCCTCAAACGCAGCTCGAATCCAGTCGCCGCGCGTCGTGCTGGCAGCGGGCTCCGGCAAGCCGTGCTGGCGAGCCAGGCGGCTCCAGCGAGTCTTCAATTCCTCATCGAGTGGCTGGTCGAGTTTAATGGCGTGACCAGGAAACGCTTCGAAATACTGACTAACGATATGCTTACCGCGCGTGCCCGGTTTCTCGGGAGCAGGCTCGATCCCATGTAAGCCACCCAGGCTGCCCCACCACTGAATCGCTATGAAATCCGGGTGGCTCGGAGGCACGTCGCTCACGTGGATCGTTGCTCCGCCGCTCGACCAAACACGGCGTTTTAATGCTTCGACATCGACCTCCTGCACAGAGACGTTTCCAGCCAGCGCCATGTCAGCGGCGTAACCGGCGGCGCCGCCGAGCGACATCCAGATCGGTTCCAGCCGGAGTGCGCAGAAGCCGACGTGGCTCGCGCTGCAGGCTGTGGGGACCAGCAGGTTCCGCATGTTCTTCGGCACCAGCACGCCATAGGGAATCTGATAGGGTGCGACGCCTTTGTAGAACTCGCCTGTGTGCCGTCCACCGATCAGTGGTCCTTCATGGCCAGTGCCGTGGCAGTTGTGACTGTATTCTCCGAACGCGATGGCGTCGTTATGCAGCCGAGCACGGGCGTCGTTCGGGGCGTACTCGGTGTCGGCTTCGGTGTAGACGCGCAAGCCCACCGTGCGGCGAGCTTCTCGAACGTAGATTTGCGGTGGGATGTGACCGGTGTCCGCAAACTCATCGCGGCATAGACCCCACGTCGCGGCTTCCTTTCGAAATGCCTCAGGCAGTGCGGGATCGGTCTGGACGAAATGGATCAGGCCGAGCTGCCAGTCGAGATGCTTCTTTTCGATCAGACGGCGAGTGGCGAGGTCGCCATCGGGGTACTCGTGATGGTGGCCCGGCAGCGAAAGACGAACGAGTCCCTGTGAGACATCGTTGATGTCGTGCTTGCCGTTGGGCATCACCGGAAGATGTGCCTTGAGCATAAAGCGGCGGCCGGGATACCCGAAGGCTGCGTCGAACTGCCCGGCTTTCACCAGGGGGATGATCGCCGCATAGTCCTCGCGGTTGTAATCGTCGGGAACAGGAACCGGCACGCGATTCGCCGGGTTCTGAGTCATGCAGAGTCGATAGTTGTAACCCTGCAGTTCTGCATCGGCAGCTTCTGGCGCGAGTGATTCTGAATACTCCGACTTCGCCTCGCGGCCCACGCGGTATGGAACCTTCGCCGCTGCCAGCAGGTCACCTTCGTAAGTGGCATCAATGACCAGCCGCGGCTTGACCGTGACTTTTTTTGACTCCGGAAGCACAAAGTGCAGAGCGGTGATGGCCGAATTCTCAACGTCAACTTCGACCAGACGGTGGTTCGTGAGGACTGTGATTGTCGGCCGTTCGGCGAGCATCTGTTGAAAGATCAGCAGGTTGACAGAAGGCTCACCGTGAGTTCCCTGCCAACTATCTTTGGCTTGCGCGGAATCCTCACCATAAGTGACCTGGTAGTGCTTCAGGACTCGCTGACTGAACTGCAGAAACGGCCCGTTGAGCGCTTCGAAGCTATGGAAATCCGAATGGGAGAGACCACGAGTCATCATACCCCCGATCCGTCCGGTGGGCTCGACCAGCCAGACGTTCCGGTCACCTTCTGCAGCATTCAGCGCAGCGGCAATTCCAGCGGGCGTGGCCCCGTAAATGACGATACCCGGTGCATCAGAGGAGCAGTCAGCGGCATGCAACACGGCCAGCGGCGGGAGCAGCAGGGCGGTAAAAAGTGCGAATAAAGACTTCATGGTTATTTCTTTCTTTTCTTGCTGGCAGCTGGTCCGTCGTTAGGTTTCACCGTGATGCGTTGGGCAAGCATCTGGTCGAGTTCCTGGCTCAGTGAGTAGAGTATGTCCGCCCACGCCGAGCCCTACAAGAAATCGCAGAACGAGCATTTCCTCCTGCGTTCGCACCCAATATCCCAAACCGGCGAATATCGAGTAGAAGAGGATGCTAACGCCCATCGCCCGGGTGCGGCCGATGCGGTCGCCCAGGTTTCCCAGGACGATACCGCCGATCGCTGCTCCCAGCATCAGCGCGGCCGTGAAGCGGGCGAACCAATCACCGGCGACGGCCTCGGTGTACTGGTCGCCGAGCAGGCTCCTGGAAACGGACCGCGAAGCAATCGGCATCAAGCCGAGTTCGATGCCGTCGAAGAGCAGTCCCAAGCAGGCTGCTGCAAGCACGGCGATTCTGGCGGAACGAGAAAGGGACGGAATAACGTTCACTTCGCTTGGCCTCGCACCGCTTGAATGATGGCACTATTATCCAGTTCGCCCAGGTCCATCGCTTCGGCGCGTTCAAGGAGTTGCCGATGAGCGTCCGTAAGCTGCAGTTTCAAGCCATGACTTGCGGCGGCCTTGAGGATCAAGCGAACGTCTTTGAGATGCTGCGACAGTTTAGCTTGGGCAACAAAATTTCGCGCGATCATCTTAAGCCCCTTGGTGTCCATCTGACGCGAATAGGCGGCACTGGCTTGCAGGACGGAGAGCACGCCGTGCTGATCGAGCCCCAGCGTCTCGGCGAACGCCAGCCCTTCCGCGAGAGCCGCCCGGTTGAGCCCCAGCACGAGATTGCTGACCAGTTTGACCTTCGCCGCCGAGCCCGAAGTACCGACATGAAAGACATGTTTGCCCAGCACCGGCCAAAGGTCCTCGCAGGCTGAGAACGCAGCGTGAGCGCCTCCAACGATCACTGTCGCTTCGCCGCGGCGAGTCTGCTCGCTGGACCCAGAGATCGGAGCGTCCAGATAATGGGCTCCCCGCTCGCCGAGCTGTCTTTCCCAGACGACGCTTTGCTCGGGATCGCCCGTGGTCGTATCGATGACGATCTGCCCGGAGCGAACACCTTCCAATCGTGGCGTCAGGACTTGAGAGACGACGTCGCTGGAGAAAAGGCTGACAATCACCCGATCGCACTCAGCGAGCGGATTGTCGCTCCAGACGGCCCCGCGAGCCAAAAACGTCTCGGCCTTGTCACGTGTGCGGTTCCATATGTGGGCTTGAAAACCTCGTTCGATCAACCGCTCGGCAATGGCAGTTCCCATCAGCCCCAGTCCGATGACACCGATTCGCTGATTTTTTGCAGCCATGAAGATCACTCCTTGAGGCTCGCTAGAAAGTTTTGGTACTCGTTGGCCGGGTCGTAGTCTGTGCCGTCGTGCACCATCGCAGCGTAGACGAGGTGGAACGACTCACCCTTCTTGACTTCGACTGTGCTGCGGGCTCCTTGTTTCATCGCTTCGCGGCCGAATGGATTGGCGACGAAGACTCCGTAGTCGCGATTGTGCCACCAGCTTTCGCGGAAATTCTTGTCGCTGGCCATCAGCAGGATGCCGCCGGACTGCGGGCCGTGGCCTGAGTAGTCACACCATTGGGCCGGCTGGCCCCAAGTCTCTTTCGCCGTCTTCCTGCCCGTTGAACTGCGGATCATTCCGCCGTTCTTCTCGGTGAGGGGAGTGGCGACTCGGGCTCCGAATCCCATCTCTTCCTGATCGCCGAACACGATCTCACGCTGATCGGCACGGAACTCGGCGCTCCACACCAGCAGCCAGCCATGCGGCCGCGCGGTCAACGTGAAGTCGTTCGTCAGCAGACAGGACGTCTCGCCGCTATGGGTCTTCAGGCGGCACTCGGTGGCGAACCGCAGTTGTCCGTCAGAAGTTGTTGGAGCCTTCACGAACCGAAGATGCTCCATCGTCGCCTTGTTGCGCCAGAAGTCTTGCCCGCTGATGTCACCGAAGGCGAGCCAGATGCCGGGATGCATGGTGTCGTGGTCGACCGCATCGACATCCTCAACAGGTGGATGATTGCGAGTGACTTGCACGCCAGTCGCCAGTCGCGCGTTTGCGAAATACGGTCGCAGAATCTTTTCATCGCGAAAGACGAAGTCGACGATCGGCTGACCACAGAGCGAGATCCGCAGGCGATCCTGCTGTTCCGCAACGCTGAAGCCAGTTGCTGTCGAAGGATTGCTTGATGGGGCAGTCGTGTTTGCACTCGTGACAGCGAGCGGTGTTCGCATCGACAGCAGAAACGTTGCCAGGTCGGCGACCTGTTGCGGTGCCAGGTTCTCGGCCATTTCAGGCATGGCCGAAACACGACTTGTTTTGCGATCTTCAATCGATTCTTTCGGAATGTCGACCTGTTGGCCATTGGATTGTCCAAGAGACAACGTCAAGCCGCTCTCCTCCATGAGTACTCCTGAGAAGACTTTGCCTTCATCGGTGACGACCGACATTTGGTTGAAGCCTTCGGTAATGACCGCGCTGGGGTCGACGATGGATTGCACGATGTGCCGCGCGTTGGATCGCAGTCCGATGCTGCTCAGGTTCGGACCGAACCCATTCTTCGCCTGATCGAGACTGTGGCATTTGACGCAGCCAGCACCCTGAGATCGGCGGAACAGCAATTCGCCTCGATCTCGATCACCACGTTCCAACATCGCGAGCGAAGCGTTGAGCGTTGCTTTCGTCGGCTGCTTGTCGAGCGGCATGGGAGCGATGGCGATGATGTAGTTTCCTTTACCACCACTTTTGCCATCATCGGTGTTGCCACCGAGTTCAACGCGGCCTGAATCGAACGATCGTGAGTAGAAGGCGAACTTTGCTCCTTCGTCGATCGCCGCTGTGAACGGCTCCTTTTGGAAATTCTTCAGCACCCAACTCGGAGCCGTCTTCTGCCGGACATCGATCCCGACCCAGACACGGACCGGCACCAATGCATCCGCGCTGAGCCACTGCTCGCCGCTTGAGTTGTCGTCGTCATTGGCGGACTGAAAGAGATCAGCCCCTTCGAGTTCCGCAGGCACGTCGCTCAGCCGATAGCTGCGATCGACATAGACTTGAGCACCAGACAGAAAGCCGCCCGACACGACTTTATACGCGGCTCCGTTCTTCACTTTCAGGTTCCGAACAGCAGCTATTCCACGGTGCGACTCGGCCCTGCTCTCCGGCGCAGCGGCGTTCATCGAAGCGGAAGCGGCCTGCAATGATCGTCCGCGGATCTCCGGCTTTGAACCGCCCGCGACCTTCGCCAGCCACAACTCAGCGACCTTGCGCACGGCGGCATCCGCGTCCTTCTGCGCCAACGTGCCGACCTCCGGCTGAGTCGCCGCATGCGTTTCCAGCAACGCCAGCAACGCCGCTCGGCGGACCGCTGCGCGCGAGTCGATGAGCCATCCTTGCAGCTCGACTGTCGACTGCACGGCTCGCAATGCCTGCCATCCGGCATAGTAGCTGGTCGCGTCCGTCTCGCGCTGTAATTGTTCCAACAGCTCGGGAATGAGCTCCGTTTGTCGAGCCTCATGCAGGGCTTGCACGGCAGCGAATCGGACGCGCGGCTCAGGATGTTGCAACGCGACTCGCGCATAATTTGTGAGACGCTCGGTCTGCCCGAATTGTTTCGCACGATACGCAAGAATTCGGATGGCCTGAATTTGCAGGTTGAGTGACGCCTTCGACTCTGCCTGCAGCGCGTCATGCAGAAATGACGCGAGCTTTGTAGCAACCGGCATACGTCCCAGTGCCCATACCGTCCACGTTTCCTGATTCTCGGTCAGCTTGCCGTCGCCCAGTCGCTCGACGAGTCGTTGCTGAACCGCATGGCCGCGGCGCACCAGCTCGTCCTGCGCGTTGATACGTCGAACTGGCAGCGGCGAGTCGAATTCGTCGACTAGGTCGTCGATCGAGAACTCATCGAGTCGCCCGGCAGTGTTCAGCGGCTCGACAGGCGGAGCGTCCTTCCAGGCCACTCGAAAGATGCGGCCTTCGTTGGTGAGTTGCCCGTCCTTCCATTCAGCTCCGTATCCGCTACTCCAGCCGAGCACCCACAACGCGCCGTCGGGTCCGAAATCCATGTCGGTCGGGCGAAACAGCGACGAACCACCTTCGATGAAAGGAGTGAAGCCGCCGCCAGCAGGTCGCAGCATGGCCCCATCCCACTGCGGTCGCCACAGGTAGGTCGTCTTCAACAACCAATCGTTGACGAGGAACGCACCCCTATATTCAGGAGGGAACTGTGGCGACTGGCAGAAGACTACTCCCGTACCTGAGCCTTCAAACAATGGCCCGCTCACAGGCGCGGTCGGCGCATGCGGATCGGTTCCCCAATGGCTGCTCCACGCATGGTTCCAGCCAAAGTGAGCTCCAAAGAACGGCATGAAGACACGATCACCCGTCGTCTGATCGTTGTCGGTCCCGATCCAGTTGAAGCCGCTGTCGAACGTGATGTCCCACGGATTGCGGAAGCCGCGTGCGACTATCTCCAGGTTCTTCCCGCCGTCCTCGCAACGTAGAACCCCGCCATCCAGACCCCAATCATCAGCCGGATCGTGATAGGCACGGCGGTAATCATTGTTACTTGACGTCACCGCAGCCGGTATGTCAGGCACATCGTCCGGCGCCTCAAGTCCCCACAAGTCACGAAACGCCTTCGGCGCGTAGCGGCCCGGTTGATTGAGTCCCTTCGAGTTCCCTTTACTCATGTAGAGCTTGCCATCAGGAGCCCAATTCAGACCATGGAGTCCGTGTTCCAGATTGCCGAGATCGGTATAGACCCTGACGTACTCATCGGCCTCATCATCGCCATCAAGATCGCGGACCACCGTCAGATCCGGCGCATTGGCGATCCACAATTCGCGACCGTGCCAGGCGAGTCCCTGAATCGCATTGAATCCAGTTGCGAACTCCTTCGTTTGATCGGCGAAACCATCGCCGTCCATATCGAGCACGATGACAACACTATCGCCCGGAGTCTCCCGTGTCGGATTTCGGTACTGCGGCCCCATTCCGACAAACAGCCGCCCGCGCTCGTCGAACGCCATCGAGCATGGCTGCCTCACCATCGGCTCGCTGGCAAAGAGTGTGACTTCAAACTCCTGCGGGACGCTGGGCAATGCCTGCAGATCTGCCGCCTTGTCGGCAAACTGGCCATACGCCGCCGCGCCCGCGAGCAGGCTTACCACGAACGTCAACATAAATTTTTTTCGAGACAGGTACAGGATCGCGTCCATTACTCAACCTCCGACTTCGTTTCGTTTATAAATGTCGCGCCCACGTTTTGGCGGACTGTGACGTTCGTGCAGCCGGTGGCCGGGGCGATGGTGCAGACCTTGCCTTGAAAGATGTTGTCGGTCAGGAGCAGCGTGTCGCCGCCGGGAGCGAAGGTGATGGCGTGCGAGGCGTGGTTGCCGCTGGTGAAGATGTTGCCGCGCACCGTGACATTGCCGTAGCGACCGTCCGGTTCATGGGTGGTGAAATAGAGTTCGGCGTACTCTTCGTAATCGCCGGTGACGAAGCTGCGTCGTCCGCGGCGCGGGTCGTGTTCGCACTTGGTGGTGTTGTTCACGAACACGTTGTCCGCCAGCACAAAGTTTATCGGCTGGTTGATCCACGAACCGCGGCCGCCATTGCGGAACGTGTTGCCGACGATGGTCACGTCTTCGCAGGACTTCTCAACGCTGATCACCCGTGAGCCGTTGGTGCCATCGACCGTGTTGCCGGTAACGACCGCGTTGCGACAGAACTCGGCCAGAAAGAACGCACCCATCCGCGAGCCGGTGATGTGATTGCCACTGAAGACGATGTCCTGGCTTTTCTGAATGTGCATCGTGTCGCCGAGTGCGCTGAGCCGACAGCCTCGCACAATCACCGCTTCGCAGCCCACAAGGTCCAGTGCGCCCTTGCCCGGTCCGCTTCCCTTCGGCGCGTAAAGAGCAAGGTGCGCGTGAAACAAGGGATACATCAGCTTTGAGTTTGGCCCGGAGTCGCTGGAGAATCGAATCGGTGTGCCGCCCGGTTTGTCCGCAATGCGGATGAATTCACGATCACTCTCCACGATGAAACACTGCCGGCCTCTGACAATGTTCGACGGAAGATCATCATCATAGAAACACAGCGATTGCTGTCCCCGATAGTCGCGCTCCGACACGGGGAGCGGTTTCGCATTGTCGAAGTAGACGCGGTCGTCACCCTGCTTCATTCGTACCGGACCGCGGATGTATTCCGGCGGGAGGTATTTCGCGGCGAGCGCCCGTTCGGCATCGTTGTAATCTTCTGGCCAGACGGTGATCTGCCAGAGATAACCGTAGTCCCACATGAACTTGCCGCTGCGCTCCAGTGTGCAATTCTCTACGGTGACATTGCGGGCATAGTTGACGATCTCGCGATCGCTCCCTTTCTTCTCCACGCCCATGACCGTGATGACCGCGCCAGCCAAACCGTCGCTCGTGATATCGCGGAAAGTCAGATTCGCAGTTTCGCCTCCGGGAGTCGTCGTTATCACGATGCCGCGGGTATTGGCGTTTGGCTCCCACGTGTTGCTGGTCCTGGTCGGGTCGAACACGCTGCCTCTGAAGTGACCGCCGAACCAGCGAAAGTCGCGGAGGTTCTCACCAGAGAACATCACATTTCTGGCCTGATCGCCAAGCTGCTTCGGAAAGTGAAACCTAGCCCCATAGGCAGTTACCGTCATGTGCGAACTCAGCGGAATCGGGTCGGCGCCATCAAGGTAATAGTCACCAGGAGGAATCGTCACGGTGCCGCCATGGTCCGCCGCTTTTGCGAAGAGAGTCGCAAGCTTGGCTCGGTCGGAATTTTCAGAGTGAGCGTCCTGAGCCTGAATCGCGTCGATCGGTGACAGCAGCAAGGCGATGAGGAGCAACAGGTTACGTGGCTTTTGAGACGAATTCGCAAGCTTGAACCGATGCGCGGAAGTTGAAGTGATTGATGGTTGTTGATTGCTGATCTTTGATTGGCGATGGGGCAAGGGCGGTAACTGCCAACGCCCGACACAGCGAGCACCTGCACTTCGAAAATCAGCAATCCTCAATCGGCAATCCTCAATCCTGTTTTCGACGGTGGTGTGTCTCATGACTTTATCTCGTTCAATGTACCAGCGCTACTGCCGAACGTGTCTGCTTCGATACCGAGGTGCTGAAGCATCGTGACATAGAGGTTGCACAGCGGTTTGTTGTGATCCCGCCGGAAGGCAAGGTGCTGGCCGTGCTGAAAGCCGCCGCCGGCGAGCAGAATCGGCAGGTTGGTGTTGTCGTGCGTGTTGGCGTCACCCATGTTGCTGCCGAACAGGATCATCGTGCGGTCCAGCAATCGGCCTTCGCCTTCATGTGTTTCGGCAAGTCGCCCGAACAGCTTGCGGAGCAGTGTCATCTGCTGATGATCGGCGTCCTGCAATTGCTGCACCTTCGATTCTGACTGACCGTGATGGCTGAGATTGTGGTAACCATCGGTTGTGTTCTGATCGGGATGCAGCTTGAAGACCGGAGTCGCAAAGGCATCGACCATCAGTGTGACGATCCGCGTCGAATCCGATTCCAGCGCCAGCCTCGCCATCGACAGCATCAGGTCAAACTTCTCGAAGAACAACTTCTGGTCGCGAATGTCGTCCGGTGGTTGCTGATCGGTTGTCGGTTTCGGACGCAGTTCCCACTGGCGAGCGACATGCAGTCGCTCTTCGATTTCTCGGACAGACGTGAGGTACTGGTCGAGCCGTGATTGATCGTCGCGGCCAAGATGGCTGCGGAACTGCCGCGTGTCATCCAGCAACGTATCGAGAATGCTGCCTTGTTCGTCGAGTTGATGAAGTTGCCGCTCGACTGCAGCCTGATCGCCCTGGACGAACATCTTGCCAAACAGAGCAGACGCACTGTCTTCGGCGGGCAGCAGCACACCGTCTCGCGTCCAGGAGAGACTGCGGTTCGCCTTGTCGATGTTCACGCCCAGATTGAGCGTGGGAAACCGAGTCACTGGACCAAGCCGTTCCGCGGCAAATTGATCGAGCGAGATCGTATTGCGAAAGCCGCTCTTGGTCGGGCCACGTGCTGCAGTGAGAAAGCAGTTCTCCGTGCTGTGACCACCGTCGACATCGGGGTGTGAGAGGCCACTGATCACCGTGAAGTCGTCGCGGAACTCGGCCAGATCAGCGAGGTACGGCGAGAGTTCGTAATCTCGTCCTGTGCCCTCGGGAAAGAACGGCTTGGGCAGCACGCCGAGATTGTTCGAGATCAACAGCATCCGCCGCGGAAGTTCTGCATCCGGTTGCTTTGCTGATACTGAGCGCAGGATGTCCAAAAACGGTAGCGCAAGCGTGACTCCCGCACCGCGAAGAAACCGACGACGGGAGAGATTTGATTGATGATTGTCGATTGATGATTTGTGATTGTTGAAGTGGTTCATGGTTGACGTTTCTGCGGCGGTTCGTTGCGACTTTCTTCACTTCTAATATCAACAATCAGCAATCGACAATCAGCAATGCGTTCCCCGTTGGATTGCCGATTGGTGATTTCTGGTTGTTGAAGGGGGTCATTGCTTTGCCTTCACTTCTGCTGTTTTAACGCTCGTTACAAAGATCGCAATGAGTTCGTCGCACTCTTTAACAATATCGGCCAGCCTGTTCGCCTCACACATCGGTTTGCGTTCGATGATCCTGAGCCAGACGAGTGTTTCTCGAAGTTCCTTTAAGCAGATCTTCATCTTATGAATAAAGTCTCGTCGCGACTCGGCACTTTGTGCTTCCCCGTAATTCGGCGCTGGTGATGTACCGGAGCGGACAAGTTGGCCCGCGATGTGATTCCCTGCCTTCGTGTTGGGCAATGACTCAGTCACGTTAAGCACTCGAACGGCAAAGTTGATCAATCGATCTTCAAGATCTCCAGCTTTCATCATTTTTTCCTCAGTTCACCACTTCCACTTCAAAAATCAACAATCATCAATCGACAATCGACAATTCACTCCTCGAAAAAACGCTCTTCCACATCATCAATCAATTTTCATCCCAAGAAACATCCTGCTCTGCACCAACGCATGCACAAGATCACTCACGCGATATCCATCTGCTTCACACGCATCGAGGATCGATTCGATCTCCTCGCGATCTGAGAACCGGACCGGAGTTCCGGTCGCATAAAGCGTGAACTGGTGCAGAAGATTGCGGGCCAATTGACGTGGATTGCCTGCAAGGATGGCCTTCAGTTCGTGAATGTTCTGAAAGCGGCGACCATCCAGCAAACGGCCGCTGGCATCGACCGTGTCAGCAAGTGCGTAGGCGAAATCGTGGCCTGCGCGGTCGACGCCGGTGATGCGCTCTCCCTGTTCAACGCCTCGATAGCGTGTTCGCCAACCGCCGAGGATGTCGAAGTTTTCCAATGCCAGACCAACGGGATCGAACCGCGCATGGCAGCCGGCACACGATTCTGATTTCGTATGAAGCGACAGCAACTCACGGATCGTCTTCGCGCCACGAATGTCCGGCTCCACAGCGGGGACGCTCGCTGGCGGAGGCGGGGGTGGCTGGCCGATCAAACGCTCCATGATCCACGCGCCGCGGATGACCGGTGACGTCGATGTGCCGTTGGCGGTCACTTTCAAAATGGCCGCCTGCGTCAACAGACCGCCGTAGGGACTATCATCAGGCAATCCAACCTTTTGCATCTTCGATCCAGTGATCGGCTCCAATCCGTAGTGCCGTGCGATTCGATCATTCGCGTACACAAAGTCCGCATCGATCAGCACGGTCGACGGCAGGTTGTCTCGAATCATCGCAGTAAAGAACGTCCGAGTCTCTCGCTGCATTGATTCGATCAGGTAATCATCGAAGCGATATTCAGGATGCAGCCTAATGTCGGGTTCGTCGCGGCGGATCTTTCGCAGGTCGAGCCAGTAGTTGGTGAAGTTTTGAACGAAGCGAGCGAAGTCGGGGCTGTCGATCAGTCGTTCGGTTTCGCTGCGGAGCGTCCTGGCATCGCGGAGTTTCCCGGCCGCGGCAAGTGCCATCAATGCTTTATCCGGCCGTGTATTCGTCAGAAAGTGTGAAAGCCGTGAAGCGATCGCGTAATGATCGAGGTCGCTTGTCGTCAAATCAGACGGTTCACGCAGATAGAGGAAGTGGCTGGAGCACAGGAAGGCCTTGTAACCAGCAAGCATCGCCTCAGGGAACGGGCTCCCCTGCTCGATACGCTTGAGAATGAGTTGTTCGAACCGCAGCAATGCTTCTTCTGGCACAGGTTCGCGAGCAGCGATCTTTATGAAGCGTCGAAGCAGTCGCCGCAAGTCTTCCTGCGGGTTGGTGGATTGAATGTCCGCACCAAAGTCATCAAACAAGAAGCGATGTGACGGCGGCGGCCATAACTCTGGCGAGATCGGTCCTTCAACTTCCAGCCATTGAAAGGCAACCCCCAGTTGGCCACCATCGGGAAACGGCGGATAACGATAAGTCGGCGGGCCACCGTTGACATTGCGAGCCAATGGGACTGGCAGACCTAACAGGCTGTATTCGAATGTCTCCGTCGGAAGCAGGCGAATGGTGGTCTCGTAGATTTCGGGCTCGGGCTGAATGTCGATGATTCCACCCGTTGCCCGAACATCGCCAGAGACATCCGGGCCAGACGGCTTTCGCGCGCGGAATGTCATCGGCACCGGATCGGTTGCCGGTTTGAGATGATACCCTTCGGTCTGCAATACGGCCCGGGCCGAAAAGCGGACTCGGTACTCTCCCGGCAGCTTGGCAACGAAGCCTCGCGGATACCCGAAATAGGGCCAATGAGCCGACCGAAACAGCGCGAGTTCAAGTGTCGGATCGTCCTTCAGTTTGTCGAGTTCCTTCGCGTCAACCGCCTTGTTGTCCTTCGCAAAGAACATCGCTTCGCGTTCACCAAAGGTGCTGGTGGCCGAAAACAGCTGCGTCCCCGCCGCTCGATATTTGGTGACCGGCGGCGGCTCCGGTCCGCTGGCCATCGCCTGTCGCAACGCAGCGTCGGCGGCATCGAGGTAGGCAGCTAACTGCACGCGGGACATGTCGAGTGCCGCGGCAGTCTTGTTGAATCGATGAGCCTCACGATCTTCCGGCAGCATGTCGCGAATATCGAGCAGCGGCATTTTCAGGATGTCACGCAGATTCTGTTCGTACTCGTCACGGTTGAGCCGTCGTAACGGGCCGCGACCGTTTGCCATAACATCCTCACGATCTGCTTTTGCAACTAAGTCGTGCAGTGTCTTCACCAGTGACTGTCGATCACCATCTGAGAGACTTGATTCATCAGGCGGCATCTCACCCGACTTGACTCGATCATGAATCAGAATCCAACGCTCGCGAAG
>ERZ887851.421-NODE-421-length-42675-cov-5.492210_pt1 | contig 42675 bp, 34 predicted proteins | sample MGYA00521100_ERZ887851 | MGnify/ENA primary metagenome ERZ887851 (study PRJEB32303, sample SAMEA104408602) | aquatic metagenome | biome: Brackish water; feature: Pelagic; material: water | place: Baltic Sea | collected 2014-06-06T16:11:00 | depth 11,444 m ... | reverse complement strand
TTGTGCTCTTCGTCTAGATTTCGTCTTTAGGGGCCCGTGTCCAAGGTAATCTAGGGATATGAGTAAGCCCAAGGACCGGCCCTGGCTGATGCGCACCTACGCCGGTCACTCCTCCCCGGCGGAATCCAATGCGCTCTATCGTCGCAACTTGGACAAGGGTCAGACGGGGCTTTCAGTTGCTTTCGATCTGCCCACCCAGACCGGTTATGACCCTGACGACCCGATGGCCAATGGCGAGGTAGGCAAAGTGGGCGTTCCGATCGCCCACGCCGGTGATATGCGTCGCCTCTTCGAAGGGATCCCCCTCGGGGAAATGAATACCTCGATGACCATTAACGCCCCGGCTATGTGGTTGCTGGCGCTGTATGTCGTCGCTGCGGAGGAGCAGGGGGTGGATGTTCACACGCTGCAGGGCACCACCCAAAACGACATCATTAAGGAATACCTGTCCCGGGGGACCTATATTTTTCCGCCTGGGCCATCCATGCGACTCATTTCAGACATGGTGTCCTACACCGTTACTGAGATTCCATCGTGGAATCCGATCAACATCTGCAGTTACCACCTACAAGAAGCCGGCGCAACGCCGGTGCAGGAAATCGCCTACTCCCTCAGCACCGCCATCGCCGTGCTCGATGCGGTCCGCGATTCTGGGCAGGTGCCACCGGCGGAGTTCGGTGCTGTCGTGGAGCGCATGTCCTTCTTCGTCAACGCCGGTGTTCGCTTTGTGGAGGAGATGTGCAAGATGCGCGCCTTCGTGGAGTTATGGGAGGAAATAACCCGCGATCGGTACGGGGTTGTTGACGAAAGGCAGCGCCGGTTTCGCTACGGCGTGCAGGTAAATTCCCTGGGCTTGTCAGAAACCCAACCGGAAAACAACGTGCAGCGCATCGTCTTGGAGTTGCTCGCGGTCACACTTTCTAAAGACGCCCGGGCGCGCGCTATTCAACTGCCAGCCTGGAACGAAGCGCTCGGCCTGCCCCGCCCGTGGGATCAGCAATGGTCGCTTCGCATCCAGCAGGTTCTGGCCTATGAAACTGACCTGTTGGAATATGACGATATTTTCACCGGCTCCACCGTGGTCGAGGCTGAGGTGGCCCGCATGGTTGACCAAGCGCGCACGGAAATGGCCATCGTGGAAGACATGGGCGGTGCCGTCGCCGCTGTCGACAATGGCTACATGAAGGGCCAAATGGTGGCCTCGCACTCACAACGGCGCGCTGACATTGAGTCTGGCGACCATGTGATCGTCGGGGTCAACAAGTTCACCACGACCGAGCCCAACCCGCTACTGGCTGACATTGACACGGCTATTCAGTCGGTGGCTCCGGAGGTGGAGGCCGCGGCGACGGCATCGCTGATGGACTGGCGAATGAGTCGCGATGATGACGCGGTGACGGCTGCCTTGGTCGAGTTGAGTCGCGCTGCTGATGGGCAAGAAAATCTGATGGTCCCCACGTTGCAGTGCGCTCGCGTGGGCGTGACCACCGGCGAGTGGTCATCGGCGCTTCGGGCAGTTTTCGGTGAGTACCGAGCCCCCACCGGACTCAGTGGGGTGGTCGGCGTGCAGTCGGGCAGCAGCGACCTCACACAGGTACGCGAACTCGTGCAGGCCACCGGTGCAGAACTTGGGGTGCGGCTGCGTTTTCTGGTGGGCAAGCCGGGTCTTGATGGTCACTCCAATGGAGCTGAGCAAATCGCGGTGCGCGCTCGTGATGCTGGCTTCGAAGTGGTGTACCAGGGGATTCGACTCACTCCGGCGCAAATCGTGGCGGCTGCCGTCGAAGAAGATGTGGACGTTGTGGGTCTATCGATTCTTTCCGGTTCCCATCGTGCCCTCGTTCCTGCGGTCGTCGCCGGACTGCAAGCGGCCGGCATGACAGAAACCGTGGTGGTGGTGGGCGGCATCATTCCAGAGACAGATGCACAGTTTTTTCGAGCCAACGGCGTAGCCGAGGTGTTTACCCCGCGTGACTACGACGCCACCGACATTATGCGCCGCGTCATTGAAGCGGTGCGACATACTCGTGGGTTGTCAGCGGCCGTTGCTGTTTAGTTTGTCCCCCGGGGGCTCCACCGGAAAAACACAACCGCCGCGATAGCGCCGCCGATGCACCATGCGCTGAGTACCAGGGCAACCAAAGGCAGTTGAAAAGAGCCGGAAACTTCCAGGGCCGCTGCTGATTCGGGTAGAAACACACTGCGCATTCCCTGCGCAAGCCATTTTAGTGGGAACACCGACGCCAGGTTTTGCATCCAGGTGGGCAGATCGCTGAAGATAAAGAAGACGCCGGAAATAAACTGCAGGACAAGCACAACCGGTGCCACAACTGCCGAGGCTCCCTTTCCCTGTCGTGGAACGACAGAGTAGGCGATACCGAGTAGCGTGCACGCGATGAGGCCGAGAGCACTGAGCCAGGCGAACGTGACCCACGCGGAAAGCTCCGTTGGAATCGCGAGTCCGTAGAACACTCGCCCAACGGTGATGAGCACAATGATCTGAGCGACGTAGGCGACCACAACGGTGCCGACCTTGCCCATGAAGTAACTCGATTTCGGCATCGGTGTGCCACGCAGCCTCTTTAGCGTTCCATCTTCGCGTTCGATGGGTATCGAGATCGCGAGATTTTGAAATGAGGTGTAAAGAATTCCCGAGGCGATCATGCCTGCCACAAAATATTGGGCGAAACTTACATCGGTCCCGCCAAGGTCTTGACCACCGAAGACGGAACCGAAAACGATAAGGAGCAGTACCGGCAGGGCGAAGTTGAAGACGGCTGATTCGCGATCACGAAAGAATTGGCGCAGTTCCAGGCTGATTCGCCCTCGGCCAATCCTCCACGCGGTTGGCATTGGTGTGCTCACGATGTCGAGCTCTGGGCTTGGTCAATGAGGGCAAGGTAGCGATCTTCCAGAGTGGAACGACGAATGACCAGTTCGGGAATTTCCCCACCGAGCACGGCGGCCAATTCCCCGACGAAGCTCGTGGGGCTGGTGGTGAACTCTCGGTGCATTCGGCCGTCCTGTCGCCAAGAAACTTCTACTGAGTCGTCCTCGCCGACGCCAATCTGGTCCGGGGTGTCCAGGGCAATCACCCGGCCCGCAGCGATAACTGCGACCCGGTCGGCGAGGGCCTCGGCTTCGTCAAGGTAGTGGGTGGTCAACATGATCGTGGTGCCGCCAGCCTTAATCTGTTGCAGCAGCACCCAGAACTCTCGGCGAGCTTGTGGATCGAAGCCGGTGGTGGGTTCATCAAGAAACAGTAACTGCGGCGCTCCGATGAGTCCGAGGGCAACGTCTACTCTGCGTCGTTGACCGCCGGAAAGGGTACTGATGCGAGCCGCGGCCTTATCGGTGAGTCCCACGGAAGCGATGGTGGTATCCACATCGGCCGGTGCAGGGTAGTAGGTGGCGAAGTGCGCTACCGCTTCGTGTGTGGTGATATCACCGAGATCGCGCGCACTCTGTAAAACAATACCCAGTTGTGCCCGCCATGAACGACCACCGTGTGCGGGATCGACGCCGAGAACGCTAACCTCGCCGCTATCGCGGGATCTATAGCCCTCAAGGATTTCCACCGTCGTGGTTTTACCCGCGCCGTTGGGCCCGAGGATGGCGAAGCATTCACCGGTAGTGATTGTCAGGCTGACATCATCGACCGCGACAACATCGCCGTAGGTCTTGCGCAGGTTCGCCACACTTACTGCTACTGACACGACCTAACATTAACAGGCCTAGGCTGTCGGCATGCGCATCGTGGTGGCTCGTTGCATTGTTGACTACCAGGGCAAACTCAGTGCACATCTGCCTGAGGCACGCCGGCTTTTGATGATGAAGGCCGATGGTTCGGTGCTCGTTCATGCCGATGGTGGGTCGTATAAACCGCTGAACTGGATGAGTCCGCCGTGCTGGTTGACCGAGGAGCCACCTGTCGACCAGGAGTCGGGGGAGTTAACCAGTGAGGCGATGATCTGGGTGGTGACGAACAAGGCTGGCGAGACACTGCGCATCACCGTCCTTGACATCGAACACGACAGTTCCCACGAGTTGGGAACCGACCCCGGTCTGGTCAAGGACGGGGTGGAGGCGCACCTGCAGGAGTTGCTGTCGCAACGACTTGATGCGCTAGGGCAAGGGTGGTCGCTCGTGCGCCGCGAATATCCCACCGCGATTGGTCCGGTTGACATTTTGGCGCGAGATGGTCGGGGACAGGCCGTGGCCATCGAAATCAAAAGGCGCGGTGAGATTGATGGTGTCGAACAACTCACTCGCTATCTGGAATTACTCAACCGAGATTCCACGATTGCGCCTGTGCGCGGAATTTTTGCCGCCCAAGCCATCAAACCGCAGGCCCGAGTCCTAGCCACCGACCGAGGTATCGACTGTGTCGTATTGGACTATGACGAGTTGCGTGGCATGGATGACGTAAGTGCCCGGCTGTTTTAAAGCATGGCACCACGAAGCATCGACTAATCCTTGATCGTGTGTTCCCGGCCAAGCCCGCCATGGCGCCAGCGCATCGCGGCCATGACGAGTTTCCCAGCCCACGGGGGACGTTCAAACGAGGTGAGTGAGATGGGCAGGGCAAAACGCTGGTCAACGGTGGCTTTGGCCCGGCTGAAAGCACGTAGTCCATCAGCTCCATGAATGCGGCCCGCTCCGGATTCGCCAACTCCGCCCCAGGGAAGTTCGGGAACACCCGCGTACATCACCCAGGAGTTGATGCTGACCATGCCAACGCGAAGGTTGCGAGCGGCTGCTCGCACGCGGGAGGGAGTACGCCCAAATACTGATGCGGCGAGTCCGTAGCCGGTGGCATTTGCCCGATCGACTCCTTCTTCGAGGTCTCGCACAGTATTGATGACGATCGTGGGGCCGAAGGTCTCCTCCTGCACAGCGGTGGAGTCCTCAGGGACATCCACCAGCACGATCGGGGTGACGACACGGCCGCGCAGGGATGATGGCCCACCCAGCACGGCGGTACCGCCTCGGGCAAGAGCATCGTTGAGATGAGCACTCACCACGTCAGCCTGGGTGGGCAGCGTCATGGGGCCGTAAGAGGCTGCGCCGTGGGTACCGGTTTCGAGTCGGCTGGCGCGTTCGGTAATTAACTCAATGAGTTCGTCTCGGATGAGGTGATGTGCGTACACCCGCTCAATCCCGACGCACGTTTGGCCGGCATTGGAAAGTGCGCCGAAAACGATCGCGTCAGCCGCGGTGATTAGATCAGCATCTTCGTCAACCAATGCTGCATCTTTGCCGCCGCATTCCAGCACCACCGGAGTGAGGGACTCAGCGCATGCGCGCAACACGTGCCGTCCGGTGGCTGCAGAACCGGTGAAGGAGACAACGTTTGCACCGGACACGCACAGGGCCGCCCCGACATCGCCAGGCCCGCACACCATCGTCACCAACTGCTGAGACGTGACAACGGAGTTGATTGCGTTAACCAGCCAGGCTCCCGTCGCTGTGGTCCACTCGGATGGTTTAAAGACCACCGCGTTACCGGCAGCGAGGGCATAGATGATCGAACCCATCGGGGTGAACACCGGATAGTTCCATGGTCCGATGACGGCCACAACGCCTACGGGCTGATACGCCAAGGTGGCTCGCTGATTGATGGTCAGCAGACCTGTACTCACCCTGCGTTCACCCAGGACTGACTCAGCCCTATTGGCTGCCCAGTGCACATGTTCGATTGTCAATGCGATCTCGAGTCGGGCATCGTCTAGCGGCTTTCCCATCTCCGCATGGACAAGAGCAGCAAGTTCTTCACCGTGGCGGGCCAGGTGTCTTTTGATTCCCATGAGGTAGCTCCGCCGGGCGCGCCAACCAAGATCTGCCCACCACTGTCCAGCAATCCGCGCACCGTCAACGGCAGCGTGTACCTCCGGGGCGGAAGTCATCGCGAAGGTGTCGATCAGGTCGCCAGACAGTGGGGAGCGGGACTCAACGACAGATGATTGCGTGGCCATCTTTGGACACTACTCCGGTCTCGGGCGTCACGCTGGGTCATGGGAGACTGAGCGCGATTTATCCGGCCAAGGGCTGGTACACGTTTCCTGGGAGGATGCTCGTGGCAGCTGGTCAGATCCAAACCGTAGGGGTTGTAGGGCTTGGCACCATGGGGGCTGGCATCGCTGAGGTGTTCGCCCGTAATGGTTTTTCGGTGATCGCCGTTGAGGCAAGCCAGCCGGCCCTTGAACGTGGCCAGGCTACGTTGCGCCATTCCACCGATCGTGCCGTCAAGCGCGGCAAACTCACAGCCGCTGACCAGACGGCCCTGTGGGACCGAATCAATTTTTCTACCGAGCTGAGCGCCCTCGCTACGGCCGACCTTGTCATTGAAGCGATCCCGGAGCGCCTTGAACTCAAGCGCGATCTTTTCGCCACCCTGGATTCCCTTACTCCAGAACATACGATCTTGGCCACCAATACCTCATCACTGTCGGTCACCGAGATCTCAGTGGCCACCTCGCGCCCCGACCGGGTGGTGGGTTTGCACTTCTTCAATCCAGCGCCAGTGCAAAAGTTCGTTGAGATCGTGCGCACGGTGGTGAGCGCACCCGAGGTAATCGACAGTGTCACTGATGTAGCCCAACGCCTTGGCAAAGAGCCGGTGGTGGTCGGCGATCGCGCCGGTTTCATCGCTAACGCTTTGCTCTTCGGCTACCTCAACCATGCGGTGTCCATGTACGACTCACGCTACGCAGCACGCGAAGACATTGATGAGGCCATGAAATTGGGCTGTGGGTATCCCATGGGCCCGCTCGCGCTGCTTGATCTAATCGGCCTGGACACGGCGTATGAAATTTTGGACACGATGTACAAGCAGGGCCGTGATCGACTGCATGCGCCGCACCCACTGCTGAAGCAGATGGTCACCGCAGGCCTGCTCGGCCGTAAAACCGGACGCGGTTTCTATACCTATGCAGAGGCTCATTCGCCGGCGGTTATTGATGATGCTGAAACCGCGCTGGCCAGATCAGATTTTGGGACTGGGCGCCCTGTTGAGGCGGTCGGTGTTGTGGGGTCAGGCACCATGGCAACGGGCATCGCCGAAGTCTTCGCAAAGTCGGGGTTCCAGGTACTCCTCGTGGCCCGATCAACGGACAAGGCAACGGCTGCACTCGGTGCGATCACCAAGTCAATGGAAAAGGCTGTACAGCGCGGCAAGTTGGAGTCGCCCGATCGAGACGCAGCTCTTGCGCGCCTGTCGACGAGTGCCAGCCTGGAAGACTTGCGCTCGGCTGATCTGATCGTGGAGGCGATCGCGGAGAACCTCGATCTGAAGATCGCCCTCTTTGAAAATCTTGATGAGATTGCTCGACCCGGCGCTGTATTGGCAACGACCACCTCAAGTTTGCCGGTCGTGGAGATGGCCGTATCAACCTCTCGGCCCGGCGACGTGGTGGGGCTGCACTTCTTTAACCCGGCACCGCAGATGAAACTTGTAGAAGTAGTGCGCACCGTGTGCACCTCTGACGAGGTCGCCGCAACAGCACTCGATGTGGTCAACCGGTTGGCCAAGCATCCGGTGGTGTGTGGCGACCGGGCCGGTTTCATCGTCAACGCCCTGCTCTTCCCCTATCTCAACGACTCGGTGCGGATGCTGGAGGCAAACTACGCCGCCGTTGACGATATTGATCTGGCAATGAAAAAGGGTTGTGGCTATCCCATGGGGCCCTTTGAATTGCTCGATGTCGTGGGGCTAGATGTGTCGTTGACCATTCAGCAGACGCTGTATCGGGAGTTTCGCGAACGTGGTTTCGCTCCGGCCCCCCGCCTTGAGCATCTCGTCACTGCCGGTTATGTGGGAAAGAAGAGCGGCCGAGGGTTTCGCACCTACGCCTAAGTTGGCCGGGTACACAGGAGGTGAGATGGGACGCCGTCGTCCAGCGCGACCTAAGAGCAACGGCACCCCCGGGCCTCGTCTGAATGAGACCGTCGAGGAGCACCCGGATGGGGATTATGTGGTGCGCCGGCTCACCGGGTCCTCTTCTACCAAGCCCTATCGCTGTCCTGGCTGCGATCATTTGATTCAACCGGCTACCCCCCACGTGGTCACATGGCCGGTAGATCGAGGGGCTGACGATCGCCGGCACTGGCACACGGTGTGCTGGCAGGCCCGAGACCGCCGCCGACCGCGCCGATAGCTGCACACCTTTGATGAACAGCCACCGCGACGGGATAAGCACATGAGTGAACTGATTCGTGCGGGGAGCGTATTGCCCGCGCACCGTGAAGCCCTAACGCTGATCACCGCTGATGGACTGCGCCTTGTGGCTGAACTCTCCCGCCCGCTGCATCGGGAACCAGTGGCCACCATCATCTGCGTGCACCCCCTGCCTACCCACGGCGGAATGATGGATAGCCATGTGCTGCGCAAGGCGGCATGGCGGCTCCCCGCACAGGCCGATATCGCCGTGTTGCGATTCAATACGCGCGGAACAACATCAGCCTCGGGGACGAGTGAAGGAGAGTATGACCGATCCACGGCTGAGGGCCTGGATCTTCAGTCCGCCATTGCTTATGCACAGCAGCATCATCTGGTGCACCCGTGGCTTCTTGGCTGGTCCTTTGGAACCGATGTGATTCTTCGCCATGCCAGTGATGCAGCCGTTGCCGGTGTGATCCTGCTATCCCCGCCGCTGCGCTTCACCACGCCCACGGAACTGTCTCGGTGGCGTTCGGTTGACACCCCCGTGACCGCGCTCGTGCCTGAATTTGACGACTATCTACCACCGACGGCTGCGGTAGCGGCCTTCGCTGGGCTCCCGGCCGTGGAAATCGTTGGGATTCCCGGAGCCAAACACTTATGGGTGGGGGAGCGATATGTTCAGCGGGTACTCAACGAGATCGTGTCGCGCGTCAACCCGGTGGCGGCCCCACTGGCTACCGAGTGGACGCAGGCCGATGTCATTGCCCAGGGACCAATGCAGATGTGGAGCGACCTATGAATTTCTCGTTAGCCGGCAAGCGCACGCTCGTGACCGGCGCGTCACGCGGGATCGGGCGGGCTATCGCGCTGGCCTTTGCCGATTCAGGAGCTGATGTTGCTGTAATGGCCCGCAACGAGGAATTGCTCAATGAGGTGGCTGATGAGATTCAACGTCGTGGACGCAAGGCGGTCGTCTGTGTTGCTGATGCACTCGATGAGGATGCCCTGCGGGCGGGGATCGAGCACGGTATTGCCGGTTTGGGTGGGCTAGACACCCTGGTCAATAACGCCGGTGGCAATTCTTTTTCCATTCCGGTCGCGACGATGCGTATGAGTGGATGGGAAAAGACGCTGCGACTCAACCTGCATTCGGTGGTGCAGGCAACGCAGGCCGCGCTACCTGCCATCATGGAATCCCGAGGCAGCATCATCAATGTTTCATCCGTCGTTGCACTGCGTGGTGCCCCCACGATGTCGCATTACGGAGCGGCAAAAGCGGCGCTCGTGTCCTTCACGCAGAGTCTTGCATTGGAAACAGCATGGGCTGGGGTGCGGGTAAATGCGCTGCTGCCCGGTTGGATTGATACAGACCTCACGGACTTCTTGCGAGTGAGTGAAGAAGCTGAGGCTGGCACCCTGTCTCGTGTGCCAATGCAGCGCTGGGGTACGCCCGACGAGATCGCTGGCCCCGCAGTCTTTTTGGCTTCTTCAGCCGCACAGTTCATGACTGGCCAGTCGATGGTTGTTGATGGTGGTTTGTCAGCGATGCCTTGACCAACCGGTCGGCCTAAAGGCCAGCGGCTGCCATGATTTCGCGCACGAAAGCTTTGGTGCCCTCCCAGGTGGGGTGTACACCATCAGAGACGAAGAAGTCCGATCGACCAGCAGATACTGATGCCCAGTCGGCGATGACGGCGTTGGGGTAGTCGGGTACTACCACCGCGATCATCTCGTTGTTCGGGGCGGTCCAACGCCGGGGCACATTAACGTTGATCACCACGACGCGTTCGCGATCGCTGAGGGTGTCGAGCATGGTCCGCAGTTGGTCTTCGGTGATGATTCCGTTGGTGCCGGTATGGATGACCACGGTCGGGGCCAGGAGGTCGGCGGCAGCAAGTGCTTCGACTCGCTCCAAAACCCCCGAAGCTTGCCGGCTGACTTCAGCATCGACCGAGGATTTTTTGATCTTGTCCTGCAAGTGTGGGGCCACCCCAAGCATGACTGAATCACCGATGGCGGTGAGGATGCCGTTGGCATTGCTCGCTGGACCGCTCGGTTTCGGCGCCGGGGTCGGGGCTGACTCACCGGTGACGGTCGGTGTCGGAGTCGGTGCGGGGGCGGGGGTAGGGCGGGGGCTTGCGTCGATGAGAATGCTGGTGGGTCCGCCGTTGGCAATGCCGATGGCCGCGGCTACGTCTGGCGCGAGTTGTTCGTTAGCGGTCGGCGCGGTGGCAAGTCCGGCGCCCACGAGCGCGACGGCGGCGAAAGATACGCCCGTGCCGACGAGGACGCGTTGCGCGAGGTGGGCTTTGTCTTCGTCGTCGGAGTTGCGCCAGTCGGTGAAGAACTTCTTGATTGCACCTCGACGGATCGGCATTTCCACATAGCGGTAGGACAACTCGGCCAACCCGAAGGTGAGACCGAAACGCAGGATGAGATTGGGGATGCCATCAAGTCCGATGTCCAGATCGGGTCGGGTCACCATAAACACTGGCCAGTGCCACAGGTAAAGCCCGTAGGAGCGTTGGCCGATGTAGCGCCAGGGTTGCGTGCCCAGTAGGCGCCCGAAGGGTGTTCCCGGATGGCTTGCGGTGGCAACCAGGAGACAGACCAGTGCAGCGAAGGCTAGGAATCCGCCGCGGTACAGGAAGCTACTGAACTCCCCGACCTGCCAGAAGACCCAGATGATGGCGACCAAGGACGCAAAGCCCAGCCCCATAATCAGTGCCTGGGCACCGGGTGTGAGTCGGGTGGATAGACGTCCTGGGCGCCACACCGTGGCCAAGGCTGCACCGAGCAGCAGGCCCATGATGTGCGTATCGGTGCCGAAGTAGGCGCGGCTGGGGTCGGCAAGCTCGGGGAATCCGTTGGAGATAGACAGCACGGCCATCCACACCGTGGAGGCGACCGCGCCGATCAGCGCTGTGTACAGCACCGCGCGGCGTTTACCAAACTTCAACAGGGCCAGGGTGATCAGCGGCCAGATCAAATAGAACTGTTCTTCGATGGCCAGTGACCACAGGTGTTTCAGCAGGGGCGGTCGCCCGATGAATTCAAAATAGGACTGGTCGGCCGCGATGTACCACCAGTTGTTGACATAGAACAGTGATGCGATTGCGTCGGCGCGAAATGCGGGTGCAGCATCGCGGTAAACGAAGGCGGCCAGCGCACCAACAACGGCGAGCATGAGTAGGAGGGCGGGGAGTAACCGGCGGGCTCGGCGGATATAGAAACGCTTGAAGTTAATGCGGCCGCCTCGGTTGAACTCCTCCAGGAGGAGGGAGGTGATCAAGAACCCGGACAGCACAAAGAAGACATCGACACCGAGAAAACCACCCGGCATCCAGGGCAGGTCAGCGTGATAAAACATGACGCCCAAAACGGCCAGAGCGCGAATGGCATCGAGACCGGGTAGGTAGCCCATCTCGCCGGCCGGGCGACCCTTATCGAGGTTCCAGGGCGTGGCTGTGGCCGCGTGCGTGGTCACTCACCCTCCTTCAGTCGCCCATGGTTACCGATCTGGTCAAATACAGGCGGGCAAAGCCATCGGCAATCAGACGATGGCCCCACTCACCTGGTTCCGCCCTATCGTAAGGGGAGAAGAAGGGTCTATGCGCCGGTGAAACGCGTGAGCGCCGGAAGCAATCGTTCGCGCTTTTCCGGATTGCTGACCCCTAGGCCGGCCTCAGGAGCCAAACACAGCACGCCAACCTTGCCCTGGTGCCGATTGTGATGAACTTCCAAGGTGGCGGCGCCGGCATCGGCGAGGTCGAAGGTCTGGGACAGGGTGGGATGGATCATTCCTCGGTCAATGAGTCGGTTGGCTTCATAGGCTTCGCGGTAATTGGCAAAGTGTGAGCCAATGATGCTCTTCAGGTGCATCCACAGGTAGCGATTGTCGTACTCGTGCATGTACCCGGAGGTGGAGGCACAGGTCACGATCTTGCCTCCCTTGCGCGTGACGTAGACGCTGGCTCCGAAGGTTTCTCGGCCCGGGTGCTCAAAGACGATGTCAATATCGTCACCGCCGGTGAGTTCGCGGATACGCCGACCGAACCGCTTCCACTCCTGGGGGTCTTGGGTGACCGGGTCTTTCCAGAACTCAAATCCTTCTGCCTTGCGGTCGATAATGAGTTCAGCACCCATGGAGCGGCAGATGTCAGCCTTAGCTGCACTGGAGACGACACAGACCGGTATTGCACCCCCGTTCACCGCGTACTGCGTGGCATAGGAGCCCAAGCCCCCTGATGCTCCCCAGATCAACACCACATCGCCCTGCTTCATGGCACCACCGTGGGTAGAAACCAACTGACGGTAGGCGGTTGAATTGACCAGACCGGGTGCCGCAGCTTCTTCCCAGGTGAGGTGTTTGGGTTTGGGGAGCAACTGATTTGACTTCACCAGGGCGATCTCGGCTAGGCCGCCGAAGTTTGTTTCAAATCCCCAGATGCGCTGCTCGGGGTCCATCATGGTGTCGTCGTGGCCGAGTGGACTTTCCAGGTCGACATTGAGGCAGTGCGCTACGACTTCATCGCCAGGTTTCCAGGCGTTAACTCCCGGGCCAACGCGCAACACGATGCCGGCCGCATCGGAACCGATGACGTGGTAGGGCAGGTCGTGGCGGCGATTGAGTTCATTGGTCTGCCCAAAACGTGCGAGGAAGCCAAAGGTGCTCACCGGTTCGAAGATGGAGGTCCACACGGTGTTGTAGTTAATGCTCGATGCCATCACAGCAATAAGGGCCTCGCCGGGGCCTAGTTCGGGTGTGGGTACCTGCTCGATGTGAATGGATTTGCGCGGGTCTTTATCGCGGGACTCCACGCCGGCGAACATGAGTTCTTCGTCCTTGTGCACGGTCGCTGCCCGGTAGGACTCAGGGAGAGGCATCGCCGCAATGTCGGCAGGGCTTGCGTCGGTCAATGCGGTGTAGAGCGGTGATGTGGATGACACCTGGTTCCTCCGTCGCGGTGGCCTGCAGGTGGCGAAGTCCGCCACCCCGTAAAAGTTAACGATCGTTCACAGACGAGTGTATCTGTTTTCTTACCCTGGGGGAGGTCTATGGCAGCCCTACCAGGTGATGAGTCCCTGTTCGCGCGCAATATAGAGCCCGACCACCACAGCGCCGATCAGGATGACCACGATGGCGGTCTTAAACAGGCGTCGAAAGAGGGAGAAAACGAAGATTGCGCCTAGGGCAACGGCCACGATAAGGAGAAGCGGACCCGGTCCGCTGGCATCGGTCATGCGTGGGGCTCGGCTGGAGGTTGGACGAGTTCCACGAGCACTCCACCGGCATCTTTGGGGTGGATGAAGTTCACCTGCGAACCGGCCGTGCCTGTTTTTGCGATGTCGTAAAGAAGTCGAACCCCGCGTTGACGCAGCACCGCCGACACGGTGGAGATATCAACGACCCGGTAGGCCATCTGCTGAATGCCGGGACCGCTGCGATCGAGGAATCGGCCAATGGGGGAGTCGGTGGTTAAGGGGGCCAGGAGTTGAATGCAGGTGCCCGAGTCACCCACCGCCATCATCGCCTCGCGCACGCCTTGCTCGGTATTGGTCTCTTCGTGCGTCAATGTCATGCCAAAGGTGTCCTGATAGAAGGCGATTGCCGCATCCAGATCGGTCACGGCAATGCCGACGTGGTCCACCTGGGTGAACAGGCCGGCAGGGAAAGAATCATGCGGGAATCCGTCCCGGGTGGCTGGTGACTGGTGTGTCATGTCGGTGACTCTCCTCGTGGCGTAACGCTGGGGATGACCTCGGTGGTACCCAGCGTATGCACATTGGGTGGTGCGTGGAGGTGCTAGGTCCGCATCGTTAGGGTGATGTCAATGTTTGATCCGGTCGGGGGACCTAGGATCAAAACTCGTTGTTACCCCAATGTCCACTCCCGCATTCCTCGGAGGATCACATGTCAGCGCAGTCACCATCGGTCATCGTTTCCGGCGCTCGCACGCCGATGGGACGTCTACTTGGTTCACTGTCGGGGCTGAGCGCATCCGACCTCGGTGGAGCGGCGATCAAGGCGGCACTGGAACGCTCCGGCATCACCGGTGAACAGGTGGACTACGTCATCATGGGGCAGGTGATTCAAGCCGGTTCAGGCCAAAACGCAGCTCGCCCCGCAGCGGTGAACGCAGGCATTCCCATGAGCGTCCCCGCAGTCACCATTAACAAGGTCTGTCTGTCGGGCCTAGACGCAATCGCTCTGGCTGATCAACTCATTCGTGCGGGCGAATTCCAGATCGTGGTGGCCGGCGGAATGGAATCCATGACGAATGCGCCCCATCTATTGACCGGATCCCGCGAAGGTGTGAAGTACGGCGACTGGAAGATGATTGATTCGATGGCCTTTGATGCCCTAACGTGCACCTTCGATCAGTGCGCAATGGGAGAGTCAACCGAGGGCTACAACTCCCGTTATGACTTCACTCGCTCAGACCAGGATGCCTATGCTGCGCAGTCACATCAACGTGCTGCCGCTGCAACAAAGAATGGTGTCTTTGACAAAGAAATCACGCCTGTCATGATCCCTCAGCGCAAGGGAGACCCCATTGAATTCACGACCGATGAGGGTATCCGGCCCGACACGACAGCGGAGAGCCTTGGTCGGCTGCGCCCGGCATTCGCCAAGGACGGCACCATTACGGCTGGCTCAGCCTCACAGATTTCAGATGGTGCTGCCGCCGTTGTAGTGATGAGTAAAGCGAAGGCGCAGGAGTTGGGGTTGGAGTGGTTGGCCGAAATCGGCGCGCACGGCGTCGTAGCCGGCCCGGATGCCTCGCTGCACGAGCAGCCCGCCAACGCCATTCGTGCCGCGTGCGCCAAGGAAGGCATCACGGTCGAAGATCTCACCCTCATTGAAATCAATGAGGCTTTCGCTGCGGTCGGACTGGCCTCCATGAACGCCTTGGGCGTTAACGACGAAATCGTCAACGTCAATGGCGGCGCCATCGCCCTTGGGCATCCGGTGGGTATGTCTGGGGCCCGCATTGTGTTGCACCTTGCGCTAGAGCTTCGTCGCCGCGGCGGTGGGATCGGGGCAGCGGCGCTCTGTGGCGGTGGCGGCCAGGGTGATGCCCTCATCCTTAACGTCAGCCCCTAAGGCTTGGTGCCATGACCGACGTGCCCGCAGTTCAGGCTCCCCTAGTTCAGGACTGGATTGATCGCGCAAAGCGTGCTGATCCTCGTGCGGTAGCACGGTTGATTTCTTGGATTGAGGATTCATCGCCCGCGGTGCCCGAGGTGATGGCGCAGTTAGCTCCCACCGCTGGACGTGCTCGTGTGATCGGGCTCACCGGAGCACCGGGGGTGGGTAAGTCGACCACGACCTCAGCCCTGATTGCCGGCTATCGAAAGCGAGATCAGCGGGTGGGGGTCATTGCCGTGGATCCTAGTTCGCCGTTTTCTGGCGGTGCTCTACTCGGTGATCGCATTCGCATGCAGGACCACGCCCTTGACGATGGCGTTTTTATCCGGTCTATGGCATCTCGGGGCCACCTGGGCGGGTTGGCTGCAACGACACCTCAGGCGGTGCGTGTTTTTGAAGCGGCCGGAGTTGACGTTGTCATTATCGAAACGGTCGGGGTGGGGCAGTCTGAGGTTGAGGTGGCCGGCACGGCGGACACCACCGTCGTGCTTCTCGCACCTGGCATGGGTGATGGTATTCAGGCAGCGAAAGCGGGCATTTTGGAAGTTGGCGACGTATTTTGCGTCAACAAGGCCGATCGAGACGGCGCCGACAGCACCGCCCGTGAAGTTCGCCACATGATCAGCCTCGCTGATCGAGATCCCCATCGATGGGAGCCACAGGTGGTGAAGGCTGTCGCCAGCCGGGGTGAGGTGGATGAATTACTCGCAGTGATTGATCTTCATCAAGAATGGTTGACCGAAGATGATCGGTTGGAACAGCGCAGACAGCGCCGGGCAACGGAGGAGATCACCGCTCTTACGCTCGCCCATTTCCGTCGACGCATCGGTACCGATGGCCACCAACAACTGCTTGTTTTGGCCCAGGCCGTAGCAACCGGATCCCTCGATCCGTATTCGGCAGCCGATCGTCTCATCGCCACCATCGGTGAGGATTGATCGCCTTACTCGCGCCCGTCCCCACCACCCGGTGGGTCGCATGTCAAAATGATGCACGTGTCTACACCTGCGAATATGCCCCTGCGGGGAGCGGTTGATCTCTCCGCGCTTGCTCAACAGCGCCAGGCGCAACAGCGGCAGGCAACCGCTGGGCCCGCACCTGCCGGGATCGTTATCGATGTCACCGAAGAGACCTTTCAGACAGAGGTCATTGAGCGAAGCCAACAGGTACCGGTCGTTGTCGACCTGTGGGCCACCTGGTGCGGTCCGTGCAAAACGCTCTCACCCATCTTGGAGGCCCTCGCTGCGGAATACGGCGGCCGGTTCATCCTGGCCAAGGTTGATGTAGATGCACAGCCCAGAATCGCCTCTGCATTTCAGGTGCAGTCGATTCCCAGCGTCTTCGCCATCGTCGGGGGCCAGCCGATGCCGCTGTTCCAGGGAGCATTGCCCGAGCCACAGGCGCGCCAGTACATCGAGGAATTACTCAAGGCCGCCGAGCAGGCCGGAGTGGCTGGCACGGCGACAGCACAAGAAAATGTCGAGCCCGAACTCCAACCAGAAGAGGTTGTTGATCCGCGCTTCGCAGCAGCATATGAAGCCATGGAATCGGGTGATTGGGCGTTAGCCGAGGGGGCCTACCGACTCGTCTTGGCAGCTGAGCCCAATAACGCTGACGCTCAGGCTGGAGCCGCGATGTGTGCCCTGCAGGTTCGCGTTGAATCAGCCAACACCTTGGCTGCCCAGGGACAGATGACAGCACATCCGCTGACCGATGCTGACGCCGCAGCGATTCGTGGCGATTGGTCGACCGCGTTCGCAGTGCTCATCGAAGCAATTCGGTCGGCCCCGGGTGATGAGCGCGAAGAGTTGCGGGCGCGGCTCCTTGATCTGTTCACGATTGCTGGCGATGATCCGGCAGTGGCAGCAGCAAGAATCGCCCTGTCCAGCGCACTGTTCTAGTCGCGTGCAGGCGCACGCAGCCAAAGCGTAGCCATGGGCGGAACGGTGATGTTCGCCGAACTGGACAGGCCATGCCACGGTGGGCCATCGGCCTGGACACCTCCGAGATTGCCTACACCAGAACCGCCGTAGGCGGCAGCATCAGTGTTCAGTGTCTCCCGCCAATAACCACTGGTCGGTAGCCCGAGGCGGTAGTTAAATCGAGGGATCGGTGACATATTTACCACGCACGCGAGAGCGTTACCTTCGTCGTCGAAGCGTAGCCAGCTGTACACGTTGGTTACCGCATCATTGGCATCAATCCAACTGAACCCATCTGGATCGGTGTCCTGCTGCCACAGGGCAGGTGTGTCTCGGTACACGTGGTTGATGTCGCTCATCGCTTGAGCGATACCTGCATGTTCGGGGTATTCCAGCAGCCACCAGTCCAGCCCCTTGTCGGCATTCCACTCAGCCGACTGCGCCCATTCACTTCCCATGAACAGCAACTTCTTTCCCGGGTGAGCCCACATGAAACCAAGATAGGCACGAAGGTTTGCCAGCTGCTGCCATCGGTCGCCAGCGATCTTGTTGATCAAGGATCCCTTGCCGTGAACAACTTCATCGTGAGAGATGGGCAGCACAAAGTTCTCGCTGTAGGCGTACATCATCGCGAAGGTCAACTCGTGATGATGAAACTGGCGATGGACGGCCTCACGTTTTACGTAGTCAAGGGAATCGTGCATCCACCCCATATTCCACTTCAGGCCGAAGCCGAGTCCACCCAAATAGGTGGGACGGGTGACGCCCGGCCACGATGTGGATTCTTCGGCGATGGTGACGATGCCGGGCACTCGACGGTACGCGGTGGCATTCATCTCCTGCAGGAAGGCAACAGCGTCTAAGTTTTCGCGTCCACCATGTTCGTTTGGAGACCACTGGCCCGGTTCGCGGGAGTAATCAAGATAGAGCATGCTCGCAACGGCATCAACCCTGATGCCATCGACATGGAACTCTTCCAGCCAGTATAAAGCGTTGGCAACAAGGAAGTTTCGTACCTCTGCGCGGCCAAAGTTGAAAACATACGTACCCCAGTCGGGGTGTTCGCCACGCTGGGGATCGGGGTGTTCGTACAGGGGTGTCCCGTCGAAACGGGCCAGAGCCCATTCGTCCTTGGGGAAATGCGCGGGCACCCAGTCAACGATGACGCCGATGCCTGCCCGATGTAAGGCATCAATGAGGAAGCGCAGGTCATCGGGTGACCCGAATCGAGATGTTGGCGCGAAGTAAGAGGTCACCTGATAGCCCCAGGATCCGCCGAAGGGATGCTCTGCGACCGGCATGAATTCCACATGCGTGAACCCGTTGCGGCGTGCGTAATCGACCAATTCCACGGCCAGGTCAACGTAACTAAGACCGTGCCGCCAGGAGCCGAGGTGAACTTCGTAAATTGACATCGGGGAGCGCAACGCGTCGTAAGTTTCACGCTGATTGAGCCAGGACTGGTCACCCCAGGTGTAGCGAGACGTGAACACCACCGATCCCGTGGCAGGTGGGAGCTCGGTGGCGAAAGCGCACGGGTCTGCCTTCTCGCGCCAAAGATCATCCTGGCCGAGCACGGCGAACTTGTAGACGGTTCCGTCGTGGATGTCGGGTACGAATAACTCCCAAACCCCGCTTGATCCCAATGAGCGCATCGGGTGCGCTTGGGCGTCCCAGTGGTTGAAGGTCCCAACGACTCTGACCCCGTGGGCATTGGGAGCCCATACGGCGAAGGACACGCCATGAATGAGTCCGTGAGGGCTGTCGAAGGTGTGCTGGTGGGCACCCAGCACCCGCCACATTTCTTCATGGCGGCCTTCGCCTAGTAGGTGCAAATCGACCGCGCCTAACGAGGGGAGAAAGCGATAGGGATCATCGGCAGCGAATACTTCATCGGCATAGGTGACCAGGAGTCGATAGTCGGGTACTTCGTCGACAGGTAGCACGCCCACCCAGACGCCTCGATGCTCGTGACTGAGTGCAAACGAGGTGTCACCCATCACGACCGAAACGGCTTCAGCCATGGGGCGCAGCACTCGGACGGTGACCGTGTCCCGGTGTGGGTGCGGACCCAAAATGTCATGCGGTTGGGAGTAACGCCCATCGACGATCTGATCCAGGACGGCTACATCGACGGCGGCGGGCTCGGGAACTGAACTACCGGACCTAGCTGATCGTTTGACCATGCCGTGCTCCTGTCGGTTCTGCGGGGCTATAGCCGGCGAAGTGAAACGATATGGGCGACCCGCGTGATGGGGTTGAGTTGAACATAGGCCGAGGGTCCCCAGGTGAAGGACTCCTGCGTGAGTAGGTCCTCGGCAATAAAGTGATCATCATTGGCTAAACCAAGTGCTGGCATGTCCCACCAAATCGTCGACTCCTGCGCTACGTGTGGGTCAAGGGTGACCACGGTGATGATCACCTCATCACCAACGGACTTCGAATAGGCGATGACGTTGTCGTTTTCGGAATAGTGGAAGCGAAGGCTGCGTAAATCCTGTAGCGGCGGATGTTCAGCGCGAATGGTGTTTAGTGCTGTGATGTAGTCGATTAGGTTGGGTTCCTGCTCAAAATCGCGCGGACGGTACTGGTACTTCTCGGAGTCCAAGTACTCCTCACCGCCGCCACTAGCGCAGGTACCTTCGAAGTATTCAAAACCGGAATAGACGCCCCAGGTGGGGGAAAGCGTGGCGGCGAGAGCGGCCCGGATGGAGAACCCCGCAGGGCCGCCTGTCTGGAGGAACTCACTGAGAATATCCGGTGTGTTGACAAAAAGATTCGGACGCATGAACGCCGATGCGGGGCCGGCCAATTCATCGAAGTACTCGCGCAGTTCTGATTGCGTGTTGCGCCACGTGAAGTAGGTGTAACTTTGTTGAAAGCCAACCTTAGCAAGCGCCCGCATCATAGGTGGTCGGGTGAACGCCTCGGCCAGGAAGATGACGCCGGAATCCAGGGCCTGAATTTCGTGAATTAGTCGATCCCAGACCCACAGTGGTTTCGTGTGGGGATTATCGACTCGGAAAATTCGTACTCCCTGGGCGAGCCAAAACTTAACAATGTCAACGACTTCAGCGTAGAGGCCTGCTGGATCGTTGTCGAAATTCAGCGGATAGATGTCCTGGTATTTTTTGGGTGGATTTTCCGCGTAAGCGATCGTGCCATCGGCGCGCGTGGTGAACCATTCGGGATGGCTAGACACCCACGGATGATCTGGGGCTGTCTGAAGGGCAAGGTCAAGGGCAACTTCAAGACCGAGGTGCGCGGCACGTCGAACGAAGGCGGTGAAGTCGGCGAGGTCACCCAGCTCGGGATGGATATCGCGATGACCTCCGGTGCTAGCTCCGATGGCCCACGGGGAACCGGGGTCGGTAGGGGCAGGCGTTAGTGAATTATTCGGACCCTTGCGATGTCGCTGACCGATCGGATGAATGGGTGGGAGATAGACCACGTTGAAACCCATGGCCTTGATGGCCTCTAGCCTCGTGGTCGCTGACGTGAAGGTGCCTGAGCGCATTGGTTGCAGGCTAGATCCGACGCTTCGGGGGAAGAACTCATACCAGGAGCCGACCAGGGCTCGGCGTCTTTCCACCAGTAGTGGCCAGGGTCCGCAACTGTCAGCGTTCATTCGAATCGGGAACTGCGAGATGATTGCCGCTGCCTCAATGTCGTGTGTTGCCGCTAACCGGACGTCCGGTGGGAGATCGCCATCGTGCAGAAGTCGAATGAGGGATCGAAGGACTTTGCGTTCATCGGTCTTTCCACGCGGTAGCGCCTTGGCTATGCGCTCAAGCAATTGCGCACCTTCTTGGAATTCCAACTCCACGTCTTGGCGTAGGGGCACCAAAATGTCGGCGCGGTGCAACCACGTTGCCCACGGGTCGTCCCAGGCCTCAATGCAGAAGCTCCATGGCCCCTCGGCGTCGGGTGAAACCTGCGCGGTCCATCGATCTAGGCCACCGCCGTCGGACCGCATGGCTACGCGGGAGTGCTCACTGTCATCAGGGCGACGCAGGATGACGCTGACACCGAGGTGGCTGTGGCCTTCTCTGAAGCAGGTGGCGCTCACGGGAATGACTTCGCCAACGACCGCCTTTGCCGGGCGCCGTCCTGATTCCACGACCGGCCACACGTCCATAATCGGCCATCGGCCAGCAAGAGTCTGCGCGACGGTGGTCAAATTTTCAGACGACTGCGCAGGGGCTGGGGATTTCCGACGAACGGCCACAGATCCAGACCCTAGCGAGCGCAGGGTGCCCCGGGATACTGAACCGGCAGGTTCGACGGCGGCCGAGAACGGTAGCGTCACCCATTGTGAGAGCAATTAGGCGTTTTAATGTGCGCACGGTGCTGCCGACGGAACTAGACGGCTTAAGTGAACTTGCGCACAACCTGCGTTGGTCGTGGCACCAGCCCACCCGCGATTTGTTCGCTGCCATCGACCCAGCTCTGTGGGAAAGCGTCAATGCCGACCCGATGCGGATGCTCGGGGAGGTCTCGGTTGATCGACTCGGCGAACTCGCTGCTGACGAGGGCTTCGTCCACTGGGTTCGCCACTGCCAGTCCGACCTGGGCGACTACATGCACCGTGCCCACTGGTACCAAAACACCCGGTCGCAAGGCCCAGCCTGCATCGGCTATTTTTCGCCAGAGTTCGGTGTCGCCGCCGCCCTGCCGCAGTATTCCGGCGGCCTAGGAATTTTAGCCGGTGACCACCTCAAAGCCGCCTCAGATTTAGGCGTGCCCATCGTCGGTGTGGGACTGTTCTATCGGACCGGCTATTTTCGTCAGACTCTCTCCTCCGATGGTTGGCAGCAGGAGACATACCCGGTGCTAGATCCCGACGCGATGCCGTTGTCGCTGCTACGAGACGCAGCCGGCGAGGCGGTTTATCGCAGTGTGGGAATGCCGGGTGGACGCACGCTGGATTTTCGAATCTGGGTGGCCTCCGTTGGTCGCATTCCGTTGCTGCTGCTCGATTCAGACGTGGCCACCAACGACCAAGCAGAACGCGATGTCACCGACCGGCTGTACGGGGGAGGCAACGAACACCGGCTGCGTCAGGAGATGCTCCTGGGCATCGGCGGGGTGCGGGCACTACGTGCGTATTGCGAGGTAACCGGTCATCCAGCTCCCGCGGTCTATCACTCCAATGAAGGACATGCCGGGTTCCTCGGAGTTGAGCGAATTCGCGAACTCGTTCAAGGGCCCGATGGACTGAATTTCGACGAAGCCTTCGAGATTGTGCGTGCAGGAACAGTTTTCACCACGCACACGCCGGTTCCCGCAGGTATCGACCGTTTCGATCGGCAACTCATTCGGCAGTATTTCGGTGGCGATAACGCAGCCGATGGCCTGCCCGTTGATCGCATCGAATCACTCGGAACAGAGTCATACCCAGGTGGTGACTCCAGTATGTTCAACATGGCGGTCATGGGGCTGCGGCTTTCCCAGCGCGCCAACGGGGTGAGTCTGCTTCATGGCAGCGTTAGCCGGTCAATGTTCAACGGCCTTTGGCCAGATTTTGACGCTGCTGAAGTTCCGATCGTCTCCATTACCAACGGTGTTCACGCCCAAACCTGGGTTGCACCTGAGGTGTGGAACTTGGCGGTGGAACGGATCGGACCTGAACTGACCGAGGAGGGCCAAGGTTGGGAAGCCATCGGGGAAATCCCAGACGACGCGATCTGGTGGACGAAACGCACGCTGCGCGAGCATCTTGTTGCGGATGCCCGAGATCGGTTGCGCAAGAGTTGGCTTCACCGCGGTGCCACTGAGGCAGAGCTCGGTTGGATCGATTCGGTCCTTGACCCAGACGTGCTTACGATCGGTTTTGCTCGCCGCGTGCCATCGTATAAGCGTCTCACTCTCATGCTGCGCGACCCGGAACGCTTGCGCGCTCTCCTACTTCACCCAACGAACCCGATTCAGCTGATCGTGGCCGGAAAGTCTCACCCGGCAGATGACGGTGGCAAAAGGCTGATCCAGCAACTTGTTCAGTTTGCTGACGATCCGCGGGTCCGACACCGCATAGTCTTTCTGCCCAACTACGACATCGGCATGGCAACGCGGCTATACCCCGGATGCGATGTGTGGCTGAACAACCCAATTCGTCCGCTGGAAGCTAGCGGTACTTCGGGCATGAAGGCAGCGTTGAACGGCGCCCTCAATTTGTCAATCATGGACGGTTGGTGGGATGAGTGGTACGACGGGCAGAACGGCTGGGCGATTCCGACGGCGGATGGGGTGCATGATGAAGATCGACGCGACGATCTAGAAGCATCGGCGCTTTACGACCTCATTGAAAACAGCGTGGCAGCAACGTTTTACGATCGTGATGAGGCAGGAATCCCACGACGTTGGATACAACAGGTGCGACACACAATGCAGACCCTCGGTCCGAAGGTGCTGGCAAGTCGGATGGTGCGCGACTACGTCGATAAGTTGTATGTGCCCGCCGCTAACGCCGCAGCAAAGGCCCACGCTGACAATTTCAGTTTCGGTCGCGAACTGAGCGCTTGGAAGCTGCGGGTACATGAGTTTTGGCCCCAGGTTGCCGTTGAACATGTTGATGTGTCGATTCCTGGTGCTTCACCTGCCCTGGGATCAGCAATACCCATTCGCGCCTATGTGCACCTTGGCAATCTTCATCCCGAAGATGTTGTTGTCCAGGTTGTTTTCGGCCGCGTCAATGGCGATGACAGCATCACCGAGCAGGGAACAAGTGATCTAGTGCCAGCAGAAAGCTACGACTCCGGACGCTGGCGCTTCGATGGGTTGATGGACCTAGACCGGACGGGAGCCTATGGCTATACGGTTCGGGTGCTTCCCAGCCACGAAGGTTTGGTCTCGGTCGCAGACATGGGTCTCGTTGCTGTTCCCCCCAACGTGTCATCGCCCGAGGATGGCGACTTCAGATAGCCGCCCTCGGCGGTGGTTGATTTAGGAGTCTGTAGCTCGCAGCAGGATGCAACTGCGCGGGGCAATCATGATGGTGGAACCCGCTACATCCGACCAGGGCGCGGCACTAGGCCGATCATCGTGGGTGTCCAGGACCCGGTGGTATCGCTGACCGTAAGGAGCGCCGGGGAGCGCGAAACTCACATGGGAGTCGCCGGCGTGTGAGATCAGCAGAAACGAATCATGCACATCTGGCGAACCCCCCTCATGCTGGATCCCCGGTAGTGCAATGAGGTCACCGGAGAGGTACATCCCCACCGTTTTCATCCCGGGGTCATGCCATTGATCTTCGGTGATGGCCGCACCGTCAGCGGATAACCAGGCTAGGTCGGGTGCTTCGCCAGCGCTGCGCGGTTCGCCTTTGAAGAAGAAGCGCTGCCGGAAGGTGCGATGGCGCCGACGAATTCCGATCAGTGTCCTGGTGAAGTCGAACAGGTCTCGCTGCCAGTCGGCCCAATCCCAGTCGTACCAACTCACCTCGTTGTCTTGGCAGTAGGCGTTGTTATTGCCCGACTGAGTGCGACCAAACTCATCGCCGCCACTGATCATGGGCACCCCGGTGGACAGCAGCAGGCTGGTGAGCATGTTTCGCATCTGGCGATGTCGTATCCGGTTGATATCCGGATCGGGTGTCTCGCCCTCGACCCCGTAGTTGGCAGAGCGATTATCATCGGTGCCATCCCTGTTGTTTTCCAGGTTGGCTTCATTGTGCTTACTGTCGTAGGTCACGAGATCGCGCATCGTGAAGCCATCGTGTGCGGTGATGAAGTTGATGGAGGCGAAGGGGGAGCGACCTTCACTGTTGTACAGGTCTGCCGATCCAGAAAGGCGCCATCCCAATTCGCCCACTCCGGTAGCACCACGCCAGAAGTCGCGAAGGCAATCGCGGTATTTGCCGTTCCATTCCCGCCACATCGCTGGAAATTCGCCCACCTGGTACCCGCCTGGGCCCACATCCCACGGCTCGGCGATGAGTTTTACATTGCGCAACACCGGGTCCTGCTGGATCGTCGTCATGAAGGTGCCCAGCATGTCGACGTCGTGAAAGGACCGAGCCAGAGCAGATGCGAGGTCAAATCGAAAACCATCCACGTGCATCTGAGTTACCCAGTAACGCAAGGAATCCATCACCATTTGCAGGACGTGCGGATCCGCGACGTTAAGGGTGTTGCCACAGCCTGTGTAGTCCGTGTAGTGGCGCCCGTCAGTGAGTCGGTAGTAGCGAGCATTGTCGATGCCGCGAAAGTTAAAGGTGGGGCCGTTCACCCCTTCTTCGCTGGTGTGGTTGTAGACAACATCAAGAATGACTTCCAGGCCGGCCGCATGCAGAGCCTTGACCATCCGCTGGAACTCCACAACCTGCTCACCGTTACTGCCGGTAGAGCTATACGCGGCTGCGGGAGCGAAATAGCCGAGGGTGTTGTACCCCCAATAGTTACTGAGTCCCAATTCCATGAGGTGGATCTCGCTGGTGAAATGATGCACCGGCATAAGCTCAATACTGGTGACTCCAAGATCCGTGAGGTGCTTGATGACGCTGGGATGAGCCACACCCGCATACGTGCCGCGTTGATGCTCTGGCACTTCTGGGTGGGTCATGGTGAGTCCACGCACATGGGTTTCGTAGATGACCGTATCGGTCCACGGAACGGCAGGTGGTGCGTCGTTTCCCCAGTCGAATTTGTCGGCAACGACAATGCTGCGCGGGACGAAGGGTGCAGAATCGTGATCCTCCCGCTGCAGATCATCGTTGGCGATGGAACCAAAGATCGCCTTGTTGAGCGTGACGTCGCCGCTGATCGCTTTCGCGTAGGGGTCATTGAGCAACTTGGCTGCATTCCAACGCTGACCCGCGGCCGGGTCCCAATTCCCATGCACCCGAAATCCATAGCGGGTGCCCGGGGTAAGACCGAGAATGAGTCCGTGAAATACACCGCGGGTGCTTTCGGTCAATGAAGTGGTGTGCGTGGTGGTTGCCCCAGAGCCAGGCCTGCCATCAACGGCTAGGTCGACGATGAGGTCAACCCCATCGGCACCGGGTGCCCACAGCGCAACGTTGGCTCCGGCGGCGTTCCAGGTGACCCCTAAAGGATCCCAGTGTCCAGGCCCGATGAGTTCAGGGCCGTTGGGTAAGGGGGAGGCCTGGGGAGGTGTCACCTGCGAAACGCTACAGGCAGTCCGGTGCGCAGGGGCGGCTACTAGGCTTTGAGCAGCTGGTCCTCCGATGAAAGGTTTCCCGGTATGTCCGCAGATGCACTTGTGCGCCTTGAAGTGGCAGACAACGTCGCGACGATTCACCTTCAGCGCCCACCCATGAACGCGCTGTCGGTGCAGATGCAGCAGGAGATTCGTGGCGCGGCAAATCAGGCCTCGCAGCGCGAAGATGTGCGAGCCGTGGTGATCTATGGCGGGCCAAAGGTGTTCGCTGCCGGCGCCGATGTGAAAGAGATGGTCGACTGGCCCTTGACCGATGCACTTGTTCGATCCACGCGTCTACAGGCGGCTTTCACCGCGGTCGAGCGCATCGAAAAGCCCACGATTGCGGCCATTACCGGCTATGCACTCGGTGGTGGGTGTGAACTGGCACTGTGCGCAGATCTGCGAGTGGCAGGAGATAACGCCAAACTCGGACAGCCGGAAATTTTGCTCGGGATTATTCCTGGAGCCGGCGGTACTCAGCGCCTACCCAGGCTGATCGGCCCGTCCCGAGCCAAGGACCTGATCTTTACCGGACGTTTCGTCGATGCGGCGGAAGCGTTGTCTATCGGGCTAGTGGACCGTGTTGTTCCCCCTGACGACGTCTACACCGAGGCCCTTGCACTGGCGCAGCGCTTGGCTCAGGGACCACCGCATGCTCTGCGTGCGGCCAAACAATCGATCGATCGCGGTCTCATGGTTGATCTAGATTCTGGGCTGGAGATTGAGCGAGTTCACTTCGCGTCCTTATTTGGCACGCGCGACAAACAGGTCGGCATGACCTCCTTCATCGAGCACGGTCCGGGCAAGGCAGAGTTCACCGGGCAATGACCGCTGCAGAGATCGCTGAAGCCTTCACAGATCCCAAACTGGCCAATGTTCTCTATCACGACTGGGAAGCGGCGAGTTACGACGAAAAGTGGAGTATTTCCTTTGATGAGCGCTGCACAACCTATGCGCGCGATCGGTTCGCTCACATTGTCGGTGTTCCATCTCGTCCATATGCGACGGCTCTTGAAATCGGTTGTGGCACAGGCTTTTTTGCGCTCAACCTCATGCTCGCCGGCATTATCGATTTCAGTGTTCTGACCGATATTTCACCGGGCATGGTGGATGTCGCCGTGCGTCAAGGGCAGTCTCTGGGTCTGTCGGTTGAGGGCCGGGTCGCTGACGCAGAGCGCCTCCCCAGCGACGATGAGCAATTCGACCTGGTGATCGGTCATGCCGTCCTGCACCACATTCCCGATGTCGAGCAGTCATTACAAGAAGCCCTGCGCGTACTCAAGCCCGGCGGTCGATTCGTTTTTTGTGGCGAGCCCACCGCGCGTGGCGACGTGATTGCACGTCAGTTGTCGCGGGCTACCTGGTGGGCGGCCTCGCGTATCACCCAACTACCGCGGTTTCGTGAGAACTGGGCGCGAACACCGGCTGACCTGACTGCCTCGTCGGCAGCGGCGGCGCTTGAATCGGTCGTGGATATTCATACCTTTGATCCCGATAGTTTGGCCAGGATGGCCATGCGTGCCGGTGCGATTGATGTGGAAACGGTCACCGAGGAATTGACCGCATCCTGGTTCGGTTGGCCCGTGCGCACCTTTGAGGCGGCGGTGAAACCTGGCGCGCTGGGTTTCACCTGGGCAACATTCGCCTACCGCACCTGGCAGCGGTTGGCGGCTATCGACGAGCGCTACCTCGCCAGGGTTGTTCCCGACGAGCTGTTCTACAACGTGTGCATCACCGGGGTTAAGCCCTGAGTTCCCGACACGACCCTCGTCAAGCCCGGTTTCTGACCTGGGCTTCGGCGAAATGGGTGTGGCGTCATCGGGCATTTTCGCCCTGGTATCTCATTCGCTACTGGCGGTTCTTCCTCCTCCGCCTGCGATCACCCCACATCGTGACCGAGGGTTTTGTGTTTCTCGGCAAACGGGTAGAGGTGCACGCGCGTAAGGGATACGGCCGGCTCATTTTGGGCCGCTGGGTGCACATCGGCGATGAGAACAGACTGCGCTGCCACGAAGGCACCATGCGGGTGGGGGATAAATGCGTTTTCGGCCGCGACAACACCGTCAACGGGTATTTGGATATCGAATTTGGTGCGGGCACAATAGTTGCCGACTGGGTGTACATCTGCGATTTCGACCATGTCACCGATGACATTAACGTGCCGATTAAGGACCAGGGAATAGCGAAGTCACCTGTGCGCATCGGACCAGATGTATGGATCGGCACCAAGGTCACGGTTCTGCGCGGCACGACAATTGAACGGGGTTGCGTACTCGCCGCTCATGCTGTGGTGCGCGGACATGTACCCGAATTTACCGTCATGGGTGGCATTCCTGCAGTGCCGCTAAAGAATCGTCAGGTTGCTTACGATCTTGCTCGCCAGCGGCGCATAGACGTTGCAGACATTGCACGCAAAACCAAGGCTGCTCTTGATGAAGCTCTTGCTGAACAAGAGGTGGATCCAAGGCCGCCGTCGGTCACGTAGCTCCTGGCAACGCAATCCTCGATGCGTTGGCCAGCCCATGTCCGTAGACGGCCGTGGTAGACGAGGCGATGTCGGCCCATTGGTGGTGGAGTCGAAGCTGCTCATGGGCAGCTCGCGACATCTGCTGCGTATGAGCGGGATCGTCGAGCGTTTCCTGCAGCACTCGGCACAATTGTGCGTCATCGCCAGCAGCAAAGGTGCGTCCAGTCGCACCGTCTTTGACTAACTCGATGAGGCCACCGGTGTCTGAAACGATCAGCGGTGCGCCGAGGGCGGCCGCCTCCAGCGCCACAACGCCGAATGGCTCATAAAGACTTGGAACAACCACGCAGGCAGCCTCCCTCATCAAGACCGTTAATTGTTCGAGTGGAAGCCAGCCCACAAAATTGACGAACGATTCAATACCCAGGGCTGCGGCTCGTTCGACGAGGAAGGATTGCTGGCTGCCCTGTCCGGCGACAACCAGGCGAGCATCGGGATGGGTGCGCGCGAGTGAGCAGAATGCGTCGAGGAGTGTGTGGATGCCTTTCTCCCACTCCAGCCGTCCACAAAACACGACAGGTTGTGTATTGATGCGAGGTACGAAGTTCGAAAGAGTTGAGTTGTCGACGGAGGTTCGCCACACCGACAGGTCAATTCCGTTGGGGATCACGCTGATGGGGGCGGTGAAGTTCGCGAAGTAACGCAGGAGTTCGTTTCGCATGTGCTTCGAGCAGGTGATGACCTCATTGCTGGCTGATAGCAGGGAGTACTCCCGATGATGGATTTCTCGGGATGTATCTGTCGGCAGCCAACCCTGGTGACGACCCTGTTCGGTGGCGTGCATCGTTGTCACCAGCGGAAGATTTGCTTCGGTGGCTGCCTGCTGGGCGACTTCTCCTACCAGCCAATCATGGGCGTGTACCACCTCGCAGGTTTCATCGAGTGATGTCCTCGCGGCGTCCATGGCCTGTTGCATGCTGTTCACCCAGGTGAGCAGGTTGTGTGAATTCAGTTGCTGAAACGGTGGCGCAGGCTGCACTCGTATGACACGGACACCGTTGCTGTAGGTAACCGACACGGGGGTCGGCTGCTCACCTTCATCGGTGAGCGGGACTCGCGGATCACGAGCTAGTGTGATGACCGAAACTGTCAGGCCTTGGGCGACCTGTTGCTGGGTGAGGGCGTACACGTGCTGGCCCAGCCCCCCAAACACGACCGGCGGGTACTCCCATGCGAAGTGACATACATGCATTGGGCACATGATACGACGACGGTCACCCGTTGATCCTAGGCTCCGTTAAGCGAACGTTCGCGCATCAACATGACCCCACACTCGATCACGAGACTGAATGTGCTGCAATAGGTTTAGATTTTCTAACGATAGTGGAATTCCTTGTAGCCGTTGTTCCATCAGGTGGAGCAGGGAATCAACATCCTTCAGGTGTTCCTCTGCGCGACCACGCGCGTACTCGGCGGCGCCATTCTTCTCGATCAGGAATACCCAGTCGCTGGACATGCCCAACAGCAGCGACATGACTACCTGATCATGCACTTCATCGCGGGCAAGTCGTCCTCGGTCGCTCCAGGATTTGGCAAGCAGAACCGATACCGCGTGTATTGACTCGTCGTATCTGTCCCGTAAATGCTGTGTTACTGGTGAGCTCCAGACGCCAAAGTCTTTCCCTGACCCCCACGACCCCTCAGCCGGATGAACCTGACCGGCTACATCGTGGCGCCGGAGTGCGCCGGCCAAGGTGTCTACATGAATTCCCGCTTCGGGCAGGAGCATGAGCACCGCTTCAAGCCACTGCGGTCCCTCGTGCCACCAATGGCCGAACAGTTCGGTATCGAAGCCGGCAACTACCACACCTCGTTGTCCGTTGTCGTTGTCTGAGTGCTTGAGAAGTTGCTTGCGCACATGCCCGACAAAGTCGACAGCATCAGCGCGTACGGCCATGGCGGCACGTTCAGGATCGTAGGGGGCTTTGTTTTCGGGTGTGACCCGCTGACCGGTCACCCGCTTAAGTCGTAGTCCCCAGTTGTGGTCAAAGGTGTGGAAGTCCCGATACCAGCGGTTTCCCGGGTATCCGCGACGTGGTGACCACACGCGATAGGTCGTGGTCAGATCGCGTCCGAACACTGCAACGTTGGAGTCACCGACGTGCCAGGGGGCGCCGAGGTGCGCACCCGCCGACTGCAGCGTGGGTCCTTCCAGCATCAGGTGTGAGATGCCGGTGTCACTCCAGGTCGTCTCCATGCCGGGTCGAAACGCACATTCTGGAGTCCAGATACCCACCGGACGCTGTCCGATTCGAAGTTCGGCATCGTCGAGGCCGGCCTGCAGGGATGCCGCAGCCAGGTTGTCGGGCAGGTAGGGGGTGAAAGTGTGCGACAGCGGACCGCCCAGCAATTCGATCGTGTGCGCATCGGTTAGGTCCCTAAAGACTGGTGAGGCGCCGCGGGACCAATGCTTTTCAAATACCTGCATTGCTCTTCCGGCATTGTGGATTTCCCGTGGTGCTGCATGCCGTCGCACTGGGTCCGCATCGGTAGCGAGGCCGGTCGCGCGTAGGTGTCGGTCGGCTAACCACCGATGGTGTTCGCTGATGCAGTAGGAATCGTCAAGCGCGGCGGCCAGAACGGGGGTAACCCCGAGGGTGAAGAGGTGTTCGCGGCCCTGGCTGCCAAGTCGTTGAGCCACGGCGAGAACTCGCGCGTATGAATCCGCCCAGGCCTGGTGCAGCCACTCCTCGCCCACCGGCCAGGTTCCGTGATGGGCCACCCAGGGCAGATGACTGTGCAGGACAAGACAAAACGTGCCGATGTCGTCTGTCGGAGTCGATGAAGTTCGCGAAGTCATGAGGGAGTTCGTGCGATCGCGACGAGGTCCTGCCAGGCAGACTCATGCGGCCGTGCCCAGTTGAGCGTGAAGTCTTCGGCGCTGATAGTGGGCAGCAGGTGTGCGAGTGCCAAGGTGACCGAGGTTGGTGGATGTCCATCGACCGTTGCGCTGTTCAGGAGGGCACCGGTAATTGCTCCGTGTTGGATTTCCCACTCGCTCAGTCTCCTACCGTGAACTACCCCACCCATTTCAATATCGCAAAATCCCGCGGTCACGAGCAGACCCATCATCTGATCGGCGTCGAACTCCTCAACGTGAAAGGGATTCACCGGAACCTGTCCTCGCTTGAGTCCGGGGGAGAAGACGGGTCGATTGGGGGTGCTGAAGACCGCGGTTGCGCCCGGGCGCAGGATTTCAGCGCAGCGGCGCAAAAATTGAGGCAGCGACCACAGGTGCTCCATCACTTGGAGTGACACCAGCAAGTCCGCCGTGGACACCCCCAGGGGCATGTCGGCCAGATTCGCCCGGATGAATTGCACATCTGGATAGGCGTCGGTGGCGTGCCGAACTGCGGCTTCGTCGTACTCCAGGCCGATCACGAATGGTGACGCGGCGTGAGCCAGAGAGGCTGGCCCCCAGCCTTCTCCGGAACCGGCATCGATGATGATCCGGGTTGAATTCCGCGTGATCATGGTGTCGGCGATCCACCGATAGACCACGTCGTGGCGAGCAAACCAGTACTCCTCGCCGGGCACATTGGGTACGGTGCGTTCACCGGTTAGCGCCAGGTTGCCCATACCACGACTGTAGGGCCGATGCCGTTGACTCCATGCTGAGACTGCAAAACGCCAAGCCCCGTCTACTATGGGATCACATGGGAAAGATGCGTCCGGCAACGAGCTAGCGCCCCTGCCGGACCACAAGACTGACCAGAGGAGATGTAAGTGAAGATCGCCGTGTGCGTAAAGCAGGTTCCGGACACTTGGGCTGAGAAGAAGTTGCGCGATGACGACTCCACTTTGGACCGTGAAGCCGCCGACGGCGTGATGAACGAACTCGACGAATATGCCGTTGAAGAGGCGCTACGGCTGGCCGAGGCCAACGGCGGTGAAGTCGTTGTTGTCACCATGGGCCCCGAGCGTGCTGCAGAAACCGTGCGCAAGGCGCTGAGCATGGGCGCTGATGCCGGTGTTCACCTCGTTGATGATTCCCTTCATGGGTCCGATGCGCTGGCCACGTCCTACGCCTTAGCCGAGGTGCTCGCCGCGCGCAATTTCGATTTGGTGATCTTTGGTTCTGAATCCACCGATGCGCGCATGAGCGTCGTGCCTGCCATGGTGGCCGAGCGTTTAGGTCTTCCTCAGGTGACCTTCGCTCAGAAGGTTGACGTTGATGGCTCTAAGGTCGCGATTCAGCGTCAGACCGAATATGGCTACGACGATGTCGAGGCCGAACTCCCGGCTGTGGTGAGCGTGGTGGAGAAAATCAACGAACCCCGCTACCCGTCCTTTAAAGGAATTATGGCGGCGAAAAAGAAGCCGGTTGAGACATTAACCGTTGCTGATGCTGGTCTTGATGCCGCCAAGCTAGGCGCGACAGCAGCCTGGACGAAGGTCGCCTCGTTTGCCGCTCGCCCACCGAAGGCCGCGGGCACCGTTGTCACCGACGAAGGTGATGGTGGTGCCAAGATTGCCACCTACCTCACCGAACAAAAATTCGTTTAACACCAGCGCTATCAACTCCTAAAACACAACGCTAGAAGAAGGATAGGGACGATTCCATGGCAGAGATCCTCGTCGTCGTTGAACAAACCGATGGCACCATCAAGAAGGTCACACTGGAGTTGCTGACGCTGGCCCAGTCACTGGGATCACCCAGTGCGGTGTGGTTGGGCAGCGGCTACACCGATGCGGCCGGATCGTCGCTGGCAGAATATGGCGCCGATAAGATTTATGTGAGCGACTCAAGCGAACTGAACGACTTCGTGGTCGCTCCCAAGGCAGAGACGCTCGCTGCCATCATGGCTGATGCTGCTCCGGCGGCAGTGCTGATTGCGTCAACGGCTGAAGGGAAAGAAATCGCCGGCCGTCTCGCGATTAAGGCCAACTCTGGTGTCATCACCGATGCGGTGGCTGTCTCAGCAGACCTCATAGCCACCCAAAGCGTGTTCGGCGGATCCACGATCGTGCAGACCACGGTCACCACGGGCACCCCGATCATCACTGTCCGACCCAACTCAACGGCTCCGGTAGCTAAGGCTGGCGCTGGTAGTCGTGTCGATGTTGCCGCAACGATCTCAGCTGCCTCTCGGGGCGCCAAGGTGACCGGCCGCACGGTCGCGCAAAAGGGGGGACGCCCCGAACTTGCTGAAGCTGCGATCGTGGTCAGTGGTGGGCGTGGCGTGAACGGTGCCGACGGCTTTGGGGTGATCGAGGCACTTGCCGACAGCCTCGGTGCCGCCGTGGGCGCGTCGCGCGCGGCCACCGATGCCGGTTGGTATCCCCACCAGTACCAGGTGGGCCAAACAGGCAAGACGGTCTCGCCTCAGTTGTATATCGCCAATGGCATCAGTGGTGCGATTCAACACCGAGCCGGAATGCAGACATCAAAGACGGTGATCGTGGTCAACAAGGACCCGGAGGCGCCCATCTTTGAGTTGGCCGACTACGGCGTTGTGGGCGATCTGTTCGCTGTGGTGCCCCAACTGACCGACGAGATTGAAAAGCGCAAAGCCTGAGTCGATCGGTGGGCGTGAGCCCGTGCATGTGCTGAACGCATCGGGAGAGGCGGCTACCATCGGGTCTGTGTCGTCGCCTCGCGTCTATTTTGACTACGCAGCCACTGCGCCGCTGCGCCCCGAAGCGCGGGAGGCGTGGTTAGCAGCCAGTGATTTACGGGGCAATCCGTCCTCGCTGCACAGCGGTGGTCGGCGGGCACGCCGTGCGGTGGAGGAGGCGCGCGAACTCACCGCCCAAGCCCTGCGCGTTCGTCCCAGCGAAGTGGTCTTCACTGCCGGAGGCACCGAATCAGACAACCTGGCGGTGAAGGGGCTCGCCTGGTCTGGGGGAGACCGTCGCAGCATCATTCGATCTCCGATTGAGCATCATGCGGTGTTGGACCCAACCGACTGGCTCGCCAAGGAGCAGGGTTTCTCCCTTGCTGAGCCGCGCGTCAACTCACTTGGCCGGGTCGACCTTGACGACATGGCGCGCCTGCTGAGCCAGGTCGATGCCGCTTTGTGCACGGTGATGTGGGCGAACAATGAAATCGGCACGGTTCAGCCGATCGCTGAGATTGCCGCGCTGTGCGCCGAGCACGACGTCGCGTTTCACACCGATGCGGTTCAAGCACTAGGAATGTTGGAGCTAGACCTAAAGTTGCCCGGCCTTACCGCAACCACCCTGAGCGGACACAAGATCGGTGGTCCGGTCGGCGTTGGAGCGCTCATCATTGACCGAGACGCGGTGGTCACCCCGCTTCTTCACGGCGGTGGTCAGGAGCGTGACATTCGTTCGGGCACCGTCGATGCCGCATCCGTAGCGGCCTTCGCCGTTGCGGTGGATTTAGCGGTGGCTGAGCAGGGCGAACTTCGTACCAGACTCATGGGGATGCGGGAGGAATTAGTCGAGCGAGTGCTCGCCGCTGTCCCGCAGGCTCGTCTGCAAGGTGACCCCGGCACCGGATCTGGTCAACGCCTCCCGGGCAATGCCGCGATTAGTTTTGCTGGGTGTGAAGGTGACGCGCTGTTGATGCTGCTCGATGCTGCGGGGATCGAATGCTCCACGGGGTCCGCCTGCGCCTCCGGTGTGCCCGAGCCCTCCCATGTCTTGCTAGCGATGGGAGTTGACATCGCCGCCGCACGCGGCACACTGCGGTTCTCCCTGGGAGCCCACACCACGCCGGCAGATATCGACTCACTGATTGCTGCGCTTCCCAGCGTTGTCGAGCGTGCCGGACGAGCGGGTCGACCCCGACTCGCAATGCGCGCATGAGCGAGACCAAGCGGGTGATCGCTGCCCTGTCCGGTGGTGTCGATTCAGCGGTTGCGGCATCGCGTGCGGTGTCAGCCGGACACGAGGTCGTGGGTGTCCACCTCGCACTGGCCAAGGTGGGTCACCATGCAGGCTCGCGCGGCTGCTGTTCACCAGATGACGCCCGTGATGCGCGTCGAGTGGCTGACATTCTTGATATTCCGTTCTATGTCTGGGACATGCACGAGGAGTTCGAGCGTGATGTCATGGGCGACTTCATCTCCGAGTATGAAAAAGGAAACACTCCCAATCCATGTCTGCGCTGCAATGAAAAAATAAAGTTCGCCGCAGTTCTCGAGCGGGCCTGGGCGCTGGGCTTTGACGAAGTCTGCACCGGTCATTACGCACAGATCGTGTCGGGTGCGAACGGACCACAATTGCACCGCGCTGTGGATCCGGATAAAGACCAGTCCTATGTCCTAGGCGTTCTCACCGCCAATCAACTAGGTGGCGCGATGTTCCCACTCGGCGACACGACGAAGGGTGAGGTCAGGGAAGAAGCTCGGCGCAACGGGCTACTCGTGGCCGACAAGCCTGACAGTCACGACATCTGTTTCATTCCCGATGGTGATACCCCTGCGTGGCTGCACGAAAGACTCGGAACCTCGCCAGGAAACATTGTTGATGCGGTCACCGGTGAACAGATGGGTGCACACGAGGGGGCCTACGCTTACACCATCGGTCAACGGCGAGGCCTGGATCTGCGTACCCCGGCCGCACCGGGTGAGCGTCGGTACGTTGTGGCCAAGGACATGCAGACCAACACCGTGCTCGTGGGAACTGCCGAACTGCTCGGTGTTCGCCATCTGGTCGGTCACGGCCCACGCTGGTGCGGCCCTGCCCTGTCCGGTACTTTCCACGGCCTCGCCCAGGTTCGGGCCCATGGCGAACCCGTCCCGGCGTCAGCGTGGCTTGACGGCGACGTGTTGCACGTGGATCTGCACGATCCCATTCGGGGGGTTGCTACCGGTCAGGCTGTCGTGCTCTACGACGGCACCCGGGTGGTCGGCTCGGCCACTATCCGTGCCACTGATTCCGCGCCCGCTGCGACGCTGCGCCGGTGATTCCCTGGGCGGCCACGGGAATCGGGTCGATGCCGGGTACCAACGCCGATGAACAATCCCGCATTGTTGCCGGTGAACTACCCGACTGGCCCCACGTGGTTGAACTTCCAGCACGCGGTCCGGGCTCAGACATGGTTGGTCGAACTTTGGGGCAGATCAGCAAAGTTGCGCAGGACTTCGCGGTCGCAACGACTCCGTCTGGCTGGCGCCTAGCTGACGGACGCGGTCGTGAAATGCGGCGTTCTGCATCATGGCTGGCTGAAGATTGCGATGCTGCTGAGCGCCACTACGCAGGCGTGGGCAACATCAAGATTTCGCTGTGTGGTCCCTGGACACTGGCTGCTGCGGTTGAGATGCGCAATGGGGAACGCGCGATTAGAGACCATGGTTTTTGCCAAGACGTTGTTGCAGCGCTGCGCGCCACATCGATTGAGCTGATCGCAGACCTCCAGCGCCGTTTACCGGCCACAACCATTTGGCTTCAGTTCGATGAACCTAGTCTGCCGGCTGTGCTTGCTGCTCGGATCAAGACGGCCAGCGGCATGGCAACCTACCGAGCCGTAGATGCCCCCCGCGTTGCAGAGAGTTTGCAGTCACTCACCGCTGCGGTAAAGCAAAGTCAAGCCATGTCAATGATTCACGGGTGCGCTTCTGACTCGCCGCTTGATCTATTTCGTCGCAGCAATTTTGATGCGTTGTCTGTCGACGTCTCCACGTCCAGTGGAGTCTCGCATGATGCGATGTCGGCGGTCCTCGACGAAGGGCGTGGACTCGTTCTTGGCCTTCCTAACGAACTCGGGTCAAGTGCGAAAGCAAAGCGGGTGACGGAGCTGCTGGGCGAATTTGGCTTCGCTGGAGATGAAGTTGCACAGCGCGTTGGACTGAGTCCTACCTGCGGGTTAGCCAATCAAACCGACACCGCCGTCCGCCAGATCTTGGGTACTCTTCGTATAACCGGATCACACTTAAGAGATGACGATCCCGCCCTATCGGAATCTGGGCAAGAAGACCGAGCGAGGTAGTAATGTCGATTCCTGATGACGCGCGCGTTCGCTGGGCGAACCTCGTAGACTTGATCGCCACCGCCCGAACGCACTATTACGTTGATGATCAGCCGACGATTTCCGATGCCGAATATGACGATTTTTACGCCGAACTGCAACGGCTTGAAGGGCGCTTTCCTGAGTTAGTTTCGGGCGAGTCACCGACCCAAACAGTGGGTGGTCAACGTAGCGAGATGTTCGTTCCGGTCGAGCACTTGGAACGCTTATTGAGCTTGGATAATGCGTTTTCCGAAGTCGAATTAGACGCGTGGTGGCATCGCATCTTGCGCGACTCCGGAGTGGATGAGGAACTGCTCTGTGAATTGAAGGTGGATGGCCTTGCGATTGATCTTGTGTATGAAAACGGTGTCCTACGATCGGCCGCTACTCGCGGCGATGGGCGAGTTGGCGAAGACGTCACCTATAACGCGCGATTGATTCCAGCGATTCCCCAGACACTGCGTACCGATAATCCACCGGCCCTCATTGAAGTACGCGGGGAGGTGTACTTCCCGCTTGAGCAGTTTGAACTCATTAATACAGAACAACTCAGCATGGGCGGTTCAGTTTTTGCTAACCCCCGCAATGCTGCAGCTGGCACACTTCGACAGCGAGTGGACCGTCGGGAAGAAGATCTCCGGCAGGCACAGTTGCGCTCGGCCAACTCTGCACGCGACACTGCTCGGCTGGACCGGATCACTGCCGAGTTGGACTTCGCCAGAAATCGACTCCGCGGATTAGGACTTATTGTCCACGGCATTGGTGCACATACCGGCATGTCAGTAACTCGACAAAGTGATGGGTATGAGGTCTTGGCCACGTTGGGCCTGCCAGTTTCAGATCGGGTGAGTGTGGTCGCTGATCTCCAGCAGGCGAAGGAATATATTCGATATTACGGTGAAAATCGTCATGCTGTTGATCACGAGATTGATGGCGTAGTGATCAAGGTCAATGACTTTCAGCGCCAGACTCAACTCGGATCCACTTCGCGGGCACCGCGGTGGGCGATCGCATACAAATACCCACCCGAAGTAGTGCGCACCCGGTTGCTTGACATTGCGGTCAGCATCGGACGCACTGGTCGCGCGACCCCGTACGCCGTACTTGAGCCGAAAAGGGTTGCGGGCTCTACTGTATCCATGGCAACCCTCCACAACGCCGAGGAGGTGCAGCGTAAGGGCGTGCTCATTGGCGACATGGTCTTCCTGCGCAAGGCCGGCGATGTTATCCCCGAGGTTCTGGGTCCGGTAATCGATGATCGAGATGGCACCGAGCGTGCCTTCGTCATGCCGACTCACTGTCCTGATTGCGCAACCGCCCTTCGTGCGATGCGCGAGGGCGATGTCGATCTGCGTTGCCCGAACGCGCGATCATGCCCGGCTCAGCTGCGTGAACGCGTATTTCACGTCGGTAGCCGCAGCGCCCTAGATATTGAAGGTCTCGGCGAGAAATCTGCCCGGGCACTGCTGGAATGCAACCTCATCGGTGACGAGGGAGACCTGTTTACTCTCAAGGCTGAGCAGCTATTGACCTGTCCGTATTTCACAAGAGCAGCAACACATTCAGACACACAACGCCAGCTGGGTGAAAATGGTGTGCGACTTCTGGCCGAGATCCAGCGAGCGAAGGGCCAGCCGCTATGGCGGGTACTTGTTGCCCTATCCATCCGCCACGTTGGCCCCACCGCGGCACGAGCTCTCGCGGGTCAGTTTGGCTCCATGGATGCGATTCGATCGGCCGATATCGAGACGTTGTCCTCTGTCGAGGGCGTTGGTCCGGTTATTGCCGAGGCTGTTGGGGAATGGTTCGCCGAGTCGTGGCGGGCAGAGGTATGTGCGAAGTGGGCAGCGGCCGGAGTGCGGATGCATGAAGAAGTGCTGACGCAGCCAGAAGGTGTGTTGTCTGGGATAAGCGTGGTAATCACCGGCTCGATTCCTGGCTACACCCGTGACAGCGCCGCGCAAGCGGTGGATCAACGTGGCGGAATCGTGACCAGTGCGGTGTCGAGTAAGACCGCCTACCTCGTTGCCGGTGAAAGTTCAGCAGCCAAGCCGAGTAGCAAATTGATAAAAGCGGAGAAGTTGGGGGTTGAAGTCCTCGATGCAGACGGTTTCGCGCGATTGCTTGAGCACGGCCCCGGACTAGGGGCTTAACGCGACCATCCACCGCGTCCCTAGGATGAGGGCTATGTCTGGGATAACTCGCGCTGAGGTCGCGCATCTGGCGCACCTGGCTCGGCTCAGGTTGGCCGAGGAAGAAATCGATCATTTCGCCGGTCAACTTGACGTCATCTTGCAGTCGGTGGCAAGTGTGAGTCAGATTGCAACCCAAGACATCACCCCTACTTCACATCCGTTGCCACTGGTCAATGTCACACGTGCCGATGTGGTCGTGCCCGGCCTCAGTCACGCCGAAGCGCTGGCGGCCGCGCCCGCGGTTGAGGACGGCCGATTCCGGGTACCTCGAATTTTGGATGAGGAGTAACCACGCATGAACTCAACACCGAAGGGGCCGGTCAACCCGGACATGGCCGCAGACCTCATCCGCCAGTCAGCTCGTGTCCTGGCCGAGGCGATCAAATCCGGCGAGGTGAGCGCCCGTGAGGTCACCCAGGCTCACCTGGATCGTATCGGTGCGGTAGACGAGCGGGTACATGCGTTTCTTCATGTCGATACCGATGCAGCGCTGGCGCATGCGGATCGAGTTGATGTAAAACGAGCGGCCGGGGAACAGCTGGGTGATCTGGCTGGAGTCCCGCTAGCGCTGAAGGACATCCTGGCCATGAAGGGTGTGCCTACCACGTGTGGTTCCAAGATTTTGCAGGGTTGGCTCCCTCCCTATGATTCAACGATCGTGGAGCGTCTGCGCGCCGCCGACATCATCATCCTGGGAAAGACCAACATGGATGAATTCGCCATGGGTTCCTCCACGGAGTATTCCGCCTACGGACCGAGCCATAATCCATGGGATCTCAATCGGATTCCGGGTGGTTCTGGTGGCGGATCCGCTGCCGCAGTCGCCGCGTTTGAAGCCCCGCTGGCGATCGGCACCGACACGGGCGGCTCCATTCGGCAACCTGCTGCGCTGACCGGGACGGTGGGCGTTAAGCCGACCTACGGGAGCGTCTCCCGATACGGGCTGGTGGCCCTAGCGAGCAGTTTGGATCAGGCCGGTCCGTGCGCGCGGACGGTGCTTGACGCGGCCTACCTGCACTCGGTGATTGCCGGTCATGATCCACACGATTCCACGTCCATCAATGCGGCGGTGCCCGATGTGGTGGCTGCTGCGATGAAAGCTGATGTGCGGGGACTGCGCATTGGGCTTGTCAAACAGCTCAGTGGCGCTGGATACCAACCCGGTGTCCTACAGCGATTTAATGAAGCGGTTGACGTTCTTGCTCAACTGGGCGCAGAAATAGTGGAAGTAGATTGCCCGCACTTCGATGAAGCCATGAGCGCCTATTACCTCATTTTGCCCAGTGAGTGTTCCAGCAATCTCGCACGCTTCGATGGCATGAGATACGGCCTGCGAGTGCAAGATGGCGGCGACGCTGGCGTTGAGACGGTGATGGCAGACACACGCGAGATGGGATTCGGCCCCGAGGTGAAACGGCGCATTATGCTTGGCACATATGCGCTGTCGAGTGGGTACTACGACGCCTACTACGGCCAGGCTCAGAAGATTCGCACCCTCATCATTGAAGATTTCACTCGCGCATTCGGGCAGGTAGACGTACTGGTTTCACCCACCACTCCTACAACGGCTTTTCCACTGGGGGAGAAGGTGGATGATCCGTTGGCAATGTATCTCAACGATATTGCGACGATTCCGGTGAACCTCGCTGGCAACTGTGCGCTATCTCTGCCGATTGGCCTTTCCCCTGCAGATGGACTTCCCGTGGGACTCCAGGTGATGGCGCCGACCATGGCTGACGATCGGCTGTACCTGGTGGGAGCCGCGCTGGAAAGTGCCCTGTTTGACCGATGGGGTCACCTGTTGATTGAGGAGGCTCCTGCGCTATGAGTTCCGCGCAAAATCACGTGACGACAACCGTGAGTTTTGACGAAGCGCTCACCCGCTACGACCCGGTTATCGGTCTTGAGGTTCACGTTGAACTCGGCACGGCCTCGAAGATGTTCTGTGCTTGCTCAACAGAATTTGGTGCTCCGCCCAATACGCAGGTTTGCCCGGTTTGCCTTGCGCTGCCCGGAGCGATGCCGGTTATTAATGCCAAGGCTGTGGAGTCGATCATCCGAATGGGGCTGGCTTTGCACTGCTCAATCGCCACCTGGTGCCGGATGGCGCGGAAAAATTACTTTTATCCCGATATGCCAAAGAACTTTCAAATCAGCCAGTACGACGAACCCATATGCACCGACGGCTGGCTTGATGTGCTGGTACCAAACGAAGATGGCTCCACCGAGTTAGTTCGCGTTGAAATCGAGCGCGTTCATCTGGAGGAAGATACCGGCAAACTCACCCACGCTGGGGGTGCTACGGGGCGCATTCACGGAGCGGACTATTCACTCGTGGACTACAACCGGGCCGGCATTCCGCTGGTTGAGATTGTGACGAAACCGATCACTGGAACAGCAGCGCTGGCCCCGGCTGTGGCCAAGGCCTACGTGGCTGAGCTTCGCGACATCATGCGAGATCTCGGCGTATCTGACGTCAAGATGGAGGAGGGCTCCCTGCGCTGCGATGCGAACCTGTCGCTGAACATCCCCGGCGATGCGTGGGGAACCCGAACAGAAACAAAGAATGTGAACTCGCTGCGTTCGGTGGAACGTGCAGTGCGCAGCGAGATCGAACGCCAGGCTGCGGTCTTAGACA
>ERZ887851.416-NODE-416-length-42850-cov-26.596495_pt1 | contig 42850 bp, 27 predicted proteins | sample MGYA00521100_ERZ887851 | MGnify/ENA primary metagenome ERZ887851 (study PRJEB32303, sample SAMEA104408602) | aquatic metagenome | biome: Brackish water; feature: Pelagic; material: water | place: Baltic Sea | collected 2014-06-06T16:11:00 | depth 11,444 m ... | reverse complement strand
AAAGCCTCTTCTCCATTTCAATCAGTGTTTTTGCTTTTCAAAATCCTTCACGGCATTGGGCGAAGCCCTTGTTAGAGTCTTATTTATGAATGATGCGCGCACGGTGCGTGCATGTTGGCCGTAGCGACAATGGAGCGGCTCGGCGATTCGAGCGTTCCACGTCTTGCTGCGTGCCACGCCACTGGGTCAAGGGCGAAGCCCTTGTTAGGCGATGGAACAGCAGCGCCCGATTACTCCTGAAACACTGGTGAAAGCCACCAGCGTTATTGAACTCACGGCGCGAACTCGTGCACTTGCCATTCAACAGCTGGTTGATTCGCACCGCTGGGAAGATTCCGGAGTTTCGCCGGAGAAGTTGCTGGCGGCCATTGAAGAACGGGAAGCCACAGCACAAACAATTGTCGCGCAGGATCTGGCGATTCCTCATGCCAGTGTCGAATGGGACGGCGACTTCCACATCATTGTGGGACGCAGCAAGAAGGGCGTTCAGTACGGAGTGGCCGGAGGCGTGGTGCGGCTGGTGGTGTTGCTGGTGACGGGAAAGAACCAGGCCACCAGGCATCTTCAGGTGTTGGCGACATTGGCAGAATTATTGATGGCGGCCGATTTTCGCAGGTCGCTGATTGAAGCGGCTGGCCCGTCGAAAATTCTGAAGGCGTTGCATGAACGAGTTGGCTTAAGCCCAAAGCCGGTTCGGGTGGAGGTGTCTGAGTTAAGTATTCGGCTGTCGGAACAGGCTGTTCAATTGGCGATTGCGTTAAACGTGCAGGCGATTTTGCTTGCTGTGGATCGAGCATCCAGCGTTCCGTGGGATGTGTTATCGGTATGGCCCGGCAAGTTGCTGCTGGTGTGCACTCATGGAGCCGATTCGCAGCAGCCTGATTTCCCAAATCTTCATTGTTTTGAAGTTCCTCACGCCGGCCTGTCGCGCATTGACAGAGCCAATCTGGGCATGTTGCTGGCGGCGTCAACCGGTCTGTTGTCGGACGATACCGACGTCGTGTGTGTGACGGGGCCATCCGGCCAGCGGCTGGACTGCATTGCCGTGATTCGTCCGGCCGACAAGTTTCACGCGATCTTTCAGGGCAACGTCGAACGCGGAACGGCCAGAATTCCGCCAGCCGTCGTGCTACGCGTACTTTCGCTGGCGATTGAACTTGCTTCAGAAGGCCGCGAGGGCAAACCTGTAGGAACCATGTTTGTCATCGGCGACAGTCGACAGGTGGCGAAACGTGTTCAACAGTTGGTGCTGAATCCGTTTCATGGCTATTCGCGAAATGTCCGGAATGTGCTGGATCCCGGGCTGGCCGAAACGATAAAAGAGTACGCCGTATTGGATGGAGCTTTCATTGTTGCCGCCGACGGTACGATGTTAAGTGCGGGAACTTACCTGGTGCCGGAAACCAGTTCCACGGAACTCAGCGGTGGCTTGGGAGCTCGCCACCAGGCAGCCGCTTCGATTACGGCTCGCACCAAAGCCATGGCCATCATCATTAGCCAGTCGACCGGTAAAGTGACCATCTTCCAGGACGGTGGCAGTGTGCTGGCATTGGAAAAGGCTTCGCTGACTCGCTGGTAAGCAAAAAGTTGCCGATAAATATAAGGCCGTGCGACGCAGACCGTGTACAATTTCCATCAGAGACGCATCTCCCACCACTGTTTGTGGCCTTGTTCAGTGCTTCCCCCAACTATTTAAGATATGGCATTCATCAAGCCAGAATTTCAGGTCGTTATTGTGACGGCCATTTCCGTTAGTTTGTTTTAGTTAGGTCAATAACAATGCGTAAGCAACTGTTGTGCCTGATGTTGGTTGCAGCGGCCGGATGTGCCGAACAGCCGGGATCAGCTCCAGCGGCTTCAGCTCCGGCATCTGTGGATGCCAATGCTGTGGCCCTTGCCAGGTTCGTATGTCCGGGAATGACGTGAGGCGGATGCCGAGCAACTGTCACTTCGACGTTGCAATCGCTGCCGGGTGTAGCGAACGTTAAAATTGATGCTGGTGAAAAATCGGCCACTGTTTCCGGTGACGCAGCAGCCTTCGTCCTGGAAGACGCCATTTCCGCACTTGACAAATGCGGTTTTCCGGCGGAAACATCGGAGCCATTGAACGGAAGTTAGCACAGTCCAACGGAAGACACATTGATCTATTGTCTCAGGCCTTGAACGCATTTCCGTTCAAGGCCTGTTTCGTTTTCCTCTGGTTTTGATGCGAAACTCTGAATTATCGCGTGATCCGGGAGTCCGAATCGCTGCAATATCTCGATCCTGGCAAAAGGGGTCTGCAAAACAGCAGTAAATTGCGTCGTTAACGCTGACTGCACAAAACCGTGATAAATCCAGTTTTTTGAGGCATTCAATTGCAGGTATCTGAGTTTACTTAGGGTTTTCAGCCGATATCGTTGCCCAATTCCTCCAATAGTCGCCACTTTTGGCCATGATGTGGGAAATTTGTCAACTGCGGACCACTTTGGTCGTCAGTGTGACTAGAATTTCGAGCTTCGAATTGACGCGCCAGATGGAGAGACGCGTCTTACTGCAAAGCACTTAAGAAATTGATTCTTTACCGCCCCGGATGAGTCCTAAATATTATGTCTGACACAGGAACCGGCGACATCGTAATCACCGGCATTGGATTGATGTCGCCCATCGGCATCGGTGCAGATGCTTTTTGGCAAAACCTGAACGCTGGCCAATGCGGTTTCCGCACCACAGAACACCTGAGTTTCGTCGGCACTCCTGATCGCATCGGGGGTGAAGTGACGGAATTCAACGAAAAATCAGCCAAGAGCGAACATCTGAAGGCGGTTCGCAAGCAGATTAAGGTGATGTGCCGCGAAATTCAGCTGGGCGTGGCCTCAGCGCTGCAGGCCATGAATCATGCCGGTCTGGAAGCCGGAATGGTGGCTCCTGAAAGAGTCGGAGTCGACTTTGGCGCCAACCTGATGTCCAGTCCTCCCGACGTGCTGATTGACGCCGCCGTCGCCACTTTGGGGGACGGTACCGAATTCAATTATGGCAAATGGGGCTATAACGGTGACGACCGCTTCAAAGGTATGGAACCTTTGTGGCTGCTGCGCTATCTTCCCAACATGCCCGGCTGCCACATCGGTATCGCAGTCGATGCTCGCGGTCCGAATAACTCGCTGACTCAGGATGAAGTCTCCGGCGGATTGGTGCTTGCGGAAGCTGCCAACATTATTCGTCGCGGTCGAGCTGACGTGATGATCACAGGCACAACTGGCACCAAACTGCACGCCGTAAAAGCCTGTCAGCACAATCATTGGGACATACTGGCAGATGGACCGGCTGAACAACGTTGCCGTCCACTGGATAAGAACCGTAAAGGCGAAGTTCTGGCAGAAGCCGCGTGCACGTTGATTCTGGAATCTCGCGGACACGCAGAAGCTCGCGGTGCCAAAATCTATGGCACTTTGCTCGGTACAGGAGCCAGCTGTGTAATGGGAATCGATGGCGGTGCTGGTGAGCAACAGGCCATCGAACAAGCCGCCGCAATGGCGATGAAAAGTGCGGGAATTACGGCGGCTGATCTGGGCCACGTTAACAGCGGTGCTTCAGGCCACTTAACTCGAGACGCCTTCGAAGCAAAAGCCATCCGCAACATTCTGGGCAGCCACGCAGAAATAACCCCGGTAACAGCACCAAAGAGCTATCTGGGAAGTGCGGGCAGTGGTTCTCAACTGACAGAGCTGGCTGCATCATTGCTGGCTCTGCAACACGGAGTGATTCCAAAGACACTGAATTTCAGCTCATCAGACGACGACACCAAACTGAATGTCGTTTCTGGAGAACATGCGAAGACGTCCAACGGAGTCTTCCTGAAAACCAGCGTGACGCGAATGGGCCAAAGCAGCGCGATCGTCGTTGGCGTGTAGTTACCGCTTATCCGCAATACCATTACCAAAATGTAAGCGAGTGGACATCTGCGTAGCAGGTTCACTCGCTTGCTTTGTTTCTATTGAAAGCCTTCAGACATCAAGTCAGCGAAACTCTCTGGCCGGCAGAGTGATGTGTGAATGCCGCCGACGCTGCAACAAGTTACCAGACAAGTTGCAGCAGGCGACCTGAAGTTGTCGCGATGAACAGGCGATTGCCCAGAGGACCAACGGCCATGCTGATAACGGGATCCGCGGACAAGTCACAGGCCCACACCAGTTCGCCTTCGTACTTTAACCAATACAGTCGATGTTCCAGCGTCGTCGCGGCGATGCGTTTGCGAGAAGACGAGGCGGACACAAGATTCGGAATGCCGTCGATCATGAACGCACCCTTCTGCTTGCCGTTTTCGTTAAGCACTTGAATTCCGTGGTTAAACGCAGCCAGCAGAATTCGCTTCCCGCAGCCGGAAACAACCATGTTGCCGACGTTGTTGGCAATCCGCTCGTTCCATTCTTCGCGCCCATCCAGAGTGTGGCAGCAAAGATGCCCAAATTCAGCCGCACCAATCAGTTTTGGGCTGTCCTGCAGAAACTGTATGAACTCCAGAGGACGTGTTGTTTCAAACTTTGCGATTTCTCGCTTGTCAGTCGTCACGATATGCACGCGAGACGATTCTGTGCTGGCTGCGATATGACTGCCAAACGGTGAAATGCCAAGGCCGACAACTTCACCAGTAAATTTGACTTTCCAAAGTGTTTTCAACTGTTCGTCAAAGCAAACCAGCTCTCCGCCCTGCAGCGCGGCAGCGCCGAATTTTCCGGTTTCGCACCACGCCAGCATTCGCAGCCCATCAAACCCGCGTTCTCGACAGACCTGAGTTCCGTCTTCGCGAAGAGTCAACAGATGGCCAGACTTTGTTCCGACCAGCAGTGTGCGAGCTTCTGCAGCAAACTTCAGAGTCACAATGCCTTCTGGAAACACATCGTCCAAGGTCACGTCGGGACGCGTTCCGTGACTGTTCTGAAATAGCGGATGAGTCGCCAACGAAGTACTTACTGCAACAGAATGGTGATGTGAACGAGAGCCGCGATGTCGCCAGGTGACAGCGTGTGCATTTATACGGAAGTTAGCCGAAAAAGAAAACCAGCTTGGCGTGTTGATTGAACGCGAGGTGCAGTCACGTTTGTGGCGGAAACAGATTGTCGGCGCTGGGTGGCCGGGATTGAACTTGGCCCGCGACAGAAACCCCGCGGTTTTCGCTCATACCTCGATCCCGCTGCAGCCAGTCTCCACTCGACCAATAAGCAGCGATTCACACGTCTTTATCGCCGACACCACAACTGCTGTTGCGCCGACGGTCTCAGGCTTTCGCTGTGCGAAGGATACTTTGACTTTGCAGTACGTCGATTTGTCGCCGCTATCGATTGCGGCTGATACAGACCTCACACGGCCTCGCGGGCGACTTACTGAAAATGATGCGATCACGGTGCGCGCATGTTGGTCGCAGCGACAACGGAGCGGCTCGGCGATTCCAGCGTTCCATGTCTTCCAGCCAACCACGCCACCGGGTCAAGGGCGAAGCCCTTGTTAGCTTACATCCTTCAGCTTCTTGCCGTTCTTGCCTGTGGGGCGATTGCTGCCGGACTTCTTCCCGCTGGATCCTTTCGGACCGTTTGACTTCAAGCCTTCCACGGGCACTGTGGCCGTGGCGAGGCTTACCGTTTGAGGCATCTCGTGATCGTCAACTGGTTCTGTATAGACAGCGTTGCGAATCAAATTACCCAGCAAACCGCCCAGCAAGGCTGGCAGAAACACGATGTCTGCGATTAACGCCGTGAAGATCAATGCGGCCATAATCCAGCCAAAGCGGCTAACCAGTAACAGGTCCGCTGGCAAAAGGGCCAGCATTCCCAAACCTACAGCAGCGCTGGTTTGCCACATGGCCGGACCGCAGTGTTCCAACGCACGTCCGACAGCCTGTTCCACTGGAACGCCTCGTCGAACAAGTTCCTGGAACCAAGTGAGCAAATGCAACGTGCCATCCACTGCGATTCCCAGCGCCACCGACGCGGTAATCATCGTACCGATGTCAACTTTCAGGTTCATCCACGACAACAATCCGAACACAAGGACCACTGGCATCAGATTCGGCAGCATCGTGTAGATGCCGGCCACAGGGCTGCGAAGCACCACCATCATCACAACAGCGATGATCACAAAGGCCAGACCGAAACTCTTGATCAGGCTTTCCAAAACCGCCTGTTGAGTTCTTAAGAATACCGGAATCAACCCGGTCACCACGTGACCGGTATTCGGGCTGCCAATTAACGACAGATGCCGACTGGCAATGCCGTTCATGTCGGCAATTAGCACTTCCATGTCGATGTCAGAAAGTGCTGACGTTTGAGCCGTGATGCGCCAGACTTCGTCTCCTTCGCGGTTCAGCAATTGGTCGCCAGCAGTTTTCCAGTCTGTGGAATAGTCTGGGAGTGCCATCATTGAGCTGACGGAATCGTCGGAGCGATCTTTGTCGCGAATCATTTCGTGAATCTTCTTACCCCACGAACGCTGCGACAGCTGCAGCTTTCTGCGAGCTGTAAACGAAAGCCCTTCGGTATCGGCGGCACGCAGGTCCAGAAACGAAGCCAGTGACAGAACACCGCTGATTTCCGGGTGTTGACGGATTTCTGATTGAAGCTCCATCACTATTTTTGCTCGTTCAGGAAAGGACAGTTTTTCCTGAGTGGCAGCATCAAACTTTACGATCGTGTCGATGGAAATTACGCCTGAAAGCTTGTCTTCCAGAAACTCGTAGTCCTTCACCACCTGCGAGTGCGGAGGGAAGTATCGAATAACCTTTGTCTCTGTTTTGAACTGCCATAGCCCCCATCCGGCAACTGCAGTTCCAATGACGCACAGGGTGGCCACGGCGTAACGATTTCGGGCAATCCAGACTCCCAGCTTGTTCCAATGCCCAGTGTGTAGCTCTTCTTCTCCAGGAGGAGACTTTGGCCAGTACATCATCAACGACGGCAAAACATACAGCACAACGATGAACGAGATGAAACAGCCAATGGCAGAATAGACCCCGAAGTCTCGCACGGGAACAAGGTTACTGGTCACCAAAGAAGCCATACCAATAGCCGTGGTTCCGCTGGCCAAAGCACATGGCAACCACGCGGTGCGACAGGCGGAAAAGACTGAAGAAGACGGATCTGAATGTCCGGAATGCTTCCAATAGTTCGACAGGTGAATGGCGGCTGATGTTGTCAAGACCGCCAACAAGGTTGGCATGACCACCAGCACCATGTTCATTGTGCCTCCGGTCAGAGGCACAATGGCCACGGAAAGCAGCACTGAAAGAAAAGAAACCAATTGTACTAGTGTCGCCAGTCGCAGGCTTCGCAGCATGATGAACGAAAAGAACACGCTCACGAAAGCTGACAGAATAATGGGCGAACGGTGAGCAATATCCCATACCGGGTGATTGGTGTTCCAGGCTGCATCTGCGACGGCCTTGTTCAATGACACGTTAACAACTGGTTGGCCCCCAATGTGCATCAGCTCCGACGGAACGCCCACTTCCAGCACCGCGCTTTTCACGGCTTCTATGGCGGCTGCTTTGTCAGCAATGCCAGCTTCAGAAAGCGACACAGACACAGCTGCCAGTGAACCCGTGATCACAAAACACTGCTCAACGCAGTTCTTGCCGACTGTTTGCGTGCCTGATGCAGGAGCTTCCAGGGCCAGCAAAGCTTCTTTAAAGGCGTTGAACTGCTCGTGCTTTTGATGCATCTGAGGCCACGACAACTGTAGGTCGTACAGCGGTTGTTGCTGTACGTAACTTGTCAGTTCGTCCTGCAGTTTCCAGGCTTTCACGTCTTCCAGCGGAATTCCTTCGGATGTTGGCAAAGGCAGATCGCCTTCGACATATTCTGCCGACAGATGAAATTCTTCGTTCGCGAGCCGCAGGATTTCTTTCTTGAAGTAGTCGCCTCTTTGCCGCCCCGTATCCGTCAGCCGAATCCGAAGTGGACCTTTGCCCAGCAACACTCCGTCCAGTTGAGACAACGCCGTGTCAAACGGAACGTCTCTCGCAATCATTTGTGTCAATACTTCGGCGGGAAGAGTAACATCTTTTACGTATGGAGAACCGCCTTCAACTCGACCGTTTTCTTTGGGTGTGCCTTCCAGCACTGTTTGCAGCTTAAGCAAACGCGGATCGGTTACGGACGCTCCATCCCACGAAACCAGAATCCGGTCTTCCGAAGGAAACATGCCCTGATACCACGCCAGAATGCGTGCCTGCGGATCATCTTTAGGAAGCCAGCCGGCAACGTCGTTGTGCATGCGAATGTCTCGCAATGCCCACAACATCAATGGCAACAGGAACACAACGATCGCGACGATCCACAGTGGAGTTCCGTGGCCCCAGCGATCTTTGCGTTGCAGTAAAGGCGTCTTCCCTGAGTTGGTCACAGAGTGCTTTCGATGTCGACAGACTATTGACGGGCGTTGGACAGGGCGGAGCCCACAAAAGATGACTAATCACGCTCAGAAGAAATTGGCGTTGTTGATGCCGTTTCTAATGTCGAATGACAATGGATTATCGAAACGGATCTAATCAGCTCAAGGCTCACACATCACGAATCGTGCCGCTCCAGTAAGAAATCGTCAACACACAGAAGCCACAGATATAGCGAATCGCATTGTTCTGCCGTGTTTCCAGTCAATAGTAAGAAGTGAACCACCTAGTGACTCTGAGGGCTTTAGGTATGGCGGGTCGTGAATTACGATCACACCAGCCCGCTGTGTGGAAAATTCAAGGCTATTGAGAGGAAATGGTTCGTGCCTCTGGTGTTCCCCCGTAATTCTGCTGGTTTACCCGGAATTCATCAGGCTAAAACTGAAGCGACCCGGGAAAACCGTTCGGATTGTCTACAGTCGATCGTGGCCACTTTTTGTGACGTTCCGCCTCAGAAAAGATTTTCATTAGGGTAGCATGAACCACGTAAGGGGGCTTGAGCTGAATGGTTGCCGGACTTGGACGTTTCGCTGTCTTGCCGACTGTTTTTGTAATTGCCGACAATTCGTCGACATCGCGGAGTGGCTGCCACTGAACGCTGGTCGACTTATGACAAGGTGGCCGACTATACTGCAGCCGCAGTCGTGGTCGCCGATTGAACGCAGCCGCCGTCGTCCACCACACAGAAGTTTTGGTTTCCGGTGGTGGAAGTGTTTTCGGCGTGAACGTCGGTGTCCCCTGCTGTTTATCGAAATTGCGTTCGCGTTGCCAACGGATTATTTGGCAGCGATCACGTAACAAAGGGTATAAGAAACATCGGAAATCAATAAGTGACGGTGGAACAACGAATACCCAGCACTCAGCCTCCTCCGCTGCCAAACGCTGCGGTATGCGACGCTGCGCCGGTTTCGGCGGCTGATGCCGTTGATTCGTCTGAGTCTGGGCGATCGTTGCGGCAACTCTTGCTGGGCGTCGCTGCCAGCGGCTACTATCTTTCGCTCGTTTTGCATGCCGTGATCTACACCATTTCGGCAATTGCGTTTATCTATTTTGCCGATCAGTCTTTTGAAGATGAGGACAATGTCACCATCGCTGTTCGAGCTTCGCTTAGCGAAAACGACCTGGCTGACGCTCAGCCGGAATTTGAAGTCACTCAAGACCTCGGATTGGCAACGCCCAAAGGGCCGACTCAGGCGGAACAGCTGTCCAACTATTTGAAGGTTGTGCAAAACGGAACCATCAGCACCAACCAGGTCGAACTCCAGACAATGGCATCGGCTGAATCTGACGACCCAGCGGACGATAGCGGTGGAGACTTCCTGTTCAAGCTTCCCAAATCGGGTTTGGCTGTGACCAAAGGCAGCTTCACGGCCTGGACTGATCCGGAAAATCCGTCACCGGGGGAACGCTACAATATCATCATCGTCATCAAACTTCCGGATACGGTGAAGGCTTATCGGGTCAGCGACCTGACTGGATCAGTAATTGGCAGCGACGGCTTCCGTCAGCGAATTCCGTACGACAGCGCCCGCATGTCAGCTTCGTTTTACACCGACGAAAAGAACCAGCTACAGGCAATCACCGGCCGCGAAGCGATCACGGTTCGTAACAACCAAATACAGTTGGTGATCTCAATTCCGGGAGCCGAAAGACTCACGCGCGACGTCATCAAGATCAGTTCAAAACGTTTGCGAGAAAAGCAGGAACTGGAACTCATTTTTGGTGGCCCTCGAAATCGCGAAGAATGATTCAGGTGACAGAAATCGAATGAAGATCAAAATATTCAGCTGTGGCGGCACCATCGATAAGGTCTACTTCGATGCAAAAAGCGACTTTTCTGTGGGCGAGCCACACATTCGCGCCGTCTTTAAAGACGCCAATATCGATTTCGACTTCGTAGTCGAATCGTTGATGCGGAAAGACAGCCTGGAAATGACGGGCGAAGACAGAGCTCTGATTCGTGATCGCATCAGCAATGAAGAAGCCAACCTGATTCTGCTCACTCACGGAACCGACACAATGACACTTACAGCCGAAGCTCTAATGGGCATCTCGGAAAAAGTGATTGTACTTACCGGATCAATGACGCCCGCCAGGTTCCACGTCACAGATGCCATTTTCAACATTGGTTGTGCTGTGGGAGCTCTGCAATCAAAGCCGCCGGGTGTGTACATTACGATGAACGGTCGAGTTTTCACGGCGGGCAAGGTCCGAAAAAATCGCGACCGCCAGCGATTTGAAGAAACAGCATAGCGCTGCGTTGCCGCAAGCAGGCGAAGACTGTGTTCCTGCACTGAACCAGTTGCACATCGACATCAACCGACGGTCTGAGACAGACAGACTCACCATCAGGCAGACTTCCCGAAATCAGCGCGGTAGGTTTCCCGTACAAACGGGTTGTGGTGATACAATTCTCGTCCGGTCAACAACTATGGACCGACGCCCGAAAGCAGGTCTGCTGCCTGGTTGGCCCCCAGCGTTCGTGTTGCAGGACGTGAACTGTTTCATGCCTGGGTGAGATGTCCATAGCCGCTTGCCTTGCCCCAGAATCACGTGCCCAGAACTACGTGCCCAGTGTCATCGCAAGCTTAAACCTGACGTGAGGCAATCGATGGATGCGAGCGAGTTAATTTTGTTGTGGACAACGTTTTGGTCGCCATTTCCGTCCGCTAAGGCAGTTTTGATTCGTGCTCATTTCGCAGAGCTAAATACGACTTTGTCTAAGTGACAATTGCTTTACAGCGATTTTCGCTGACTTGTGGCCGCGGAGAACGCGAATTGGACTATGTGGGCGGTTGCCCACGAGCCAGATCCGTCCACAACAATAAGTAAGTTGCTCTAGCGGATAGTCGTCAGTTCTTCAGGGTGAGCCTGCAGCCAGATACGCATCAGATCTGGCAAGTGCTGCACGCCAAGCTTCTTCATCAGGTTGCCTCGGTGCTTTTCGACGGTCTTAGTGCTGATTCCCAATCTGATACTTGTTGCTCTGTTGGTCAGTCCAGACACAACCAGGTTCAGCACCTCGGTTTCGCGGCGAGACAATGTCGTCAGTCGCTTACGAGCCAGGGATTCCGTTGTGAAGTTCACTGAACTGGCAGCGCAGTTGTCTTCGCCGTCGATCGACCGGCGCGGCTCAATGGCGTTCAACGTGGCCCGGATTCCGTTCCCCAAGGACTCCGAAGGAATGTATACGTTCGTCATTTGACACCTCATCGTTGAGTTCAGCGAATTGTGCTGACGTAAAGCTGCGGAGCGGCCAGTTCAACTGCAGGCAGAAAAGTTGCGAAGGCCATCTCCAGATGGCAAGCAATTGTGCTGCAACGCGAACGCGGCGATGCGATCTTCACGTTTCAATATCAGGCGACTGGTAAGACCGATCGTACCTGCCGACAATTCGAGTATACGGGACTGGCTGGAAAAGCGTATGGCGGGTTTCCGACAGCAGGCGGCTTGTTTGGGAAACCCATCGCCGAACGTTCACTGTTTCCTTCGCGCGAACGGAAATCAGCTTCGTCGGATGATTCAGTCGCTATGCGTTATGTTTCGTCTTTCCGCCAGCGGTGCAATCGAGGCAACTTGGCGGCGTCTGCATCCAGGCCTGCCACCTGCACAATACGAGCGGCTTCGGCAATGGAATTGATGTTCAGTTTTCTGGCGATATCTGTTCGGTAACGTTCGACAGTTCGTTGAGCCACACCCAGTTGAACGGCGACTGACTTCAACGGTACGCCATGTCCCACCAGAGCCAAAACTTCGATCTCGCGTTTTGTCAGTACGTCCAGTGGCCCTAAATCGATCAGCCTTGAATTCACCTTCTCGTAGGATCCGTTTGATTCATCGGTCTGCATGCACTGTCGTGTGATGGAGATCACTTGAGGAGCTGAGCTGATTGCTTTCGACATTGGCCACAACAGGGCCTCGGTGTTTTTTCCACCGCGAACGTGCTGCAGAATGATTGGCTGACCGCTGTCGATCACCCGCTGAATTATTGGCAGTCGCTCCGCGGCGAATTCCCGTCCTTCAACGTCTTCAATTGTCAGACCGACCGGATCAAATGAACGGCCATAGTAAATTTCCTTGGCCTGATCATTGCAGTAAACCACCACGCCGTGGTAGTCGACAATCAACACTCCAACACCGGGTTGGCTTTTCAGGATTTTCCAAAACTCGTCCAAGGTCCAAACATCCGAAAACAGTGCGGCGTGAAAACAGTGTGAAACATGATATCCGAAGTTCGATCACAGTTTCCATTTTGTTCAAGCGACTGAATGAATTTCCAGAAGGAATGACAAAACCGAACAGCCGGTAAATCACCTTGTAGCGGTTGTGAATTCCTAACAAGGGCTTCGCCCTTGACCCAGTGGCGTGGTTGACTGGAAGACATGGAACGCTCGAATCGCCGAGCCGCTCCGTTGTCGCTACGACCAACACGCGCGCATCGTGCGCACATCATTCTGCGTAAGACTCTAATGCATCAGCGGCGATACAAGCAGTATGAGGAAGAATGCAGCCACTGGCGTCATCCCAGGAAACAGGAGCAACTCAGGGAGGCGGGTACCTTTTGCAATTTTCAATGACCGTCCCTCGACTGTGTCGCAACAGTTTATGCAATTCAGCTATGGCCGGGAGACAAGGCAAGTCTCCCCTTCACCGAGCTCTTTCATATTGTCCGGCCATTTATCAAAGAGCTGTAGCGCAAAACAGCGAGCCGTTCGCCGGACAGACGCTATCAGGTCGCTCGTCCACGAGCACCCATCAGGCTCCTCCCGCGAAACGTTGCGGCGACAATTTCGGCTGGCAATCACATTCGCGACGCGGAGTCTGCCTCCGATTATTTTCCTCGCCGAAATGTTGAACGATCGCGGCGACTTGTGCACTCTAGATTTGAACGACTTTTTTATTGTTGGTTCACAAAAGGCATACCTATGCACAATTTGCATTACCGTTACTTGACCGCAATGTTGCTTGTCCCACTCTTCATCGGCTGCGGCGGGACTTCCAGCGAATCTGAGCAGCATTTTTTGAATGCGGAATCTCCAGCCGTGCCCGCGCTGGCCAATGAGATTGAGTTCGCCGAATCATCGCAGTTGGCGGTGGTTCAGGCGACAGTTCAACAGCCGGACGATGCACCGAAAAAGGCCGCGCCGAACACCTCACCGGAATCAGTCATTCAGAAAATCATCTACGACACGAACATCAGTATGCGAACAGAATCATTCAATGGCGTCGCCACCGAAGTAATACAGTTGACCGAACAATGTGGTGGATTCATTGCAGCTGCGAAATTATCCGGTGCCTCCGGTGATCAGCGCAGCGGTTCGTGGACTATTCGATTGCCTGTGGAACAGTACCGAGCATTTTTGGATTCAGTCGGACGTTTCGGGGAGATGATTTCGAAAACCGAAAACACGCGTGAAGTCACGGCTGAGTTCTACGACACCGAGGCGCGGGTACGAAATAAGCAAACTGAAGAGAAACGCCTGATTACTTTATTGGAAAAGCGTCCCGGAAAGCTGGACGATGTTTTGGCTTTCGAAAAAGAAATTTCACGTGTTCGCGGTGAAATCGAACTGCTGCAGGGACGATTGCGAGTACTTTCAAACCTGACCGCATTCTCCACAGTGACCCTATAAGTTTCAGAAGTATTGGCATACACACTGGCGGAATCTCCGGGGTTCAGCACACTGGCTGCACGACAGTGGCATTCCACTGTGGACAACCTTGGCGCAGTTGGTCAGTGGGTTGTGCTTTCAATAATCGGTATTGGCCCGTGGCTGCTGATTCTTGTGATGATAGCGTATTTCGGCCGTCTCAAAGTTCGACTTTTCGCGTGGATCAAAACCGTTCAGACGTCAGTTTAACTGCGCAATATGTGTCGCTGTGGCTGCAACACAACGACGCGATTCTGATTCGTCGCAAGCTTTTGCAATCAGCCGGGCTGGTTCTGGTGGCTCTCGATTTCCTGCCGCCTTCAATTCGACAACGGCCCTGCCATACACTGCTTAGCTATCCATCCCCTGACTGTATGAGCTTAAGTGGCTTTGCACTGAACGGACGAATCGTTTGACTTCCAGTGGGCCAGAGATGAACAATATGGCATGCAACAGCTATCAAAGTCCGCAACCGACGTTTATGGAACGGTCGCTGAAAAGCGTTCAGCAGCCGGCGGGCTGTTGTTCAGCGGATTCCTGCATGTCGTATTGGCGGTCGTGCTTAGCTTGATCGCCTTGTCAAATCTAAATTCTGCCCCGCTGGAACCACTCAGCGCCGTGTTTGATGGCGAAGGCGATTCCGGCGAGCCTCTTACCATTCTGGAAGAACTGAACGCCGCAGAAATCAGCGGGCCGCTAAAGACCACGCTTAGCGATGCCGCTTCTGTGGATACGGCGTTGGAAGTATCTGCCAGCGTCCAGCCAGCCAATGTGGATTGGGCAAAGTTCGGCAGCAGCGAAGCTTCGCAGGCTTCCGGTTTGGGAGCCATCGAAGCAAATATTCAAGGTCGAGTTGGAAAGGCGGGAGGACGTTCGGGAGAAGTTCAGTTTTCGTTGTCGTGGCATTCTACCAATGATGTTGACCTGCACGTGATTGCTCCATCCGGCGAACACATTTCCTATCAACACCGTCGGTCTGTGTGCACGGGAGAACTGGACGTAGATATGAACGTTCAGCCTGAATCTACCGAACCAGTAGAAAACGTTCGTTGGTTGAAAGGCACGGCTCCCAATGGACGCTACACAATTCTGATTCATCAGTTTCGGTGGCGAGCCGGGCAACCTGACGACAGCATTGAACTGCTGGTCAAGCTTGGCGATGAAACCACAATCATTGAACAGCAATTGTCGGCCACGTCACCTCTTGCAATACAAAGATTTCAATACGTGAAACCTGGATTCTCGGCCTCTCGCAAAGCTGCATTGTTGAATCAACTAACGTCATTGCAACGGCGAGAAGAATCCAAAGCGTCCGGTCTTCTGGAAACGGCAATATCAATGCCGCCTTCGCCTCAACGAGACAATGTTTTACAACGAATAATTAACCAGTACGCTCACACAGACGCTTCGATTCAGGCAATGCAGGAACTCAAAGGCGATTCGAACAAACGCTGATCGTTGGACGCAAATAATGAAGAAAGACATCAATAGTCCTCCCGTTTTTTAAGTCCACTATTGGTCAATACTGGCACGGATGTTAAGTGCTAGTCCGGGGTTGATCATGGCGGCGGTTGCAATGGCGATAGAATCGGCTCCAGCATTCAGGTATCGAGTGACGTGATCTGCTGTGGAAATGCCGCCGACTCCAATCAGGTGAAGATGCTGGCTGGCACCTTGCGATTCCGCACCTTCCGATTTCAACAGGGCCTTACGGAACAATTGAATCTGGTCCACGCCGGCGTCCAGAGTTGCCGAACCACAAATGCCTCGCGGTTGACCATCAAACAACAGCGTTCCGGATTCGTCTGCGACTCTGGCGGCGATGGAATTGGTCATGGCAAGGCCGCTGATAAATGGTGCCACACACTCTAGTAACTGATTCGCTTCTGCGGCAGTATTCACCTTGCCAATTTTCAATACCAGAGGAGCGTCCCCGATGCGGCTGCGGATGCAGGCGGCCACGAATCCCGCATCTTCTGGTTGCTGGTAAAGCTGTCCGTCAGCCGTTGATACGTTCGGACAGGAAAAATTTGCTTCAATCCCATGGGCTCCACTGTCAATCGCCCACGCGGCACATTTGGCGAAGTCTTCCGCAAGCTGTTCCAGCGAGGCTTGCTTGTCTGTAATTGCCGCATTCTGAGTTCCCACGACAGAAACGACCAGCACCTTTCCTTCCGGCAAAGCGGCTCTGGCAACGCTGATATCGTACCGCCAGATTTCAGGCGACTGAGAGGGCATGCCGAAAGATACGGCCCAACTGCCATGCATTGACTTCGATGATTTCACGGTTGAACCTGCAGTTGCCAGACTGGTCGAATCTACCGGCACAAGGTTTGGCAATGGATAGCATTCTCGCGCCACACTGCGGACCGTTTTATAGACAAGTATGTCAAACCCAACAGCTGCGTAGTACAGCAACCAACGGCTGTCCAGCAACGGCCCGGCTGGAATCCCCAGCGATGATGACGTGGGAATGCCGCACCAGTTCCAGTTGCGACCGGCAAGCGGAACATGCGATTCCACTTTGCCGGATTTCAGCAGAGGGGCAATGTCGGGAGCGTGGTCGAGATTCCAACGCCAGGTTTCATTCAGGTTATAGGTGAGCAGCATGGGGGTAGCAGGCGTGGAGAGTTTGAGATGGCAATTTTTGAAGCATCTGCGTGTGACGCTGAACGAGCAGCCGGAAATGAGTGTTATTGGGGAGGAATAAGTCTGATGGATTGAAGATCGATCAACGCAGAGGTAAGCGTTTCTGGTGCTGTGACCGTTAGCTGGCGACGGCCTTTGCCGAGATCGATTTCGCCAACTGACCAGGTGCGATATTCGTCCCATGTGCCTGTGCCCGGCACCCGAGCACTCAGAAGACGAGTTCCGGTGGACAGCTTAATTGCATTGCCTGCTGTGGAATTGTCGCAGGCATAGTTGAATTCGACTTTCCAATGTCCAGACTTTGGCACATCAATCGTCCAGACCGCGTAGTCGTCAGTCGATGACCACCAGCCCAGGTTGCGGTACTTGCCTTCAAAGATCAGGCTGGGCCCGTAGATTTTAGCGGCAGCGGCTGGAAGAGTGATCGTGCCGTCTGAATTCGGCGTGATAAGGCGAGGTGAATTGCCGTCGAAGCGTTTGAATGTGCTGCCCGACGTTTGCACAAACGCAATCACGTTGGCGAGATCTTCCACGCTGAGATCCTTTTCCAGACCTTCCGGCATGAGCGATCGATTACTGCAGACCAGGTCTTCCAGATCGGTCCGAGCGACCACTTGCTGTTTGCCGTCGGTGCCCAGCAGAGTCAAACTGTTGCCGGTTTCGTCAAACAACATCCCGCTGAATGTGCGTCCGTTTGTTGTGACGGCGGTATAGCTAAGGAACTTTGATTCGACCGCTCGGTTGGGATCCACAATGGCCGTCAGCAACGCATCGGTGGAACGGTCTTTCAAAGCCGCCAGGTCGGCTCCGATTTGTTTGCCGACGTCGCCGATTTTGTGGCATGTGGCGCAGCGTTTTTCGAAGACAGCTTTGCCTGAGGTGGCGTTGGATTTGAGATCTGTGATTTCGGATCTCAAAATCTGAACAAGGGTTGCTCTTGCCGACGGCGTTTCAGACGCTGAAAACAGAGAATTTGCTTTGGCGGCAATTTCTGTATTGCGATGACGTAATAAACTCTCCCGCTCCGCTGCACTGAAGTCGCGGATATTCAGCAGGCCGTCCTGCAATGCATCGAAGAGCAGGTTTGTTGTTACGTCCCGCTTCAGGAACGATGTCACAGCGGCATCACGAACTGCAGGCCCCCACGAAGCCCAGTTGGCGATAAAGTCAGACGCGATGCCATGCGAATCGAAGTGTGGCAACGCCATGAACGACACATTCGCAATTTGTAACGACTTTGGCGTTCGGGCTTCCATGAAATACGACGGATGTACCAAATCACTCCAGAAATACGGCTGGTAAGCTGTCAGCAGACGCAGTCCAGCAGCCCGTCGATCCGGCGATTCCGTTTTGTCATTCACAAGATTGACAATCGTCAAGTCAATGTGGCCGATCTCCTCACTGATCATCTCTCGCATCTGTGCATCCTGTCGTCGCGCATTCAGTTGGAAAATCAGATCGCTCAGATTGCCCAGCGTTTCGGCAGTCAGCGATTCCATAGTTTTCTCAATCAGTCTGCGCCAGACACTGCGGCTCGCGGTTGCGTCACCAACGGCCAGGCTGTAATTCAACAGCAGTGCGTCAAGCTGCCGGTCTGTTTGATTCGTCGGTATGGATTGAAGGTGTCTGGTTACGGTCGCCAATTTCTCTGGCGACATCGAAGTGAACGCTGCGTCACGCAAAGCATTGTCGGTAAGGCTGGAAGCCATCAATTTACCCAGTACTGCCCCGCTGAGTTCTGTTAACGGGCTTTCACCGATTGATAACGCCAATTGATGCCGAACGGCCGGGGACGCATCATTCACCAAAGCCGCCAACTCGCCAGCAACAGCTTCGTCCGCGGTCGGCAGTAAACCTTCCAGTCCATGAATGGCGGCACGCCGAACTTCCGGATGATCGTCCCGCAGTACAGCAGCAATCTTCGATGAACTCTGCTCAGGAAGATTGCCCACCTGTAACAACGTCCACATCGCCTGAACTCGCGCCGACGGATGCCCGCTTTCTGCCATGAGCGAAGTGAGTTGTTCGACAGCCGCGTTTTCTGGCGAACCATGCAGAAGCAATCGCTGAGCAGTATCACGCCACCAGCCGTTGGGACTGGCCATTCGCTCGGCCAGATCTTCAGCTTTCAAACCGGTTCCGACTGACTGCTCCCAGCCGCGATGGCCAGTCTTCTCAGTATTACCATCAGGCACCACGCGATAGATTCGCCCCATGTTGTTGCCCGCGTATAAGTCCATCTTGCGCTGGTGCTCGGCCGGAATCCATTCGGGATGTTCGATTACCTGGCGGTACATGTCGGCGACATAGAGTGCTCCGTCGGGGCCCGTGCGGACCATGACTGGGCGAGTCCAGTTGTCGCTGCTCGCGAAAAATTCGGATGTTTGTTCGTCGGCCGCTCGACGACCTTTGAAGGTTGCTCCATCGCGTTCCAGCACCAAACGTGACACTAGGTTGTGAACCGGTTCGCACGTGAAGGCATTGCCGTAAAATTCTTCGCCCAGCAGGTTGTCTCGATAGATGACCGTGCTGCAGGCGGATGTGAAGCGATTGGCGGCGTGGAAGTCGTTAAAGCGTGCCAAGGTTTTACTGGTGGGGTAAACGGGAGCAGCTCCCGGTATTTCGGCCACTTCAGCTTTCGTTGCCAGGCCGGTGGCGAACGGGTTGCGTTTTAAGTAACGATCTTCCAGCACGTAATGCCAAATCGGGTTGCTGTTGTTGTTGCCAAACCAGTTTCCGAAGTCGTCGCGGTTGCGGCCAGACTGAGTTTGCCCGCTGAGCGTTTCGATGGCTCCGGTATCGGGATGAATGCGGAGGTCTCGGCCGCGAGTGTTGATCGGCGTATCTGCGATTTCAGATCTTTGATCTAAAATGCTTCCCAGCGCTCGCACTTCGCCGCCGCTGTCGCCGTTGGCCAGATACAGCCAGCCGTCCAGCCCCCACCGCATCCCGTTGACTCGATGCTGCTGATTGCCTTCCGTGAAGCCGGTGTACAGCACGGTTTGTTTGTCGGCAACAAAGTCACCGTTGGTGTCTTCGGCATAGATGATGTCGGGAGCACACGTGATCAGCCAGCCGTTTCGCCAAGGATGAAGGCCGGTGGGAAAGCTAAGCCCGTCCAAAAACGTGACCGCTTTGTCATAGCGCCCATCGCCGTCGGTATCTTCCAAAACACGAACACGCCCAACGCCACCGTCACCGCTATTCGCCTGCTCATTCACCGCACTCGGCGATTCAGACGTTCCCGGCAATAACCCATCATTCGCCGCCACCGTCCGTCGAGGCGCCTCGGCAGTTTGATGGGGAGTGTCGGGATAGCCGCCCATTTCTACGACCCACATTCGGCCATAGATGTCCCAGTCGAAGGCGACGGGGTCCTTGATAAGCGGTTCGGCGGCGACAAGTTCGGCTCGTAGTCCGGGGCGAACTGTGATCGCGGCGAGTGATTCTTCCGGCGACTTGGGTGCGGGAAAGTCGGCCTTCAGCTCCTGGGAATAGAAGTGATGAGGCAGAAGTTTTTGGACGGCGTCGCAGATGAGATCTTCCGCTTCGGGGGCCAGTCGAGTTGGGCGAGCGTAATAGATCATTGAACTATCGGCTTCGTAACCGCCTTCGCGCAGAATGCGTTTGCTGGCGATATAACAGGGCACGTCGTTGCTGTAGGCATTGATCCACAGTCGTTCGCTGTCGAACATGTCGTTCATGCGGACGGCATAGTCGATGACCACTTCGCCTCCCAGAAACACCATGGCCAGGTCTTTGCCAAAGCACCACGTTTGCACAGGATAGTTGGGGATGGTGGTGGGGATGGGTTTGCCTTCGTCCAGCATTTTCAGAAACATTTTGCCGTGCTCTCCCGCGTGGCCTGGCAGTTTGGCCTTGGCTTCCCATTCTTCGCGAGTTGGCAGTGGCCCCAGAGGCAAATCGATGCGGGCGATTTGGCAGTCGATGCGGTGATCGATGGGTGAAAGGTGTTTCAGCAGCCGTTGCACTTCGGTGGCAACGGAACGAGCGTGCTGTTGGGCCAGTTCGTGAGTTCCTCGCGGCGACGGGTTTGAATCGGCTCCACAACCGATGGCAACCAATGCGACAACTCCCGGATTGTCGGCTTCGATCATATTGCTGGCCATACCAGGCCAGTCGCCGCTGATGCTGTTTAGCTGGCCGGTTTCTGTTGTGGCATGGCAGGCGTAGCTGGCGAGTACCGCGATCAGTGCGCCGTCGGTGTCGCGAGCGGCCAGCAGCGGCATCTGATGATCGACGGGACCTTCGGGTGTCTCGCCAAATCCCGTCCACTGCCCGGCGTTCATCAGTCGTCGGTTAATGGCGAAATCCAGGGTTCCGTGCCCGATGGAAAGTTGGCCGAGCCGGCGGTTGTTAATGCCATCGGTGGCGACCTGCACCAATTGCTCGATTAGCCGAGCTTCATAATCGGCCAGATGTTTGGCGTGAGCTTCCGGAACATCGGTCAAAATGTTGGGAGCGAAGCCTCGCAACCACGGGGCCGAATGTGAATGGCTGGATGAAACTGCGAATCGCTCGCGAGTGATGTTGAACTTTTCGGTGAGGAGTTTGAAGACTGCTTCGGTCACGTTTTCCGGCACACCGCAGTTGTCAACGGTTAGCAGAATGGACAGTGGATTGTCCAATATGTTTGCGGCAGAATCACCGGCAGCTACATTGGCCCCCCCGATCGCCAGTGCTCGTGCGTGAATCTTCGAAGCAACAACATCCGTTTCCTGAGTTCGGTTGCCGTAGCCGGAAAGCCGGACGGGGTAATCAGGTGTGATATCCACAATCGCGGCCCCGATAGGTAACGGTGGCAGATTGTTGCGAGCCTCATTTGCGTCCTGTGTGGCCAGAAGCTCATCAAAACTGAATCGGCGCAACAGGTCTGGTTGTTCTGATGTGAATTCATGGATCCAGTTCAGGCTACCGTCATGAACGAAAAAACCGTTGTTACCACCGTCTTCCGTTCGAAGTGACGGCAACGCCAGCTTACTTGATGAAGGTACGTTGAATATGGCTTTCGTCCAGCCATATTCGAAGTCGTCAAACAATGCGACGTAGGTCCCGTCGCCGTTGGATCCAAACAAATCGTCGTGGTCGTCGTGATTGAGATCTACAAAACAGAAATCCAGCGGATCCAGACCAGACGACGGAACGGCAGACCCCGTGGGCCAGGGAAATGGTAGTCGTCTCCATGTGATGGGCGCATTAACGGCTGGCTTGCGAGCTCCGTTTGTCGACGGATCAGCGGTACTGTGGGTTTGAAACAGATGAATGTCCTGCTTCCGTAACTGTTTAAATAACGGGGCGGCTTCGCCATCATTCACATCCGGATACCACGTTACAATCGCTTCATCAACGCCATCGTGATCAATGTCGCGAAAACGCCAGTGTCGAGTCGCCTGTGGAGCATCGCTGGCGATGCCCTTGTCGAAGACTTCCATCGGGGCATTCCTGGAGGCTGTCGAAAACGAGACAAGATCCTGCAGAAAGGTATCCTTGTTCCATGCATCACCGGCAAAGTACCAGGCCTTCTCAACGTTGTCTGCGGCTGCCGCCGAAAGGAAGCTGACTTGTCCATTCTGTCTAACGTAGGCGAAACATGTTTCATTTGTAATGAGGGCTGGAAAACTCACCTGCGTCCACGATTCAGCATCCGGTTGCCAGACTCGAGTCCCCCGTTGCTTTGAATTTCCAACAACGACATCCTGAAAACCATCCCGGTCAACATCCAGCATTCGAATACCATTGTCTGTGCCGTTGTTGGCGCGTACCGCTTCCCCGTTCAATAGATACAGGTTCAGCCGATCCGCTGCTTCTCGGAAATTCAAAAACTTCACTTTGCCGCCGTGCTTGGCAACGGCATGATCGATCATTTCCACAACCTGTTCAGCCTTGATCCAGCCGTGAGGATGAAACACAAGGTTGAAGACTCCCTGTTTATGAACGGTGATGTCGAGAGCCGCTTTCCAGTCGTCGACGGTTTGCTGATTGTTGACTCCGTGCAGATGCTGAGCCGACCAGTCGCTGGGGGCCACGCACGGGAATTGCCAGCAGCTGTTGTTGATCACATAGGGATACGGATAATTAGTGATGTAGTTGACAAAGTTATTGTGAACCGTTTCGCCTCGCTTTAATCCCTTCACCTTGTACTTCCAAAAGCGTTCGTTGCCGTTTTCGTCCAGCACCAGTTCGCGAGGAATCGAATCATCTTCCGACGTGAAGAAGTTCATCACCGACGAATCGATCTGCAGAAAGTTGCCTTCCGGGGTCGTGTGCGGAAAAATTTCCGAATAGAACCGCGGGCTGACCGTGTTCAGTGAATCGCAGCACGGAGTACGAAAGGAGACTGGCTTGCTGCCGGGAATTTTTGCCAGCAGGTCGATGCAGCGGTCATAGGTGGACTTGGCCTTCGCAAGATCCCCTCCCTGCAAAATCGGACACGGATGATCGATGGTATGGCATTCGATACTCAGGCCTTCTTCCAGCCAGCTTTGCAGCTGAGGATCATCGGGCTTCACTTCGTTGGTCATAATGCTGACGGGGGCTCGACCATCGATCTGCTTCAAGCGGTTCAGAATCGGCCGCAGGTAGTGTTCATACTTCGCGGTATCACGCATGTCGTCGATGGCCAGCACAACCACGCATTCGACGCCGTCTTCGCCAACCCATTGCGGAGTGATCAGCTTGGGGAAATCTTTGTCGGGATACCAGGGATTGCAATCATTCAGGTGCGACAATCGGTTTGTGTCGTCGGCGGAGGCGGAACACAGCAACATCAGGTAAGTCGCGGCGATCAGGCATCGAAGCATAGATAGTTCTCCTTTTGCGATTTGACTGTGGCGTGTTGTTCCAATGTTGCTGGCAAGGATTTTCTGGCGTTGGAACGTCGGGTTGGCAGGCAGTTTGTCAATTCCGCCTTGACCGGCTGGCTGGCGATTCCGCAGCCTTCAACCGACTGACGCAATCAGTATACAGAATTCCCGTCGTTTAGATCACGCTGGGCAAACAGCTTTCAGATTCCAGCGCCGTCGTCGCGAATATTTGCGATTTTCTGACGAATTGAAAGCGGATGTTCGGCACTCTGTTATGACGCTGCCTTCGAAGCTAGAATCGCACGAGCATTCTATTCCCTGAGTACGAACTTCACCGCTTATGGCCGACTTTCGACGAAAACGATCTCACCTCAAACTGCCCATCTGGACCAGTGCGGTGTTGGCGTCGCTGAATATTACGCTGATGGTGGTGCTGATTGTGCTGTTGGCGAAGCAGCACTCGTGGCTGGCTTTGGTGTTGGGGACGATTGCTTTGGGGATCAGCCTGTTCGGCATCACGTTCTATTCGTTCTTAACGATTAAAGAAATTCAGCTGAACCGTCGGCAATCCAACTTTGTCGACAGCGTTACTCACGAGTTGAAAACACCCATTGCTGCTTTAAGGCTGTACCTTGACACTCTGATCATGCGAGATCTGAGCAAAACCGATCAGCAGGAATTCTATCAAACCATGGAGATCGAGCTGGATCGCCTGGACCGCCTGATTAACCAGTTGCTGGAGGTTGCTCGGCTGGACGCAATCGGCAGTCAGACCGAACCTGAACACGTCGACCTGGGCAAGCTGTTGGTTTCGTGTGCGGAAATGGCGTGCAAGCATCACAAACACGATGTCGCCGAAGTGTTTACGTTTGATATCGCTCCGCTGGCGTTGAATTCACGCCGAATGCTGATGGAAATGATCTTCGGCAACTTAATCGACAACGCGGTGAAGTATGGTGGCGATCCGCCCAAGGTCCACGTGTCGGGGATGGCTCGAGGACGTGATCGAGTACTTATCAGAGTGCGAGATTTTGGAGCGGGAGTTCCGGACGATCAGCGGCAGTCTGTCTTTCAGATGTTCTTTCGAGGCAACGACGAACTGCATCGAACTCGCAAAGGCACGGGACTGGGGTTGTACATTGTAAAAACGTTGGTGGGCATGATGAAGGGGCGAGTTGTCGTACAGGACCCCGCAGAAGGTGAAGGCAGTGTTTTTGAAGTGACTCTTCCCGGTAGAATTTTGACAACTGCTGATAAAGTTGCATCGTTGTCTGATGCCAACATCGACATCAACAGAATTCAGGCAGCGATAACCGACGCTTTACGAACGTCACAGTCAGACACGGAACTCAGCTAGTGTTGAGTTGTCCCGAAGAAAACGTTCCAGATCCCTCAGATTCCAGGCTTGCAACCTTGGCCTCAATAGTAGCCCTCACGTTCCGCGTGATGAATTGTCGCCAATGGCACCTCATTTCACGGCCTCACGTCGATCAAGCCAACTGCAAAAATTCACAGCCGCTCGCAGTCTGCCGTACCAGGTCGACTTGTCCCGGAATCATCGAATATTCACGAAAGTGCAAAGTGCGATGCTCATCACGACGGAGCGTGATGAATAAATTGGTATCACGCAGAACTTTGATAAAATCTGGTGACAGGTCGTGAGCAGTGGCTCAGTTGTGGGTCGAAGGGGCATGCCCAGTTGAGGAAGAAGACCGCCATGAAAATTCTAGTTGTGGAAGATGAAGAAAATATCGCAAAGGGGCTGCGGTTCAATTTCGAACAGGAAGGCTATCAGGTTGTTTTGGCGGGCGACGGCAAAACAGCGCTGGAACGCCACGCCACAGCGGCTCCACCATTCGACCTGATTGTGCTCGACCTGATGCTTCCGGAAATGAGCGGCTATGAAACATGCCGCGAGCTGCGGCGAGTCGACACGGAAATCCCCGTGCTGGCATTGACCGCTCGCACTCTGGCCGAAGACAAGGCTCAGGCGTTTGATTGTGGAGTTGATCAATACATCACAAAGCCGTTTGCCTTGCCGGAACTGTTAAGCCGAGTTCGCAACCTTCTTGATCGGCACCGTCGCAGTCTGGAAAAACGTCCGGCGACTCGAGCTGTTGAAGATGTCGAACGCTTCGGCAACGTACTGGTCGACTTTGGACGCTTTGAACTGCATAACGGCAGCGAGGTGCATTCTCTGACTACTCGCGAAAAAGAATTGCTGCGATATTTTCTGCAATACGACGATGTGGTGCTTTCTCGCAGTCGGCTGCAATCTGACGTTTGGCGAGATTCTACGGAAATCACCAGCCGATCAATCGACAACTTCGTAATGCGTCTGCGAAAAATGATCGAAGTCGATTCCGCGAATCCTCAACACCTGATTTCTATCCGAGGAACCGGGTATCGTTTCATTCGCGATCCCAACAAAGGAAGCGGGCCTGATTCTATGTCGTAACAGTAACTTCGCCAAAGCAACGTTGCATCAGGCAACTCAACCGCCTCAGCCCTAACAAGGGCTGCGCCCTTGACCCAGTGGCGTGGTGATCGGCAAGACATGGAACGTTCGAATCGCCGAGCCGCTCCGTTGTCGCTACGAACAACATGCTCGCATCATTTTGAGTATGACTCTAAAACAAGTAACCCAGACAACGCATATGAATCACAGCAGAACACCCATGAATGTCCTTGGTCTGGACATCGGCGGCGCCAACATAAAAGCTTCGGACGCTGACGGCAGAACGGCTTCCAAACCGTTTGCCATGTGGATTCGACACGCCGAATTATGCGATGTGCTGCAGGAATGGGCGGCGAACGACTTATCAGCTGCGGGTATGCTGCCTGCGGACATGGTGGCATTAACCATGACAGCCGAACTGGCTGACTGCTTTGAAACCAAACAGCAGGGCGTCGAATTTATCGTGCGAGCGGTGGAGCAGGCGTTTCCCGATTTGCCCGTGCAGGTCTGGATGACATCAGGCGAATTCGCAGACCCCGACGACGCTGTCATGCTGACTCCGTTGGTTGCCGCATCAAACTGGCACGCGCTGGCCACATGGGCCGGGCGAGCCATCCCGAACGGTCCCGCTGTGCTGATTGACGTGGGTTCCACCACCACAGACATCATCCCGTTGCTGGACGGCCAGCCTGTTTCGCAGGGCTTGAACGACTTCGAACGACTTTGTGCAGGAGAACTTGTCTATACCGGTGTCGGGCGGACTCCCGTGTGCGCCATCGTTCAGTCGGTTCCGATTGCAGATCAACAATGCCCGATTGCTGCCGAACTGTTTGCCACCAGCATCGATGCTTACGTGATTGCAGAGCAAGTTCCGGAAGATCCGAACTGTAACGACACAGCAGACAGCCGTCCGCTGACTCGAGAACATTCGCTAAACCGGTTGGCTCACATGCTGTGCTGCGACGCTTCTGAAATTGCTGAAGCAGACGTGAAGTTGATTGCTGAACACATCATTGCGGTACAAGTCAACAGTGTTGCCGCTGCCTTCGAAAGAACTCTGCAGCACTTAGACAGCCTGATGCAACAGGAAGGCGGGCGATCGTTGTCTGCAGAACCTGCCACCGTTATCCTCAGCGGCAGTGGAGCAATATTGGGACTGCTTGTGATCAAGCAATTAGGGCCGCAACGTTTTGCCAATTGCCTGAACCTTCCCGACATGTTCTATCGACCAATTTCGGCAGCGGCCTGTGCTTTCGCGGTTGCCAGGTTGGCTCACGACCGCTGTCAGGACGACATGCTGGAAACCTCGCTGTTTTAGGCAGGCTTTCCACGGCAGAGCTGATTAATGAAATCGCAGGTTGAACCGCAGAGTTCGCTGAGGAACGCAGAGGTTTAGTTTGCAGTCTGACTCTGCGATCTTTGCGTCCTCGGCGGTTAAAAAATTCGGCATGGGCCGGTGGAAGTGTCAGTGTACGGGGAATCGCAGGTTGAACCGCAGAGTTCGCTGAGGAACGCAGAGGTTTAGTTTGCAGTCTGACTCTGCGATCTTTGCGTCCTCGGCGGTTAAAAAATTCGGCACGGGCCGGTGGAAGCGCCAGGGGACTGGGGAATCGCGATTCGTTCATCAGGGGCGAGAAATCAGTTGATGCGGCCTTTACGATCGAAAAACGTTGCAAAAGACGATACTGTGTGCAACTTGCGGTGTTCACCTTGTGAAATCGCTGTTTGATCGGATGGGAGATATGGCTGGAACAAGACTTACCGTCGTCATTTGTCAGGCTCAGGGACGCAACCCCGTAAAGCGGCAGATGGAAGAAGACATCCTGACTTCGTTGATTATGGAACCGGGCATTGACGTGTCTTTGGTGCCACATCTGTACGACATGTCCAACGATCACACGGGCATGATGTTTCTGCGTTCCGTGCCCGGCAACCTGCTGGTGATGGGCTGGCTATACGAACGAGCCACTCAATGGACGCTGGATCGCGCGGGTGTGCGAGGCCACGAAGGCCTGACGTTGCTGCGCAGCGAACCTGAAGAAGACGAAGACTTTGAAGACGTGGAAAAGCACGAAGCTCGCGGCATCGGCAGCGTCGATGTTCCGGATCGCAAGCTGTACTGCATGGACTTGAGAGTCAGTGAGAAGGCTCAGGATTACATCAACGAAGTTGTTCGCATTTCCAACGAAAACAACGTTCAGACTGTTGATCTGATGAGTTTCATTAATGGAACTCCCAAAGCCGAACAGTTGCAACGTTATCTGAATCCCGAACGACAATTAGAAGCCCGAAAAGCTTTGGACAGTGGCTCGGCGAACGTAGCCGACAAAGAAGTGCTGCCGGAAGACACGAACCGCCGCTGGTATCCGGTGATTGATTACAGTCGTTGCACCAACTGCATGGAATGCATCGATTTCTGCCTGTTCGGAGTCTACGGCGTTGACGCGTTGGACCGCATTCTGGTGGAAGAACAGGACAACTGCAAAAAGGGCTGCCCCGCGTGTAGTCGCGTCTGCCCGGAAAACGCCATCATTTTTCCGCAACATAAGACTCCGGCGATTGCGGGTGCAGACGGGGAAGTCGGCGGAATCAAAATCGACCTGTCGAAACTGTTTGGCGGGGACGATGGAGCGTCCGCGATTGAAATGGCTGTTCTGGAACGTGACCGCGAACTGATTCTGGATGGCCGAGAAGCCGTGGGAATGTCTGTCGGCCTGAAAACCCGCGAACGCGATGAATTTGACGATCTGATGGACGACCTGGATTCTCTGGAACTATAGCAGGACTCGCCGAGCACTGCGAAAACATCCATCCTAATGGCACCGATGCGGGCTGTTAAGTTCGAGTTTCTTGTTGGGGTGACTGAAATAAGGCTGGTTCGAGCCAGTTCCGTGCGGGCCGATCGTGTTCGCCGTTTATGTTGTGCCACAACAAACATTGACCGTTATCGGTTTATTTAGTTTCAGGTTTCCGTTGATGTCTAAATCCAAAGCCACGAAGAAAAAGAACAAGGCAGCTGCAGTCGCTTTATCGTCCGACAAGCGACAAACCGATGCATCACCGTCTCCAGCGGAGTTATGGGCTGAGTTGTCAAAAAACCGCCTGGGCGTTGTTGGGTTTGGGTTAAGTATGCTGCAGTTGGTGATGCACGCGGCGTGGTTGATTTTCGCGGCTTGGTTGTCATCAACAGGCAGAGCAAAAATTTTGCAGCCCAACGACTGGGAAATGTGGCTGATTGCAGGCCTGGTCATTACCGGAGCCATGTTGACCATGATTTCGCTGTTTATGTGTCTGTACGCTGCGCTGCAGGGCAACCCTAAAACTCTGGCGTTGATTGGTCTGTCGCTGTCTTTCTTTATCGGAATGCTGACCACTTTTGTGCTCGTGCTGCAAGCGTCTGCTCCACGTTGACTGACTGCTGAAAGTGCTCGCTGCTAAGCAGGAATCATCAAAACGGTCGAGCGAAACAGCTGTGGCGCGGTTCGAGCCTGTTGCAATGTGGGCGGCGGGGCGGTTTTCCACGCCGCAGATTGCTTGAAAGGTCGGGCCGTGCCGGAGCATCAGACTGTTTTGACTCACGTGCTGCAGTTGCTGAATTCCGTCATGATACGGCACGCCGTTTTTTCAGTATTGTGGCCACTATCGCCGTAATACTGAACGAGCCACAAAGACGGGAAATCCCGAAGTTCGTTCATTTTCGCGGCCGTTCGCTGATGTTTTCAGCAGCCAGAGCAATGGGTGGCGGCGTTAAACGATGGTCTGTCGTTCGGATTCAGTCAACTATGACGCTGATCCTGAATAGCCGTGAACATTTTTGAGACCCGTTCGCCGAAACGAGCGACCTGGCGGGATGATATCGGCTGCACTGTGCTAACATACGTGCCCCTGGAATCGATGAATTGTGAATACTATTTGCCTGCGTAAATTTTCTGTGACATCTGAATACTCAGACATACAAGCCAATCCGCCGCTCGACAGCTGGTCTTCGCTGTTGACGATTAGTTCGCTGGATAGTTCGCGGCTGACGGAACTTCGCACGACTGCCAGAAGTCGTCTGGTGGAAGCTGCGGAAGCGTTCGTGCTGCGTTTGAATTCGATTGCGGAAGACACCGAACTTCCGCCAAACAGGAATTCGCTGTTAACCGGCGACGCAGCCGTTCAGCCCATCGTTATGACGGGGCATCAACCGGTGATTTTCCATTCCGGATTAACGTTCAAGTACGAAGCGACGGAAACATTTGCGGCAGAAAATGACGCAATTGCTGTGGCCGTAATTATTGACACAGATCAGGGTGACGCCGGTCAATTCAGCCATCCGCAAGTGATAGAAAGCGATGGTGCGCCGGGTGAAGCTGATGAGAATTCCAGCCTCGCCTCACGGGCATATCCCGTGTTGGCGATCGACACGATGGCCGAATCGCACAAGCTGTTCGGGCACGGCAGACTACGTGACGCCGATTCGCTGCAAAGTCTAAGCGACGCGACTCAACAACAACTTTTAGTCGCCTCTCAACCTGACGCCGCTAAAAGCAGCATCGCAGCGTTTGAATATTTCAAGCAGTTAGCAGCCGCAAAAGCGACGGCATTGGAAGCGAACACCATTATGCGTTGGCATCATGGTATTGGCGGTCGCATGCTGGAATTGCCATTGTCTGCCATCGCGTCATTCCCCGAATGTCTGATGCTTACGGCTGACATTCTAAAGCAGCCGATTCGATTCGCCAGTGCCTATAATTCAGCATTGCAGGACTTCCGCGAAGAAAACGGCATACGCAACATAGCGAATCCATTTCCTGATCTGAAACTGGATGGCGACAGTTGCGAACTTCCGTTTTGGGTGATAGATCACAATCGCAGTGCGCGTCATGTTCTGGAAGTTCAGATTGACGGCAGTGTGACTCGATTGGTGGCGAACGGTCGGACGGTGGATACCTTTGCCGGAAACATTTCCGGCGAAACACTGGAACCGATGCTGCTTCAAAATCTGCAGCTTGTTCCCAGAGGAGCTTTGATTACCACTTTTCTGCGTCTGCTGTTCAGCGACTTGTTCGTTCATGGAACTGGTGGAGGCCGCTATGATCGATTCACGGATGATTTTATTCGGTCGTGGTGGAGTGCTGAACCGCCGCCGTTTACCGTTGCCAGCGCTTCTCGATATTTGTTTGTCAAAGAACGCCGCAACCTGCAACGATTGGAAAAGATCAAGTTGCAACTGCGAGAGCTTCAGTACAATCCTCAGCGGCATTTCGGAACGGGCGTGTTCAGCGAGGAGCTTGAAGCTCTGCTGGTTGAACTGATGAAGGACAAGCAGGCTGCCGTTGATTGCATGAAGTCGTTTCACGCAGAAGGCCAGTCTGGCAAAGACGCAGGGCTGGAAATTCAGCAGACCACCAATCGAATCAAACAGGCTGTGACTGAGGAATTTGAACCTCAGCTAAGACTGCTGAATGAACTTTCTCCAGAACAAATCGACGCGATCAACTGCAGAACCTATCCGTGGTTCTTTTTCGGCAAATAACCAACAACGCATTTCGGATTCTGGTTGGGAGCGCTGTCCATTCGATCAACCAGTGGCTGCAGATCAGGTCGCGAGGAAATCCGGGCTTGTGACTACGCGTCAAACGGGTGGCTGTGGTTGAAGCGAGGTGCCAGCGAAACTCCAGGGTTTCCTTCGCAGCGTCAGTCCAACCCCGGCCCTCCATCGTCAAAAATCTCCGACCCGTCACAATCCGTGACAGCACCGCGGTTCACATTTGTGATGCTTGCAGCATTGTGCGGCGTGGCAATACTACTATGCTGCCGTTGCGTTATTGGCGAGACATTCCTTTGATTTCCGAAAGACCAGTTGGATGAAGATCACGATTTCGTATGTCACTGCGTGTTTGATTGCGATTGTCTTCTGTTGCAATGTGATGGCGGCGGCAGACGCTGTCTTCGACAAACCCAACGTGTTGGTGATCATCACAGACGAACACAACTTTCGAACTCTGGGATGCTATCGAGAGCAAATGCCGCGTGAGCAGGCAGAAATGTGGGGACGCAATGTCATCGTGCCGACGCCCAACATAGATGCCATTGCTCACAGTGGAGTGCTGTGTACTCGAGCATACGCCACGTCGCCCGTTTGTTCGCCCTGTCGAGCCGCCATGATTACGGGACGGTATCCACAGGCAACAGGTGTTCCCGCTAACGATGAAGTGCTGGACCGAACTATTCCGACGCTCGCCGACCGCCTGAATACAGCCGGATTCCGCACGGGCTTTATTGGTAAGTGGCATCTGGGAGGCACGGCCAAGCCGGAGTGGGCTCCCAAAGTGGATGGCGGCTTTCAGTTTACGAAGTTCATGTTCAATCGCGGTCACTGGAAGAAGTTTGTGATGGACGGCGACCAACCCAAAGTTGGTGCCATTCAAAAAGGAAAGCCTTCATACAACGTTGACGGCGCTGATGAAACTTCCTTCTCGACGGACTTCCTGACGGATAGAGCAATCGAATTCATGACCGATGCGTCCGCTGGTAAACAGCCGTTTTTAACGGTGCTAAGTCTGCCAGACCCACATGGTCCCAACACAGTTCGAGCTCCCTACGACACCAGATTCGCAAAACTGCCTTTTGAAAAACCGAAGACGTTTGGTCTGGGAATTCCAGCGCCGGGCTGGCTTGGTGCAGGCGATAAGCATCCGGCGTTCAAAGGTGCGGAGATGGCGAGGTATTTCGGAATGGTGCAGTGCATCGACGACAATATCGGCAAGTTGGTTGCCAGTTTGACCGCATCCGGCCAAATGCAGAACACGCTTGTCGTATTCACAAGCGATCATGGAGATCTTTGCTATGAACACGATCGATTGAACAAAGGCAATCCGTACGAAGGATCCGCTCGCGTGCCCATGATTCTGAGTTATCCCACGCAGATAGCCGCCGGGCAGGTTTACAGCGAGCCCGTTGGAACGGTCGATGTGACTCCCACAATCATTGGCATGTTGGGACTACCTGCGAACGCGGAGGACCACGGTCGTGACCTGTCATCAATTTTGAAGAACGTATCTGCCGCTCCCACAACAGTCGCTCGACAGCCCTTAACGTTTCTCCGTAACGCCGGAAAGACAGCTGGCTGGGTTGCCGCAGTTGATAGTCGATACAAGCTGATTCTGTCTGTAAATGATGAGCCGTGGCTGTTTGACAAAGAACAGGACCCCGATGAAGTGCTGAACTTCTGGCGGCGTCCGGGAACAAAGGAAGCGTCCGTCCGGTTGGGCAAAGCTCTTCGTGAGTACGGAGTTTCAAAGAATGATCCGCACCTGAAGAACGCCAGGATTGCTGAATCACTGGCTGAGGTTCTAAGTGATGAAACTTCCAACTGATGTAGCTCTACCAATTGTGCAACCGTGATTCACAACAGGTCTGACTTCAGGAAATACTGGGCTATCGTGCCGCCGACTTGCCGCTAAGTAATCGACGTGGAAGACCGGGGCGTTCTGGAGTATCATTTGCGGCTGACTTGCTGCGTCTTGCTGTAATGCGACTCGCAGCGGTTGGCTTTTCTGGCGACGCATTCAAGGCACAAAAATGGGTTTAGACAATCGTGACTATCTTCGAGACGAAAGCCGTCGCTATGGCGGTGGCGTTTCCGGCGGCTCGATGATGCAGGATTCGCCGATGGTGAAGCGAATTCTGATCATCACGATTGTCGTGTTCCTGCTGCAAATGTTCAGCGGCCGCGAATGGACGGCTTCTGAAGTTGCAGAGCTTAATGAAAAGTACATTGCGAAACTGCAGGAGCAGGTCGATACAGTAGGTGACCCGGACAGCAAATTTCAACAGAAGATTGATCGTCTGGAGACCAATCCGGTTTCTCCCGAAATGCTGGGAATGCCCAAACTCAAGTCAGCCGTTCAGGAATGGCTGCAACTGGAAACCCCCAAGGTGTTTTCAGGACAAATCTGGAGACTCATCACGTGCGCGTTTTGCCACGATCGCTTCAGTGTCTGGCATATTCTGATGAATATGCTGTTTCTGTTTTGGTTCGGGCCTCGGCTGGAATCAATGTACGGATCGCGTGAGTTTCTGATTTTCTATCTCACGGCCGCGTTGGCTGCGAGCGTCGGATACGTTTGTATTGACCTGGCCAGCGGCGACCCAACTCCCATGATTGGTGCTTCCGGTGCGATCATGGCAATTTTGGCTTTGTTTGCGTATCACTTTCCGACGCACGTCATTTATGTGATGTTTATTATTCCCGTTGAAATGCGTTGGCTGGTGCTGCTGTACGCTTTGCTGGACCTTCATCCGCTGTTGCTGGGCCTATCCGGTGAAGGATTTAGCGATGGAGTTGCCCATTCGGCTCACCTGGCGGGCCTTGCGTTTGGCTATTTCTATGGAAGACGCCAGTGGCGGGTCTACCCGTTTGTGGAACGCGTTGAGATCTGGTGGAAAGCTCGCCGTCGAGGCTTCAAAGTTGTTCGCCCCAGCGTCTCCGCCGGCCCCTCCGCCAAATCGCAGAAACTGGCAGAGGAAATGGACGCTATTCTGCTGAAGATCAGCCAACAGGGTGAAGCGTCCTTAACCAACGCAGAACGTAAGACTCTGGAAAAGGCCAGTCGAGAGCTGCGCAATCGAAGGTCGTAACCGTCGGCAACGTTAGACTTATCAGCCGCCGGACGTTGGCCGGGTTTTTTCCGTGCCCCGACGCAACCGGGGCTAACGCCCTGCGGCTGATTCAGACAAGGTGCCATCCACGTGCGAAGCTTGTTGCACCGAACCTGTTCACATTGCGTCAATGTTTCCGTAGCGACAACGGAGCGGCTCGGCGATTCAAACGTCCCATGTCTTGCCGCCCACCACGCCACCCGGTCAATGGCGAAGCCCTCGTTAGATCATGCCTTGTGGACGAATTCGCGGGCGTTGTGTTTCGGGCCGTTTGTCATCGTCTTTCCTGTCGTGTTCCGGTTGCGTACGTCGAAGTTCATTCGGCTGAATTGGCCCACGATGGGGATCGACAGCTCGTTCTGGGCCATGTGCCTCCGGTCGAGAATCGTGACGTCTTTCACCGGTCTGCTCAGGATCGCGCGCAGACCGTCGTTCGTGCTGACCATCGGGGCGCACGTCGCTGTTCTGGCGGTTTAGTTCGTGCGGGTTGCGTTGTTGAAGCTGATCGGGAGGACAATATTCGTCGCCGGTGTCAGGACCAAACACTCGGCCTCGACTTTGATGGTCTGCAGGATTCCCGCCACGGCCGAAGGGGCCTTTAAACGGCAGATCACCAAATCGTCGAGCGCTGTCCTGCGATCGATGGCCGTAAGAACCGGCCGTTCCAAAGCCACCGCCGGACAGGCTGGACTTTTCGCCGCCTCCAACTGCGTTGTCGCAGGTGATGATTGAGTTGCAGTCTCCGGCATCAGGTCTGTCGTTGAAGGCAGCGCCTGCAGTTTGAGCTTTCACCCCACCATTCGATTTATATGAGGTGATTCCGGGAATACGATAGGACTGATCAACGTTTCCGATGGCATCGCCCAGATCGCTAAGTTCCGCCACAACCGCGCATTGCAGTTCCACCAGGCCCACGATCATCCCCAGAATCAGAACGGTTCCGACCAGAACCAGTTCGGCGGACAGGATGACTCCATGTTCGTCATTCAAGAATTGCTTCAACATCATTAGTGCCCTTGAGTCGCAAATGAATTCGTCACACTCACGGCGATCAGGTCGGCGCACTGGACTATGTTTGAGTTCCAGCAGCAGCACCCTGTCGGCGAACACGACGATCAACTTTGATGGAATCAAGAACAAAGCAACCGGCAGGCCAAAATTGTATGTTGCCAATTTTCAACAGGCTGCACTCACCCATACAACACGAAAAACGCTCACAATCGGAACGTTACGTGTTTGTCAACTGCATTCATCGTTGCGGAAAGACATCGCGAGGAAGATCCAAATGTTTCAGGTGCTTAGCGCTTTGTTTAGCGAAACGTTAATTCCGCTGAACAGATGGCATTCAGCTTTTGTTCTTTGCATCACACGATCGCGCGGGAGATCACAAACGGGGCAACCCGCACGGTTGTCTCAAAGCTCGCCGAAGGGCGCTGCTGGCAGGAAGCGACCAACCATCGCACGTTCTTGAAGATGCCGAACGTTTCCACTGAACCTGCGCCTTGCCGCTCCCGATATCTGGCGTACGGGGTTGAAACAACCCCTGAACAACTTAATGGACTATCTGGATACACACGACCGACGGATTGGGTACTGTAAATCACAATCGTGATAGGCACCTTGGCTAAAATGAATTCCCTCTCCTGCAACCGTTGGCAATAAAACATGTCCATTGAAAAGCTGCTGAAGCAAATGGAGGACTATCGTTCAAGGAGAGAACAGAGAGACAACAGACCAGAATGGCTGGTTGACTTTATCAAATGTGCAGCCGAACTTTTTGAGCCGCTGACAAATGTTGGCAGAGTCGGGTACGAGTGTCAGGGACACGAACGCGGATGGACGGTCTGCATGTATCTTGGCACAACAGAAATTATAGGCGGCCCGAAAGACGGACAAATTGAACACGCCAGCTTTTCCGTGGATCTGACTCGACTGACAAACCTGTTCAAAAAAATCGACCGGCTGGAATGGTATTCAGTCGCAAATGACAAAGAAGCCAGCTTCGATGATGCAACGCGATCTGTGTTGTCGGTACATGGCTGTGTAGAAGATTCACAAGACGTACAACTGGAATTACTGCACGCTCCACCTCGCTTTGTCGGACCGGGCTTTAAGCTTAGAGGCGTTGATTTAACGCAGTGCTGACTCAAACAGATCAATAGGCTGTCTAAAGCCACCTGAAATAGGGTCGGGCAACGGCACACCGGCGGAGATTCTTGCTCTCAATCGGTGTGCCGTTTCTCTTTTTACGCTGCTCAAATACTTCCCAGACTTCCTGCAAACCGGCGTGCTGCAACTGACAATGCCACGATTGACTGATGACATTTCAGGCGTCTGTCTTAGACACCGTCGGAAGCTACTCAATCCCGTGCAGTGACCCGCCTTTTTGGAACAGTCGATCAACTCGACGACTGACTTCCGCATCGGGTTCCAGTGCTGGTGCCATGTGAGCTTTTAACCGGGCATCGATGACCAGACTGCCCGAACAGCCCCAGTGCTTTTGCTTGATAGAACTGCCAATGCCATAAACGTCGGCGGCGGGATTCGATCGAGTAAACGTCACCCACAGAAAATTGGCCAGTGACTTCGCACAGAAATGGCTGTCATCGCAAAGTATGATGAGCGGAAATTTGTTGATGGCTGCATCCGTCGGAATCTTATCGCAAAAATCAGATGCCGCCGGATCGATTTCGTGCTTGCCAACCGACCACGCTGGAGCCTGCACGGCCAGAACTCCTGAAAAGCAAACCGTCGGACGGCTAAAGCCTTCCGGCAAATGCAGGTCACTGGAAATTTCGTGCGGCAAAGAACGAATCGGTCGACCGGCGGCAGCGATCACCAGCTTTGATCCCTCATTCAGACCAGTGCCCGTGTAGTCCAGAGTATCCATGGTGGTGCGAGTCTGAAAATGCAGGTCACGTTCCCAGTTGACTCGTTCCAAAACATGGCGGAAAAACGCTTCCGTATCACTGATGTTAAGATTTGGGCAATCTTCCTTTGCGGCGATAATCAGGTACTTTGCCAAAGACAACTGTCCTTGCCCCAAAATCGCGTTGGCGTTGGTGAGCAATTCCTGTGGCTGTTTGTCGTCCGAATACGGAACGTAGCGTTCGCTTCCAAATGCCAACAGCAGCGGATGCACGCCCGATTCATCAACGGCGTGAACCGCGTGAACTCCCGGCAGAACTGTTGGAATGGCGGGCCCGGTCAGTTCGTGGATAAGTTCACCGAACACGGTGTCTTCCTGCGGTGGCCGTCCCACAACCGTGAAAGGCCAGATGGCGTCTTTGCGATGATACACTGTTTCCACGTTGATGGCGGGAAAGTCGTGAGTGAGGCTGTAGTAGCCCAGATGGTCGCCAAAAGGACCTTCCGGAAGCTGTTCGCTGGAGATTGTTCCGGTAATACAGAAGTCCGCTTCGGCACAAATCATGGGGCCGTTCTTCTGGCGAACCATCCGCACGGCTTTCCGCGAGAGTGCTCCTGCAAACGCGACTTCGGGAATACCGTCTGGCAGTGGCATCACCGCAGCAACGGCCATGGACGGCGGACCGCCAATAAACACGTTGACTTTAAGTGGCCGGCCCTTGGCAATTGCAGCCGCGTGATGAAAGCCAATGCTGCGGTGAATCTGATAGTGCAGTCCGATTTGCTGATTGATTTTGTAATTGTTGCCCGTCAGTTGAACGCGATACATGCCCAGATTGGAATTCACGTATCCGGGCTTGTCAGGGTGCTCGGTATAGACTTCCGGCAGAGTAACGAAGGCTCCTCCATCCATGGGCCAGCTTTTCAAGAGCGGCAGTTGATCGATTGTTGTTTGGTGTTGCATAACTGGGCCGCTGGATCGCTTTGCTGGTCGCATCGACAGCAGCGTTCTTAGTACCGAAGGTATCTGCAGCGGCCTTCGCAGCAGTTTCGTCGGATCTTTCTTCAGAGCAATCAATGTGCTGACGCCGCTTAAGGCATCTCGAAAAATGAATCGAGCTCGATCCATCGTGCCGAACAAGTTGCTGGCCATACGAAACTTGCAGCCCTTCACATTTTCGAACAGCAACGCGGGCCCACCAGCGGCGTACACTCGACGATGAATTTCGGCAGCTTCCAGATGTGCGTCAACTTCCTCCGTGACACGTACCAAGTGCCCATGGCGGTGAAGATCAGTGATGCACCGTTGAAGGTTTGTGTAACCCATGATTCAATCTCAACTCAGAACGCCCCACATCAATGCGGACGATTTGTAATTTACAGGTGACGAATAGCAGCCGATTTCCGGACACAGTCATTATGCGACGTTTTCTCAAATTCGCTGATCTCGCAAATTGCTGTTTTAATACTGTCCACCGATAACGTCACGTCTGATGCAAACCGTGCCCACATCGATGATATTAACTGGTGAAACGAATTCTCGCGTCAATCGTCCCCAATTTTTGGTTCTTCGTTGTTGATAACGGCTCGACGTCACGACCGAAAAAACTTGCGACTGCACTATTGATGAACTCCGATTGCCCTGCGGCACTTACGTTAGACGGCATTGGTTGATTAAATGTCCTTTGTTACGTTCAGCTTGATCTGGCAAGCTCATTCAAATGGCGTTGCAGGTTTGCCGTTGAGGCTTGTGCCGCTGAGGGCCTGGTGGAGACTGCATGAAGGCGCGATCTATCGTCCGCCGTAAATCATCCTGCCAAACCAGTTTCTGGTTGAATTTTTGCACAGGCAGCAATCGAAACTACCACGGACGATCGCCAAAATTCGCCAACGAGGTTTTGAAATCACTGACGAAATGTGTTAGCAGCTTATGACAGACATTCACCGGCAGAAAGATGGCTGCCAACAAAGCCGGAACAACCGACCAAGGCACAATCCACGCCATCATGATCTCGCCAAGCAGGCCCAGCAACGCAGATGCTGTTGTAGCGGCCACCACAATCCACACGTTTAGCCCGAGCACGCCCCCTTTGTGGCGACGAAACATTCGATTTATGGCGAATCGAAGCAGGGTACTATACAGCAGGAAAAAGCCGACGCCCCACGCGGTCAACTGCAGCCAGCGAGGTCCCTGCATGCCTTGTCTTTTAAGCCAGGCGACCAGCAGTTCAGATCCAATCATCATAGACGGGAATGTGAACACCATCACAAGCACACACAGAAACAGAACCACAATAAATGGCGGAATCATTACTCGCAATTGAACCACTTAATCGTCACCATCGCTGGCTGGCACTTGATACGGATTAAAGTTGTCGTTTGTCATCTGACTTAAGGTTGCCTGACTTTGTTGTCTGAGAACTATCACCCTCAAAATTTCCAATAGCACCAAGTGCTCGGCTTTCTGTGGTTGGAAACGGCTTCATTTGCACCGGAAGAACGCGACAATTTTAATAACTGGCCCGATCCATGGTCTGAAATCGCGATGTTTTGTCCTTCATTATTTTGATTGCTGCATTTGCACGTCGCAAACGGGTTTACGGTTTGAGACGTTTTAGACCGTTGGCTTCTCGTTGGGAATTCATGTGGTTCAAGGCGTCGGGTGCTTTCGCGATAAAGCGGACTAATTGCGATGTCGAACATCCCAGTGCGGCGGCCGCTCGTTTGACGTCCCAGGATTTGGCGTCTACGGCGTTTAGCGCTTCTGAAATCATCGATGGAAAATCGTCGTGTTGATCACTGCATGAAATCCTGTTGTTGCGACATCTGGAAACCCACAACGGCGATGGTTGAACAAAATCGGAACTTACGGTTCGCAGATACACGGCCAGGTGAATCCGCAACCTGTCTATGGCCACCTGGCGATTCTGGTCCTGACTGCGACGTTCGGTGGCCATCGCGTGCAAACCGCTGGGCTTGTGAATAATCTCGATGGCGGTTTCCACCTTGTTGCGATGTTGGCCTCCCGGACCACTGGCTCTGGTTCGACGAATCTCGCACTGTTCCAGCAATGCATCAATCGGCAGACAGGCGGGGTGCATTGTGACACCGACGGCTTGTTGTCCGTCATCCATTGTGGAATCATTCATCGGCTAAGTCATTCATTGGTGGAGGCGTGGAATGGTGGATGATGGTCTTGCTTTATGACTTTCGGCGCCGCTTCTTTTCATTGTTGGTGCCATCAAATGTGGCTTTGCTGCGGAGCATGTGGTGATAGTGTTGTGCAAATCGATGTGATTCGTCACGTACATATTGCAGCAAACGCAGCGCGTAAGAATGTCGAGTCAATCGGTGAGGTTCTGCCTGGCCCGGCACATAGATTTCTTCTTCACGTTTGGCGAGCGAAATTGTCGTCGGGGGAGTAATCCCAATCGCGTCAAACGTTTCCATCACCGCGTTCAACTGGCCTTTGCCGCCGTCGATCAGCAGCAAGTCAGGAAACGATTCGCCTTCCTGAGTTAAGCGGCGGAAACGTCTTGTAATAACTTCGCGCATCGAAGCGTAGTCGTCGACGCCTTCTACGGACTTGATTTTGTACCGCTTATAGCCATGTTTAAAGGGCAGTCCGTCAATAAACTGCACCAGGCTGGCAACGGTTTCTCCGCCCTGCAAATGAGCGATATCCACGCCTTCGATTCTGCGCGGCAGTTCTGTTAGTTTCAGTACCTGCTTCAAACCGGCGAGTCCCTTTTTCGGATCGATGTAGAAGACTTCCGGTTGAGCGTGATCTTCCAGGTTGCCTCGCAGGTTAAGAGTATTCAGCGATTGAATGTCATCTCGGATGCGAGCCGCCTTTTCGAATTGCAGATCCTTCGAAGCCAGTTGCATCTCTTTGGCCATATCTTTCAGGAGGCGATCTTTTTTGCCTTCCAGAAACAGGCGAAGTTTGCGAATGTCGTTCTTGTAGTCGTCTTTGGAAATTCGTTGATTGCACGGGGCCGTACACTGGTTAATGCTGGCCAGCAGGCATGGGCGAAACCAGCGCCACTTTTCGTCGCTTTCCGCAATATCCAGACTGCACGTTCTGAATCGAAAAATCTTTTGCAGCACGGCAATGGTGCCACGCAATTGGCCGGCACTGGTAAATGGCCCGTAAAGCTTCACGCCTTTTGATTCGGGTGTGCGAGTGAACTCAATGCGAGGAAAGTCCTCGTGAGTCGTAATCTGTAGGTACGGAAATGTTTTGTCGTCTTTTAGAAGACTGTTGAACTTCGGCTGAATGTCTTTGATCAGCCGAGCTTCCATCAGCAAGGCATCTACTTCGCTGTCTGTTTCGATGTAATCGATGTCGGCGATTTCGGTCACCAGTTCAGCTGTGCGTCTTTCCACTTCGGCTGTGCGAGTGAAATAGCTGCCTGCTCTGCTGCGAAGATTGACCGCTTTCCCAACGTAAATGACTCGCGCCTCGGCATCCTTCATCAGGTACACGCCTGGCCCGGTTGGGAAGGTGCGTACTTTCTCAGACGGCAACGGAGCAGTCATCTCCCGGGGTAAAGCGACGTCTTCAGAATTGGTTGGGCTGGAATCTGCTGCTGTCATAGTGCAAATAGTAAACGAATGCCGGATTTTGGCCACCAAAGCGCAACACCAAATGGAGCTCAATTTAGCGATACTGGACACAATACGTGGAGGCGGGGTCGGCAGGATGTCTTGCGATGCGCTATGCACGGCGCACTTCGGTTATCATTTTGGATCTGATCTGCGACGACGAATTCACGTTGTGAACGATTCGTCAGGTGGCAGAATCGGAGGATCTTGCCGTGCGGGGCGAATCGGAAACATTGGAAATGCTGCTCCGCCTTAGCCTGTCGCCAGAAAGGTGTCCCAAGTTTTCGAACTTTGGACGATTAGCCGAACAGGTGCTTGCAATTGCGTTCAAATGTGGAAAATTAGCTCGATGAACAATTGGTGAAGGTTTCACCATTTTCTGAATGGTTTGTGAAAATATTTGGCGAAGTTGAAAGGGACGTTATGTCTGGATTGAAATCAGTAACTGCTTTGATGTTGGGTTTGTGTTTCGTTGTTGGTTGCTCTGGCGAACCAGATGCTCCAGCCGGTGGCGACATGGGTCACGAAGGCGAAATGGGCCATGAAGGTCACGGCATGGAATCAGGTTCCGGCACCGGCATGGGCGCTGCATTGGAAGAAGTCGGCGCTGCCGCTGGTGAAGCAAAAGACGCTGCTGTTGAAGGCGTGAAAGAAGCCGGCGAAAAGGCAGCTGAAGCTGTTAAAGAAGCTGGCGAAACAGCAGTTGAAGGTGCTAAAGAAGCTG